>Ga0255174_1000174_pt1 | contig 35013 bp, 53 predicted proteins | sample Atl_Atl_RepB_8d_FD_189953 | JGI IMG/M metagenome (GOLD analysis project Ga0255174, IMG submission 189953) | Freshwater microbial communities from Altamaha River, Georgia, United States - Atl_Atl_RepB_8d | ecosystem: Environmental > Aquatic > Freshwater > River | place: USA: Georgia | collected...
TTATGTTAGATGCATTTCATGTACCAAAAACACGTGGTGAAGTTATTAAAGCAGGCCGTGAAATTGTTGGTTCTAAGAGTTTGTTTATTACTAAGAAGCGTTATGCTGTTCTTTACTATGACAAAGAAGGCAAACGTGCAGACGTCGATGGCAAACCAGGCAAGATTAAGGCCATGGGTCTAGATCTTAAACGTAGTGATACACCTGAATTTATTCAAAACTTCTTAAGCGATGTCCTTGAAATGGTGTTAACTGGTGCTACAGAAGAACAAGTATTAGAACACATTACACATTTCCGTACAGCGTTTAAAGCTCGTCCTGGTTGGGAAAAAGGAAGTCCTAAGAGAGCAAATAACATTACTGAATATGAAGCTAAAGAAAAGAAAGCTGGTAAAGCCAATATGCCAGGACATGTCCGTGCAAGTATCAATTGGAATACTTTGAAGCGTATGTACAACGACAAGTACTCGATGAATATTACAGACGGTGCTAAAGTTATTGTATGTAAACTAAAACAAAATCCTTTAGGATTTACTAGTGTTGCATATCCAGTAGATGAATTGCGTTTGCCACAGTGGTTCAAAGATTTACCTTTTGACCATGATGAAATGGAAGCAACTATTATTGATAACAAACTATCCAACCTTATTGGCGTATTGAACTGGGATATTAAATCAACTGAGGAGAAGAACACGTTTAACAGCCTGTTCGAATTTTAATATGAAATTTATAATTGCTGGTTACGGATTTGTTGGTAAAGCAGTTGCTAATGCATTAAAAGATCAGCACGAAATTGTTATACACGATCCGCAGTATACAGATTTTAAAATTATTGATCACCACGATGCAGATGGCATCATTGTATGTGTTCCTACTCCTACAACAGAATATGGAATTTGCGATGCCAGCATAATAGCCGAAGTATTAGATTATGTCCCGGTGTTTATGCCTATTCTTATTAAGAGTACCGTGACACCTGGTATTGTAGAAGGCTTCAAAGAAATATATCCAGATCATAGTATTTGTTACAGTCCAGAATTCCTAAGAGCCAATACAGCTGACAAAGATTTCTTAAATCAAAAATATGTTGTAATAGGTGGAGAGGATCCAGAATGTTTCTGGCAGGATCTATTTCAAAATACATTGCCAAACTGTAAAATGATTTTAAACTGTACCGAAGAAGAGGCTTGTTTAGTCAAGTATAGTGTAAACAGTTTTTTAGCATTAAAAGCCAGCTTCTTCAATCAAGTCTATGACTTATGCGAAAAGACAGGCATGTCTTTTGAAACAGTTAGACATATTATATCACAAGATAATAGAATTGGTTCAGGGCATACACTAGTACCTGGTCCAGATGGATACCGTGGCTGGGGAGGACATTGTTTTCCTAAAGACACACAAGCATTTATTCGATGGGCTAACACTATAGGTGCGCCAATTAGTTTGGTTGAATCAGCAGTCGAATATAACAAAAAAGTAAGAAATGAGCCTTGACTTTTACAAAAAACCTAAATATAATCACTAAACATGGAGAATCATATGAAAGATATTTTACAAGACTTGGTAGCACACACTCATAGCCTAGGATTTATTCCTTTGGTTAAAGTTAGTTCTACTGAACAAGCTACTGAAATCGAAGCTATGGCTGAAGACCGTTCAGTTATTGTTAATGCAAAAACAAAAACACCAGTCGATGAATTTACAGGTGTGTTTGGTATGCCAAACCTAAATAAACTAGACATTCATCTTAAGTGTCCGGAATATAAAGAAAACGCTAAGATTAGTGTTACTAAAGCACAGCGTAACGGAGAAGAAATTCCTACAGGCTTACACTTTGAAAATAAAGACGGTGACTTTGAAAACGACTATCGTTTTATGAATACAGAAATTATTAACGAAAAACTAAAGTCAGTTAAGTTTAAAGGTGCTAAATGGGATATTGAATTTGAGCCAAGTGTTGCATCAATTCAACGTTTGAAGTTTCAAGCAAACGCACACAGCGAAGAAAGTGTGTTCCAAGTTAAAAGCGAAAACGATAATCTAGTATTCAGTTTTGGTGATGCAAGTACACACGCAGGAGAGTTTGTTTTCCAATCAGGAGTTACTGGTAAACTAAAGCAAACTTGGTCGTGGCCGGTTGTACAAGTTATGAGTATTCTTAATTTGTCTGGAAACATTACTATGAAAATTGCGGATGTTGGCGCAATGATGATTACTGTAGACAGCGGTGTTGCTGTTTACGATTACATTTTACCAGCACAGAGCAAATAATATGAATACTACTCAAATAATTTCTGCTAATCTAGCCTTTTTAGTGCTAATCTATGTAGTGTATAGTCGAACTGGTTGGACTAAAGTAAAAGAGTGTTATGGCATGTGGTTTACTAGAGAATACTGGACAGACTATAATACTGTGGAATTCATTAGTTGGGCGGCAAAGGCTGTTATTATTATTCCAGGATTAATTTTTGGAATCAGTCTTTGGTACTTATATTTTTTAACTTTAGCAACTAGTTTAGCACTTATATGGGCTAGTAATAAAAAGTTTTTACCTACACTAGTTGGGTTTAATACTATTTGGACTTGGATTAGTTGCATGGTATTGGCACAACACTTACTAAAATGAAACTGCCTAAATTATTTAGATGGACAGAATTTGAAACTATTCCCGAAGGAATAATGGCTCACGAAATTAAGGATGAGAAGATACGATTAGAAATTGCAGCCAACTATAATAAACTATACAGGCCACCAATGACTCCGTTCACTCATCCAGAAAAATACGATCCTCTTAATCCTCCAACAGGTTGGGCATACGATCCGTATTATGAATGTTGGATACAGCGAGATGAATAAAAATTTAACGGCGGCACAAAACGACTATGCATACTTTTTGCCAGCAACAAGCGGCTTCTATGCTACTTTTATCGGCAAACAGCGTTATGGCAATTATGTTGATCCAGCACGTATACCTGCTGTATGGAAAAATGGTGTTGAAAGTTTAAATTATCTAGATCCTGACAAAGGATTATTTTACTACGATCATTGTTTGTATAGCGCAGGACATGCAAATCTAGACCTAAACAAACAAGACGACGGCGAGGATATGTTCCGTAATCGCAATCGTAATACTAGTTGGGTACTAGGTGATTCAGGCGGCTTCCAAATTGGTAAAGGTGTGTGGGAAGGGGACTGGAAAAATCCTAACTGTCCTAAAGCACAAAAGAAACGTGAACAAGTTCTCAAGTGGATGGATGCACTTATGGACTATGGTATGTGTCTCGATATCCCGGCATGGGTTGCTCGTAGTCCTGCTGGTCAAAAAGCTACAGGCATTACAACATACGCAGAAGCAGTTCAAGGTACTTATATTAACAATGATTGGTTTGTAAACAATCGCAATGGTAATTGTAAATTCTTAAATGTTCTCCAAGGTGAAAATCATACTGATGCAGACGATTGGTATGATAGAATGAAAAAATATTGCGATCCTAAAGTCTATGGTGACCGTGCATTTAACGGTTGGGCTATGGGCGGACAGAATATGTGCGATGTACACTTAGTCTTAAAACGACTAGTGGCACTGAGATTTGATGGACTATTAGAAAAAGGCCAGCAAGACTGGATGCATTTCTTAGGTACATCAAAATTAGAGTGGGCACTATTGCTCACAGACATTCAACGTGCTGTAAGGAAATATCATAATGAAAACTTTACCATCTCTTTTGATTGCGCCTCACCGTTCCTCGCAACTGCAAACGGACAAATCTATGTCCAAACAGAAATCGAAGACAGGAAAAAATGGCTCTACAGAATGTTGCCGTCTATTGATGACAAAAAATATGCAACAGACACAAGGCTCTTCCAAGACGCAGTAATTCAGGATAACTTTTTCCAGTCATTTACAACTAGCCCTGTTATGGACGGTGTTCCTATTAAGGATATTTGTATATACAAACCTGGCGACCTAAATAAGATAGGCAAAGAAGGTAAAACATCGTGGGATAGTTTCAGTTATGCTATTATGATGGGTCATAATGTATGGCAACATATCAATAGCGTACAAGAAGCTAATCGTCAATACGATGCAGGCTTATGTCCAAACATGTTAGTTGAAGAACGTTTCCAAAGAACCTACTTCAAAGATGTAATTGAAGCTGTGTTTGCAACTTCTAACAGAGGCGATGCAGAAGCCATTATTGACGAATTTGACAGATTTTGGCAAGCAATACCTGGAACTAGGGGTGCTGTTGGTAAGAAAACGGTTAATGCTAGTACCAAATACTTCGAATTGTTTGACGAAGTAGAAGAAGATAGTGTACAATCACATGACGACGGTGAATTCACCGACGAGGAAGAATCCAAATTAGACCAGCTAGAATTACAGGTAAAAGAATGACACTACCAGACGAACGTTATCGTGCCGTTATACAGACTCGCAGATTTTTGTTAGACTTGTGCAATCCACAGCATACACCAAGAGTTCCTAAAATTATTAGAGAACATGCTCATTCTATGCTACGACACTACCCTAGTGACTGGGATATGACTCGTGCCGCAGAAGGTGCGCCCGATGTGTTTCAAGAACGTATGGAAGCAGTTACAAGACTAATGGCTCAATATGAACAATCAAAAAAGGAAAAAATATGAGAAGTTTAGTTGTTGGAATGGGTTTTGGCCAATTGTACAAATCCATTTTATTAAAACTCAACCACGAAGTTATAACGGTTGACGGGGATATATCAAAAGGTGCCGACTTCCCAACTATTGAATCGGCTATTTTTTCTTATGGTAGATTTGATACTGTAAACATTTGTACTCCAAATTGTACTCACTTGGATATTGCAACTAAACTTGCCCCGTTTAGTAAAATTATTTTTGTTGAAAAACCTGGTGTTAAAGATAAAACATCGTGGCAGAGCCTGATTAACAATTTTCCAAATACTCGTTTTATCATGGTTAAAAATAACATGTGGCGAGATAACATATCTGAACTACAAACAAAAGCACAGTCTGCAAAATCGATTAAAATAAACTGGATTAACAAAGATCGAGTTCCAAATCCAGGTAGTTGGTTTACTAATAAAACATTAGCATATGGAGGAGTGAGCCGAGATTTAATGCCACACTTACTAAGCCTGTATGTTGCATTAAATCCTAATTGGCGAACAGATATGCTAAATGGCTATAGTTCCATGACTCGATGGAGTTTAGAAGATATTGCAAATACTAATTACGGAACTGTAAATGTTGACGGCGTTTATGATGTAGATGACAAGTGTCATTTTTCTTTTGCTAGTAAATGGAATCTTGAAGCAGATTGGCGTAGAATAACAGAAGAAAAAATAAACATTGAGTTTATAAATCAAGATAAATCAGTTGATATTATAGAGTTAGGACTATGTCCAGAATATGCATACGAATTAATGATTAAAGATGCGATAGGAAACGTAGATAACGATAATTTCTGGAATGAACAATTAGAGATTGATTTGTGGATTCACGAAAGAATAGAAAATATATGATAGTTCGTTGCTTACAAACATTGGGTCAAGGTCGTTTTGAAGAAGTAACATATGAACTTCCTTCATTAGGACCAACAGATATCTGCGTCCGTGCTATTATGACTGGTGTATGTCGTAGCGATATTGATATGATGCAAGGTAACTTTGGACCATTGCCTCTTAGTATGCAAGGACACGAAGGATTAGGACAAGTTGTAGACGTCGGGTCTGAAGTCACCAATGTAGAAAAGGGCAATTTTGTAGCCACTAGAGGCGAGCCAGCATACGCAGACTATTATAATGTTCGTAAAGATGAGTATGTACAAATACCAGAAGCACATCCTCGCTATATTATCGAACCTGTTGCTTGCGGAATCAACGCAGTAGATGTTGCAAATTGTTCTAAGCAAGACAAGATACTTATAATTGGAAGTGGATTTTTAGCGTGGGTAGCTTATCATACTTTAACTAAATTTAAACATTGCGAAAATGTAGATGTAGTAGGTTCTAGTAATATCGACTTATGGGGAGATATACTATTAGTTAGTACTAGTGAAAGTTACGATGTAGTTATTGACTTGTCTGGAAAATATGAACTAGGCATTGATATAAACCTAAATAATAATGCGTCGATTGTTGATGCTGTTGGCAAAGCCGTAAGTAAAGAAGAAGCCCAGCAACAACTTTGGAAGGCTTGCACTACAATCAAACCAAGTCCACGCAATTCAAATTTTCATCAATGTATGAAAGATGCAGTTTGGATGATAGAAAACGGTAAACTAGAGGTTGATAATTTTTGGACAAAAGGTTATAATAGAAACACAGAGTGGCAACAGGCATTTGCGGATGGTGTGGATCGTCCAAATGGCTACAGTAGAGGTTATATCAAATGGGATTAAACACTGAAGAACGACAAGGTGTTACATACTTTACAGGTTACGAAGTAGAGCATACTGTTGCTTATGGAATGTACACACTATTTGTAGTTGGTACACCTCCTCTAGAAGAAATACTACGTATTGCTGGAGACACACAGGCATATCTAGATGAAAGCAAACGTATTAAACAAATTTACTTTGGCACCAGTCAAAGTTTTAATCCTAAATCCATCTCACACGAAGAATATAAACGCTGGGACGAAGTCATTGTAGGTTGTCTAAAGGAAGGTTACTGGGTAGCATTAGACTTTGGTGTAGAACACATCGAAGGTGTACTGGAATCTTGTTATAATGAATATCCTAAATTTATTCCTATGATTAGTGTAAAGTTGCCCTACATTAATCAACTAAACTATAATGCAACACTTAAACTAGATGACCGTACATGGGGTGCTACAAATCCCGGTGTATGGACACATCACTTACACAGCCTAATGAGTAAAGATAAATTTACATATTGGGATCAATATACGCAAGACAAAGAAATCAAATGAAAATTAAACAAGACATTCGACCTAACAAAATGATCTGGGTAACTTTCCGCAAGGAAGGTATTCATAAATATCCTGCGGCGCTAACAGATCCTGCGTTAGCAACAGGAGACGAATATGACGTATCATTTTTGGGTTATCCTCATCGCCACATCTTTCATTTCAGGGTGTGGATCAGTGTGCAACACAATGACAGGGACATCGAATTCATCCAATTCAAACGATGGCTCGAGTCGCTGTATAATGGTCAAGGTGCCGTTTTAAGCCTTGATTATAAGAGTTGTGAAATGATGTCTGACGATTTGTACGACATCATTGAGCAAAAGTATCCAGGCCGCGAGGTTTGGATTGAGGTCTCCGAAGACGGAGAAAATGGTTCATTCATAAAATACTAATAAGAGGCTATAATGGCTAAGAACTACAACGATTACAGTTACTTTGAAAATCGTCCCGATGTTGTCAAAATTTTTGATGACTTAGATAAACTTCTCGACTTCTGTCGATTTGAAATGCTTCCATATAACGAAGCAGATTTATATAATCGCCAATCTAGAGTATGGCAACAATACGAGCGTAGCACACGACCACGTAAGCCATGGAACGGTGAGAAAAAACAATGGAATGGCGAACGCAAGCCGTATCAAGGAAAACGTCACAATGGCGAACGTTTTTCTAATTGATTTAGAAGCTGTAGAAACAAGGTACACGGGTCAATGGAAGACCCATGTACCACATCTTTTACGAAAGGCAGGTCATAATGTTCAAATTATCTCTGGTCCTACGGACATTCCTAGTGCCACTACTCCTGGCGCCTTTCTTAATTTTGGCGGCACTAATATCTATAAGTCTAGCCAAGTTGAGCAAATGGGGCGTTTATTTTGTAACGGAACCGTTTGTTCCGGTGATCACTTTATCTTTACTGATGCTTGGCATCCTGGTATCATAAACTTAAAATACATGAGTGAGTTACTGAATATCCCAGTAACCACACATGGTTTATGGCATGCTGGATCATACGACCCGCAAGACTTCTTGGGTCGTCTCGTTGGTAATAAGCCTTGGGTTAGACATGCAGAGAAAAGTTTCTTTGCAGCGTTTGATCATAACTATTTTGCTACTAACTTTCATATCGACATGTTCCATCATAATTTACTCAATGACGGAATGGTTGAAAATCCTTGGGAAGAGGAAGATAAAGCAGATATGTTAGAATCTAGCAAATATGTACGCACAGGCTGGCCAATGGAGTATATGGAAGATACATTAAAAATGTATAAGAATATGCCTAAGCGTAACCTTATTCTTTTCCCGCATCGCATCGCACCCGAGAAGCAAGTTGAGATTTTTCGAGACTTAGCTACACACTTACCGCAGTATGAATTTGTAGTGTGTCAGGATCAACAGCTAACAAAAAATGAATATCATAACTTGTTAGGCGAAGCAAAGATAGTGTTTAGCGCAAACTTACAAGAAACTTTAGGCATTAGTTGCTATGAAGGTGCGGTGGTTGACGCTATTCCTATGGTTCCGGACAGACTTAGTTACACAGAAATGTATTACGACACATTTAAGTATCCAAGTACTTGGACAGAAGATTTTAAATCTTACGAAGCATCTAGACCATTTTTATGCAGTAAGATTATACAGTTTATGGAAAACTATACAAAGTTTGTTCCAACTGTACACAAACAAGCGAGAGATTTACATGAACAATTCTTCAGCGCAGACAACTTACTCAAGCTCATCGGTTGATGTTTTAGATTTTTCATCATTGGATACTATTACTATTACACAACCGACAATTATAGGCGGGGCAGGCGGCTTCGGTGGTGGCACTGGGTCATATAGCACGGTTACACTTGGTGGTAGCGGTGCTTCAGGAACATATACAATATCAAACGGTGGTGCTGGATCGATATCGATTGGTCCTATCACAAGCATAGATGTTAGTTTGTTCCCTACTGAATGGGAAAATAGTTTTCCCGACTGGAATAGAATTCAAAAAATGTGCGAAGAATATCCCGGCCTCAAAATTGCTTTTGAAAAATTTAAAACAACTTATTTGTTAGTAAAGGATGACTATGATGCTCCACCGAATAAAAAAATTCGTCCTTAATTGGTTAGAGGCGCATGATCGAAAAAGAATTATTATGGATCGTCAGTGCAACGAGCCATTACTTACACGATACTACCTTTTTCTAAAAGATCGTAAAACATTCCCGTTTAACGTATTCTTACATAAATTTCACAAAGGTGATCCTGGTGATGTACACGATCATCCTTGGCCATATGCAACACTTATACTTGCAGGCGGATACTACGAATGGGTTCCAGAATTTAATACTAAAGGCGAAATGATTGGTGAAATTCGTCATTGGAGAGGTCCTGGCCATTTTCGTGTTTGTAGTTCTAGCAGTTATCATCGAATTGAACTTCAAGAAGGGATAACTCCGTGGACTTTGTTTATGCCAGGTCCGCAAAAACGAGAATGGGGTTTTCTCGTAAAAAATAAATGGATCCATAATGAGTTATACTTACATAACAAACAACACAGCAGCAACATCTAACATAACATTTGCTAACGGAACAACATCAAGCACATGGGTTAATCCTGTTTTAACTGTCCAAAATGCTCCAGCAGGATTAGAAGTTAAAGGCAACGTGATTATAAATGGTCAAGATTTGGAAGAACGATTAAAGACAATTGAAAAGGTATTGACTATTCCTGAACGAGATGTTAAACTAGAAGCTAAACATCCAAAACTCAAAAAGATGTATGACGACTATATTAAGGAATTATCCAAATATAGAATGTGGGAATCAATCAAAGGAGAAGAAGAATGAGAGAATTACACCCAGACGTTGCTCACACAGCAAAAGAAATGGTTATTAAAGAAAGTGAAGGTTTTAGACTTCGCTTAGAAAAATGGGAAGCTATTAGTCCTAAAGGATTATTCAATATTGATTTAATCCAAGAAAGTCTAGGTAAAGATGGTGAAGTATGGCAATCTAGCACATATAATTTTCACATGACTAAAGAAGAATTGCAGTCATTGGCGTACGGGCTAACTGCATGAAGAAAGTTTACTATAGCTGGAAGCAAGTCGAAGGAGCAGTATTAGATATTGCTCGCCAAATGTCTGCACATAATTGGAAGCCAGACTATATTGTTGGTATAACCCGCGGTGGGCTTGTTCCTGCTAACTTGTTGAGTCAATACACCGGTATTAAGATGCATACTCTTAATGTCAGTTTACGTGACGGCGAAGGCGGCGAAAGTAACTTGTGGATGGCAGAAGATGCTTTTAAAGGCAAACAAATTTTAATTGTAGACGATATCAACGACCAAGGATCTACAATTAATTGGATTAAACAAGATTGGCCTAGTGGCTGTTTTCCCGATGATCCTAAATGGAAACAGATTTGGGGCGATAGTGTTCGCTTTGCTGTTCTAACACATAACTATGGTAGTAAATTTAAAGACCCAGACTATCATGTCTGGACTGTCGATAAACGAGAAGAAGACTGTTGGTTAGTTTATCCTTGGGAGGAATTTTGGTTATGATTAAAAGTATTTTAAAACTTATTTTAGGACTTAGTCTATTAGTAGCAGTTATTGTACTTGGTCCGCTTCTTGGTATTTGGTCTCTTAATACACTATTTCCAGTATTAGCAATACCTTATACATGGGAAACTTGGGCGGCATTCTTATTATTATTTGGAAGCGCAACTGGTTTGCGTTTTGGTAGTAGGAAGAAAGAATGAAAACTGAAACCGATTTAACTATCGAAGCTCTACAAGAAAAAATTGCCAAAGTGGATATAGACATGCGAGAATTGCAGTCCACAGGCGATGCTAGTCGAAAATTTGAAGTTCTCAGCGAATACAAAGCCTATTTAGAAGATGAATTAAAAGTTTTAAAAAATGAAAAAAGAAATTCAAAAACATAAAGTGTTTGGACAAGAATTTCTTTCTCCAGACGAAGAAAAACTCATTCGTTTACCATGGAACGGACAAGACAAATATTGGTGGAACGAAGTATGCGCTGATGTTGTAGAAGTATTTGGATTACCAGGCGACAGGTTTACTAGTCATCCAACACCGGATTATATGGATTTTCATTTTAAAACAAAAAAGGATGCGGACTTATGTCGTATAATGTTAAGCGAGAAGATATAGAAATAGCACTTTTGGCTGTGGCTGTTTTTATAGCGTTTAGTCTTGTTTTTTATTTTGCTCCAAAAAGAGGCGATGTAGTTGTTATCGATTGTACTTGGAGTGAAATAAGTCCAGACTTTACTCCTCAAATGCGAGAGGCTTGTAGACAGGCAAGAGTAAAAAATTATCAAAAAGATGTACAAAAACCTAAATAATAGTGTATAATATACAAATATGGCGATCCACCGCCTTAACTCGGAGAATTTAATTGACAACAAAATTTACACCAGATCCTGTACTTAATACAGAAATTGACAGAACATTTAAACCTGATGTATACGAACCGCTAGGTAAACCTGTATACATTAAGAAAGAAACTGCACTTGATGCAATGGCAGGTGATGGAGGATATGAAGAAGCATATCTAGGAGATCATCTTCGCTTTAAGATGAAGCGTGAAGGTAAACGCTTTTGGGCTGGCGACAACATTAGCGATTATTTACATGAAGGCGACAAAGAACGCCTAATTGACGAGGCAACTGAAGCATTTGAACTAGTGCTTGATCGTTTGCTGATTGATCGCGAAAACGATCCAAATAGTAAAGGCACAGCTCGACGCCTTGCTAAAATGTATTTTAACGAAATTATGGCAGGTAGATATGAACCAGCACCAGACGCAACAGCATTTCCAAACGACACGACGGACCGTTACGAAGGTATGTTGGTTGTTCGTAGCGAGCTTCGCAGTATGTGTAGCCATCATCACCAACCCGTTACTGGCGTTGCTTATATTGGTCTTATTGCTGCTGAGAAACTTATCGGACTCTCAAAGTACACACGCATCGCACAGTGGTGTGCAAGACGTGGAACTCTCCAGGAGGAACTTTGTAATGATATTGCTCGGGAGATCGAAAAAGCCACAGGAGCCAAAGACATAGGCGTATACATTCAAGCTACACATGGATGCTGTGAAAACCGTGGCATTATGGCACATAGCTCGTTAACTCAGACTACTGTACTCAAAGGTGCGTTTAAAAACGACGCAGGTACAAAGAAAGAGTTTATGGATAATATTAAATTACAACAGGAGTTTGCGCCAAGATGAACGATAGCCAATTAGAAAATTTATACGAACACTATTTAAAGTTTACAGATCAAATGTGCGTTGATCACAGTCCATTGGCTATTGCTGCAATTATGATGACGCAGGCGCTATCAATTTATAAAACTGCACTAAGCCAAGACGAATATGAAAGTATGGTTGATAGTATTTCTGCGAATAGAAATCAAGTTAAAAAGTTTGAGAGGCCTATAATACAATGAAAATTCAAATTCCAGCAGAAGGCATTTTAAAACGTAACGACTTTGGTAACAGTAAGTTCTATCAAGTAGTGTGTGGATGCGGTCAAGAATATCACGATCACAATGTAGAAATAGAAGCAGATGAAACAGGTGTAAATGTAAACATTTATGCTACTGCCAAAACTAACTATTGGTCAGAACTATTTGAAAAACGCTATGACATAGATAGCGTGTATTGGCAGGAAATTGATTGGTTTGTAAAAGACATTATTAACGGCCTATGGACTCGTCTAAAAGTTACATGGGAGCTGTGGACTACTGGTGCAGTTCGTGTAGAAACAACTATTAGTATGAGTGAACAACAAACACTCAACTATGCAGAAACTTTAAAAACTGCTATTGCAGATGTTAAGAACTTTAGGATTGAACGCAAGGAAAAATCTGCTGCGGCAAGAATAGCAGAACAAGGAGATTGTGTATGAATACAGCAAAACAAATATCCGACGAACTAATTAATCGTATGAAAAATACCACCCTACAAAAATTTGAAATTAAAAGAGAAGTAGGGGAAAATTGGATTCCAAATGGTACTGTTCCGTTTGATATCTACGCAACAAAAGGTGTAGCAACCTTTACTGTATGGGCAGAAAGTTATATTGATGCAGAAGATCAAATAACACAATACTTGGAAAAAGACGATGAGTAAAATTAAAATCGCAGAATTATTTTATAGCATACAAGGTGAAGGACGTTACATGGGTGTACCGTCTGTTTTCTTACGTACATTTGGCTGTAATTTTAAGTGTGCTGGATTCGGTATGCCTAAAGGAGAGTTAAGTAATGAGGTTGAAGACATTTTTATACAGCATGAAAGAAAACCTTATACAAAATACGAAGAACTTCCGCTTGTTAGTACAGGCTGTGATAGCTACGCTTCTTGGGATCCTCGTTTTAAAGATCTTAGTCCTATGCTTACAACAGATGGTATTGCAGAACGTATCTGCGAAATCCTTCCATTTAACGAGTGGCAGGACGAACACTTGGTTATTACAGGCGGCGAGCCATTGCTAGGGTGGCAACGTGCTTATCCGGATTTGCTCAATCATCCCAAGATGGAAGGTTTGAAAGAGATTACATTTGAAACAAATGGCACACAACTGTTAACAGAAGAATTTAAAAATTATTTGACAGATTGGGTATCTAAGGAAGACGTGTGGAGACAAATTACATTTAGTGTTAGTGCTAAGTTAAGTTGTAGTGGTGAAACTAGACACGAAGCAATTAAACCTGAAGTAGTATGTCAATACGAAGAAGTTGGTTACACTTATCTTAAATTTGTTGTGGCAACAGAAGAAGATGCGGAGGAAGCAATTGAAACAGCAGACATTTATCGTGAAAACGGTTTTACGGGTCCTGTGTATCTTATGCCTGTTGGAGGTGTTGAAAGCGTGTACACTCTTAATAATCGCCGTGTCGCAGAACTAGCAATGAAAAACGGTTTGCGTTATAGTGATAGATTGCAAGTACCGTTATTTAAAAATGAGTGGGGAACTTAATGGAAGACATTAAGTTAAAAGACTTAATTTATATTGTAAAAAATGCACTGACAAAAGATCAGTGCGAATTGCTGATTAAAGAATATGATAATAGGTCCAATGAAGCAGTTAAAGAAAGCTGCATTCATGCAGTAACAAATAAAATGACCACTTCAACTTTTAAACGAGTTGAACTTTTACCAGGAACAATTACTTTTGATATTGTACACAATAAAATAAACAATATTATCGAGGAATGGATCGATCATTTAGATCAATTTAAATCCTTTCATCCGCCAGCACTAAAAAAATTTTTAAGATTCTCTCATATGCACAGACTTATGAAGTATGAAGTTGGTGGTTGGATTCATCCTCACATCGATTGGGAAGAAATGATCCATGCTAGTTGCACTATTGCTCTTAATTCAGACTATGAAGGAGGAGAGTTTCGTTTCTGGAATGGCAGACATGTTGTAAAATTAGAGCAAGGCGATGCCATGATATTTCCAGCAGATCCGTTTTGGGTACATGAGGTAACTGAAATTACAAAAGGTGCAAGGTATAGTACAAATACATTTATTCAAGCACTTCCAATTTTAGAAAGAGAACGAATGAGTCAGCTTATTTGGGATATGGGATTAATGGACCATCCATATCTGTATCGACATATTTTAGGAGAAAGCCATGAAAGAATGGTTCAAAAAAATTACAGGGATTAAAAAATTAGAAGAAGAAAAAGCTCGCGCTGAACAAGAACGTGCTGAAGCATTAGCTCGTGCTGCTGAGGCCCAAGCAAGGGAGGAAGAAGCCAAACTCACTCCTAAAGAACGTGCAACTAAAAAAGGCGAGCCTTGGGTAGCTGTATTAGATACTAAAGTTAATAAAGATAATGTTCGTAATGGGTTTTTTGAACTTGATTGGAATGAACACTTTATTACCGAACTTAAAAAATCAGGATATGGTTTTGACGGCGACCCTGAAGAAGAAATTGTAGATCGTTGGTTTAGAGACTTAGCAAGAAACATGTTAGCTGAAGAAGGTTTAGATACCACTCGAGGCGCTGGATATATTAATGTTACTAAGCTAGGTGGTGGAAAAGCTGAAGTAGTATGAAAATAATCGAATCTAACGAATATATTGATTTATACGATTGGTCGTCGTTGATCAAGCAAGAAGACAACGAACAAATTAAAGATATTACAAAAGAAATTATTGGGTCTGGAAATTATTTTACCAACAGTCCAAAATTTCAGACAAAACAAAATTTGTTTTCAAGAGAAGAACGTGTATTTTTAAAAATGAGACAAAGTTTCATTTACAGTTGCTTTATGTATCTTGACAGAGAAGTTCGAATAAAAAACATAATGAGTTGGGTTTTTATGACCAATAAAGAAACTGTAGAAGACAGAAATGATTTGTGGCACAATCACCATGTAAGTGACAACAACGGAACTACTGATACATTAAGCGGGCTTTGGTATGTCTATGTTCCAAAAGTAGAAAATTTTGAAATGGCAGGTACAGAATTTTCAGTTAATCCTGCACCAAATTTTGAAGATACATATTGCCTAAAACCAAACAATTTGACATGGAGCATATATCCTAGTAAACTGTGGCATAGACCCGGTATCTGTGATACTACAGAATATCGATTTGTTTTTGCCGCAGACATGGAATATTACAAATGACATACATTTTGGTTGATACAGCCAACACATTTTTCCGTGCTAGACACGTTGTACAAGGTTCTAGCGATATTAAACTTGGGATGGCCTTCCATATTACCTTTAACAGTATTAAAAAGGCATGGAATGATTTTAACGGTAGCCATGTAGTATTCTGTCTCGAAGGTCGTAGCTGGCGTAAAGACTTCTACGAGCCTTATAAACGTAATCGTGCAGAAAGTAGGGCTGCGCTAACGCCTAAGGAACAAGAAGAAGACAAACTGTTCTGGGAAGCATTTGACGAATTCAAAAACTTTATTAGCGAAAAGACCAACTGTACTGTATTACATCATCCTCAACTAGAAGCAGATGACCTCATTGCAGGATTTATTCAAAATCATCCTAAAGACAAGCATGTCATTATTTCAACTGACAGCGACTTCTATCAGTTAATTGCACCAAATGTAAGTCAATACAATGGTGTCCAAGAACATCATATTACGCACGAAGGAATCTATGATGCCAAAGGCAAACGTGTTATCGACAAGAAAACTAAAGAACCAAAAGAAGTCCCAAACCCAGAATGGCTCTTGTTCGAAAAGTGTATGCGTGGTGATACCAGTGATAATGTCTTCTCAGCGTATCCGGGTGTCCGTGTTAAAGGTACTAAAAACAAAGTTGGTCTTACTGAAGCGTTCGAAGATCGTAAAAGCAAAGGATTTGCGTGGAACAATCTCATGCTTCAGAGATGGGTCGATCATGAAGGAAAAGAGCACAGAGTTTTGGAAGACTATGAGAGAAATCGGAGACTAATTGACTTAGCTCATCAGCCTGAAGATATTAAACAATTAATTAAAAAAACTATTGAAATAGATTGTGTTCCAAAAGACGTTTCCCAAGTCGGTGTTCGACTATTAAAGTTTTGTAATAACTGGGATATGAAAAAAGTTGCAGACAATATTCAGCAGTATGCTGAACCATTCCAAGCAAAGTACCAAGGAGAATAATATGCCCGTATACTTAATTAAGCCTCTTGAAAAGAAAAGCATTACATGGCACATAGAATTGTTCCGTGAAAATGCGGACGGTTCTACTAGTTGGGTCAACATTGAAGATCACTATCGTTGGGGACAGGGGTTCATTGAAGGAGATATGGATGTAAATTTACCGTATGAAGGTGAATCACAAGCATACGCAAAAACAAACTTTGGGTGGGGAGCAGAACTAGATGACCAAGTTGCTTGTTATTTTGAATTCAGCGATGATTTTACAGATGAAGAAAAAGAAGCATTTGAAGCTTCGTATCATGAAGGTGGAGCAGGTTGGATTTTTGATGGAGAACATGACTGGCAAGTTGAAGACGATTATCTGCTTATTGACGCTCCGTACCAAGTTAGCCTTTGTGAAGATGACGGTACTGTAATAGAAGAAAATGTAAAACTACGACCAAGGCCAGATCCCAACACTTCTTGGCCATGGAGTCCAGAATTTCCTAAACCAGAGGATAACGAATGAAGTGCGAATATTGTGGTGAAAATATTAAAATGCATTGCGATTGGAGGCAAGGAAGGTGCCCGCATATTCCTCCTATGCTAACAGATTACCACTGGAGATATTATAATCTAGTACAGTGGATTAAAGGCCTTTTTAAGAGATAAATATATGCGTACATTACTAAGGTGCCTTAGGGGCCTAGTAAAAGGAGACTAAAATGACAGAGATACATGCAAAGCCCATCGTTGATGGCAAATTTTGGATCGTTGAACAAGACGGTGAAAAAATTGCAACACTACATAAAAAAGAAAATAACAAATTTATTCTAAGTAGTGTTAACGGTGAAGTTATGTTTAACAAAAAAGATGACCTCACAAAAGAATTTGGAAAAGAATTTTTTCTAAAGAGTGATAAAATAAAAGTCACAGCTGCCGAACCAAATGAATGTCACGGCTATCCAACAAGTTGCAAACCATATAACCCAATGTACGATGTGCAACGTCGATTGCCGTTGTTTACAAAATCAAATGCCAGTAAGAGTCTTTACTGCGCTGGTTACTATATTATTAAATTTGACAAAGGTTGGGTTAAAAGCCACTGTCCTAAACTAATTACTATTGAACGTTATCCGTACAAAGGTCCGTTTAAGACAGAATTTGAAATGAAACAGGTACTTGCAAATGCAAAATCAAATTAATCTAACACCTTTTACACAGTTTATACAACAGGTAAGAAGTGCAGAAGCAAGTCAGGCTAAAGAAATTAAATTATCCATGCAACAGGCCAGGATGCTAAGTCTTGCACTAGCAGAGTGCATGGATAAACTTAATCAAGACTACGAAACACTATTTAATGAACTTAAACGAAGTCAAGATACAGAAGTAGTCACAATAACTATGGATGGTGGCGGTTTCTCTGAGAAATAAGAGATAAATATATGCGTATATTACTTGGATACGCATTATGAGTCGACCTAAACCAAAAATACTATTAGAGTTTACTAATAAAAAAACCTATAAGTCTGAACAGATTTTAGAAGCAGAAGCAATTTGGGCTGTGTTCTACAAGAACGAGCCATTTAATTTAAAGAGCTTTAATAGTTTAACTTCCTATCCTGGACCGAAATACAAAAAAGTTTCGTTCAGTAATCCAGGACACGCACATAACCTAGCAAAAAAATTAAATTTAACTTTTGGAACCGAAGACTTCCAAGTAGTTAAATTAACATCTGGTACTGTCGTGAAATGATTAGTAGAGACGTATTAACAAAAATTTTTTTACAACAATGGGGCAAAACCATTGACGAAACAAATGTTAATATGTATTCAAGAACATGGTGGCAATCTAATCGCGTTGGAAAAGACAATGCATTTCGTTTAAGTGATAAAGGCTACGAATTTTTGTTAAACGAATTGGAACTTAAAGCATACGAAGTTCCATTTACCGAACCAATCGAACTCAGTCCCCAGACTATTATATTTTTGGAAAGATATATCGATTGCCCATATTATCTTACAAACCAAAGTATTACAGTTTTTTCCGAAAAAAAGAGTTTTGAACTGTACTTGTTTTCGGACGATATACGCAAATTTGGACTGATTAAAGCAATGAATGAGCGTCAAAAAGATTTGGACAGCCAAAAATCTAGTTGACACTACGCCTTCTCGGTGCTATAATACATACATAGCGTAACAGTTTATCCCCGTGTATATTTTTTGAAAGGTAATAAAATGGCAGAAATTCTTAGCCGCACCGTTGGACCAAAAGGCGCAAAACGTTCGTTGCGTAAAGCGTTCAAAAACAAGCGTCCAATTTTCCTGTGGGGTCCTCCGGGTATTGGTAAATCCGACATTATTAAACAACTAGGTGAAGAACTTGAGGCTCATGTTATTGATGTGCGTCTAAGTTTGTGGGAACCTACTGATATTAAAGGTATTCCTTATTTCGATGCCGAACAAGGCAAAATGGTTTGGGCTCCTCCGCTTGAACTTCCAGATGCAGAACTTGCAAGCCAATATAAACAGATTATTCTGTTTATGGACGAAATGAACTCTGCGGCACCTGCTGTTCAAGCTGCGGCTTATCAGCTTGTTCTTAACCGCCGTGTTGGTACTTACAAACTTCCAGATAACGTTGTAATGGTTGCGGCTGGTAACCGTGAAAGCGACAAAGGCGTTACCTATCGTATGCCTGCTCCGTTGGCAAACCGTTTTGTTCACTTGGAAATGGCTATTGACTGGGACGACTGGCAAGAATGGGCTGTTGAAAATCGTGTTCACAAAGACGTTGTTGGTTTCCTTACTTTCAGTAAAAAGGACCTTTATGACTTCGATCCTAAATCCGCAAGCCGTGCGTTTGCTACTCCTCGTTCATGGTCATTCGTTAGCGAATTGCTTACTGATGATGATACTGATGAGTCAACTCTTACTGACCTAACTTCAGGTGCTGTTGGCGAAGGTCTTGCTGTTAAGTTTATGGCGCATCGTAAGCATGCCAGCAAATTGCCTAATCCTACAGACATTCTGTCAGGTAAGGTTAAAAAGATGGATTCTAAAGAAATTTCTGCACAATACTCGCTTGTCGTTTCATTGTGCTATGAATTGAAAGATTCCTGCGACAAAAATGCCAAAGATTGGAACAAACAAGTTAATCACTTCTTCCAATTTATGATGGATAATTTTGAAACTGAGCTTGTTATTATGGGTACCAAACTTGCCCTAAGCACTTACAAGTTGCCGTTGGATCCTGACGAAATCGACTGTTTCGATGACTTCCATGCAAAATTTGGTAAGTACATTGCACAGGCAACCGAAAAGCAATAAGTTGACAGGACCTGCGGGTCCTGTTATACTGTATGCATAGTTAAATTTAGGAGCAAACATGGCACATGCCGATCCAATTATTGATAAAATTATTGTAGCACGAGTGGGCTTGCTACTACGCCATCCGTTTTTTGGCAACCTTGCAACTCGTATGCAAATTAAAGAAGCTGACGATTGGCTTCCTACTGCCGCTACCGATGGGCGCCACATCTTTTTTAATCGTAAATTTTTCGAACCTCTTACTGTTAAACAAGTAGAGTTTGTTATTGCACACGAAATTCTACATGCTGTATTTGATCATATGGGTCGACGTGAAGGTCGCGATCCTAAAATCTTTAATATTGCCTGCGACTATGCTGTAAATGGTCAAATTGTTAGAGATCGAATTGGTGATCACAATCTACCCGACATTAAAATTTTCCACGATACAAAATACTACGGTTGGTCGGCTGAACAAGTGTATGACGAAATTTACGAAAAATATGACGAAGAACAATTGGCCGCTTTAGGTCAAATGCTTGACGAGCATTTGGATCCTGATGGCAAAGAAGGCAACGGGCAACCAAAGTATTCAAAAGAAGAACTTAAAAAAATTCGTGATGAAATGCGTGAAGCTGTAATGCAGGCTGCACAAGCCGCAGGGGCAGGTAATGTTCCTGCCAGCATCCAACGCATGATTAAAGAATTAACTGAACCTAAGATGAACTGGCGTGAAATTCTACGTCAGCAAATCCAAAGCACTATTAAAAATGACTATACCTTTATGCGTCCTAATCGTAAGGGTTGGCACATGAGTGCAATTTTGCCAGGTACTAACTACGAAGAAACTATTGATATTTGTGTATCAATTGACATGTCTGGTTCTATCGGCGATGAACAGGCTAAAGACTTCCTAAGCGAAATCAAAGGCATCATGGAAGAATATAAAGACTTTAAAATTAAAGTATGGTGCTTTGATACTGAAGTCTATAACGAAGCAGACTTTGATGGCTATAACATGGATACCTTTATGGACTATGAACCAATGGGCGGTGGTGGCACCGAGTTCATGGTCAATTGGGAATACATGAAAGAAAATCAAATTCAACCTAAAAAGTTTATCATGTTTACAGACGGATATCCTTATGGTTCTTGGGGTGACGAATTGTACTGTGATACAGTCTTTATCATCCATGGAAACAATACTGTTGTTCCTCCGTTTGGTGAATATGCGTACTATGAAGAAGTTAAGGAACTTGCATAATGGCTTTAAAAAACGGCAAACCCAATCCTCTTAATTATTTTGACTTACGCAGGGTTGAGTTTGCCGCTCCTCATTTTAAGTATACTACTATTGACAAATACAATCCTACACTATTAAAAAATTTAGATACATGGATCAAGCATAATCTTAATAGCAGATACTACATAGGGCAAGGTTTAGATTTAGATAACACAAATACTATCGTATATACTACCCGTATTGGATTTGAGTCTGAAAAAGAGCTCAGTTTCTTCACGATTGCCTGTCCCCTACTTCAAACGAGATAATTATATTAGTACATTATAAGGAGATACCATGACTGAAAACGTACAAAAAGAATCGGTTCAAGCACCTGAACAAGCTGGTGCTAAACCAGATCCAAATGAACTAACTATTCAAGATCTTAATGCCATGAAAGTTATCATTGATATTGCTAGTTCTCGAGGTGCATTTAAACCTGGAGAGATGACTGTTGTAGGTCAAACATATACAAAATTAACTACATTCTTAGATACAGTTGCTAAACAAGCAGACGCATCTAAACAAGGAGCATAATTATGCAAAATTTAAAACACGTAGGTAGAATTAAAGATACAGGTAAAAAAGTACTTGTAGCTTTCAGAACACTACCTGGAGATGCATATAGTTGTTTAGTTATTCCAACAGAAAATTTACCTGACGAATATCATAATGCAATTATTAATCTAGTAGAAAGTCCAGCTGCACAGCAGGCATATGAATTTGCTGAAGCACTAGATCGTACACAATTTCCAGATGGAAGCCGTATGTTACCATTTTTACACGGTAATGGACGACTAGTAAAAGTAAGTACAGCACAAGTTGAAATGACTCCTGTTATTGGAACTTCAATTTTGTTATCTGAATTAAACCAATTGATTGCTGAACAACGTGGTGTAGCTGTCGACGACTTGCACATCAAACCAGATAGTGGCGATGTTCCTAAAGAAGTTGCATCTGTTAAAGAACTACCAGCAGACGAACCAAAAGCATCAACTGCACAACCGACTTCATTTGATAGCGCAGAAGCTGAAGCAAAGTTCTATCGTAGTCAAGCAGATAAGTTAGCAAAACAAGCCGCAGAATTCCGTCGCAAAGCAGAGGAGTTGGTTCCGACCAAAAAAGCCAAGTGATTGATCAGGGAAGACATCTTCCCAAAGAAGTCGTCGATTGTTGGCCAGAAGTATTTGGAGAGGTAAAACTAAACGTTCTACCCTTACGGTATCTCCATGCTGTTATCATAACATTTAAAGACGGTAAAATTTGGGAAGTAAAAATAACAAAGGACGATCATGTAAAAGGCTGGGGTGCCTTTGAAAGATCAATTTCGGAACTTTATCGAAATTACGAAAGTCGAATTGATAACGTCGACTTTCGGTTAGACACAGAAAAGATAAGAAAAGATATCGAAAAAAATACCCAACGTTTTTTAAAGAAAACTATAAATGAATGTTAAACTTTTATCCTATTCACAACCAACAGGCGAATTTAGAAACATGGGCATCTCGGATGCACAAGAACTCATTGCGTATTGCGCCCGTGTCAGCAATCCCAGCAATCAGCTCAATACAGAAACATCCGAGAAACTCATCAAATACCTCATCAAACATCAGCACTGGAGCCCACTTGAAATGGTCTCAGCCTGTATTGAAATCACAACAACCCGAGACATTGCCCGACAAATCCTTAGACACAGAAGTTTTAGTTTCCAAGAATTCAGTCAACGCTATGCTGACCCAACTAAAGATTTGGCGTTCGTTACAAGAGAAGCTAGACTTCAAGACACAAAGAATCGCCAGAACAGCATCCAAACGGATGATGAACGCTTACAACGAGAATGGGAACTTAGACAAAACAATGTTATCACAGAAGCAAGAATGGCCTACCAGTGGGCTATCGATAATGGTATAGCAAAAGAACAAGCCCGTGCCGTATTACCAGAAGGACTTACAGAAAGTCGTTTATACATGAATGGAACATTGCGTAGTTGGGTACACTTTATTGAATTACGCAGTGGACATGGAACTCAATTAGAACATCAAGAAATTGCAAAAGCCTGTGCTAAAGTGATAGCTGAGATTTTTCCAATGACCACAGATCTTGTAGCCAGTTAAAGTCATTAATTTTAAATAATGCCTCCTTATTGGAGGCATTTTTTTCACCGTATGCTCGTCCGGCGAGTGCGCCTAAATAGGCATAAAATCCAAACGGAACATCCTCGTTTAAAACACACCACACTTTTAATCTAGCTATTGATTCTACATTATTGATAACTGCCAACTTACAGCATTCTCGGAAAGCACTACGCCAAGTTGTAAAAGGATCAGTATTAAAAGCTGTAATGTTACTAACTTCTTCCATTGCTTTAAATTGCGAACTAATATTCATGGTCATATCCGTACTAGATGTGTCCATATTTAAAGTAAGTTTTTTTGGCAGTAGTTTTACACCACCATATCCATACTCAAGACCGTTAATAGGATTACGACTTCTCCATACATGAACTATATCGTACTCCTCTGGAGTTACTGCATAATCAAAATTAAATGTATCTAAAATGATAGCATCTGCATCAACTACCCAGAACATAGGAGTAAAACTTCTTTTTGCAGCTTCGATATGTGCTTGATGTATACCTTTGACTCCTTTAACATGTTTTACTAAAGGAAATCGATCTTTTAAACGAGCTAAATTTTCTTCTGCATTTAGTTCGTTATAACTAATAAAAACAATATCAAACGCGGCCACGAATTATCCTTGGTGTATTATTGTACACAGTCTTAAAAAACTTACTTCCCGCCGGTTCAAGATTTGCAATTTCAATGCCGCATTTTTCTCTTAGTTCATTACCATAAAAATTAATTTGATTGGCTTTTTCTTCGTCTGAGCAATTTTCGTAATGTTCATTCCAATAATTTGTTAACCAGTCAAAGTCTCTAACATTACTGTAATCCCAATCTGTACAGTTAGTTAATGCTGCGCCTTCTCTTGCACCAAGAATACTGTATATTCCATTCTTAACATCAGCACCAACACTACACCAAATTAACAATCTGTGATAATTTTGCCACCAGATTTTTTTAAGGTCTCCAACCTTGGCGCCTTGATCTAGTGACATTTTTACACCTTCTCGAAAACCTGCTCTCCATGCTTGAAACGGTGTTTCGTTTGTGTAGCTAACAGAATAGTTTTCATTAAACTGATAATATTTGTCGTCAAAACAAAATTCTACAAGACCTTTAGTATCATTAGGATCACTATTTTCATGTGTACGCATATTGTTTACAAATTTGCGTGTCCACATTTTAAGGCCGCCATTTCCGTACATTAATCCATTAACATAAACTTTACCGCACCAACTAAACACATGATCAGGAGTTAGTTTCAATTCGTCTAAATCTACTTCAACTTCAAGAAACTTTGGATCAATAATATTATCAGCATCAACTGTGATAAAATATTCAGTTTCGCTCAATGCGGCACATGCTTTATGTGCTGCATCACTACCCTTAACTCCATGTACACGTTTTGCCCACGGTGCTTTTTCTAATAAATCAGCGTAATTTTTTTCAGCGTTTGGTTCATCGTAACTTAAAAAAATAACGTCTTGTTCAATAATTTTGATTTTACTCATTAATAATCCTTAACCCATAACTTTTAAAAATTAATTTAGAACTAACAGAAATCTTCTCTATTTTATGTTCAATGTTGCTCTCAAAAGGAAAAGACAACGACTCTGAAGAAATTAAATCTGCAAGATTAATAAAAATTGTTCTAATTAAAAAGTCAAAGTCGTCTTCTAGAGTTATAAAAAATACCAGCTTAGGCGCAACTACAACATCGTAATAATCTTTAATTTTGTTATCTATTTGAAACTGCCATTGTTTTTTAGGCCCATTCCAACTTACTAAACATTCGACTGTTTTGTCTGTTTCTGTTATCCACTCAAAAACATTATTCTTAAAAGCATATCCTTGATCTGTTGACGGAACTATATCTAAACTAGATACACCGTCTTGATTTCGTTTATATCCAATCAAGTAATCTTTGAATTTCATTCTCCCTGTTAAAAAACCTTCTACCTTATCAAAAGATGTCTTAATAGCGTGTTCGTATTTAGGTTCTGGTTCGTTACCCACTGACAAAATTTGTCCTGTTTTTTTATCAAAATAAACAAAATAATTATTCATGTACTAACTCTTTTAATTTTGTTATAATCTTTTTTGATAAGAAAGATTTTTCAACATAATGAAATAACTTTGGTTGTTTTATATTGCCCACTACTAATTGCCCTTTAGAATTTAACACAAATGGAACTGCATCTTGCCAACTTTCAAAAGAAGCAGGCCAGCCTTGCAATCTAATTTTCATATGAACAAATTCTAAAGGACTACAGTTATCAATTACGCTTTCGTATAATCCTGTCATCTCAATAGCGATTGCAGATGCTAGATCCATACTTAACCAATTTTGATAGCTGACTGGTGCAAATTTAGTATAAGCCCATTCCCAGTTATTACAGACAAATTCTAGAGCTTTATAAAATGCTGTTGCATTTTCTGATTTTTTAAAATAGTGTAGTGCAAAGTATGGATTTGTTAATCCGTTATCAATAAACGCCAGGCGATGTATCCAGTCCTTTTCTATGACTTCTAATTTGTAATTTTTAATTCTAGAACAAAATTTAACATCGTAATTTTCGCAATAATTCCACCAATCTGAAATATCATCTAAAAACAGCATATCAGCATCAAGAACTATCGTTTCTTCATACGGACTAACATAATACAATTTCCATCTGTGTTCTGCTTTATATTTTGAAACTGGGGTATCTTTAATCCAAGGTATTTCTAGTACTTTATCAAAAACTAATCTTTGTTCATCTGTTAGATTATCATTTGTCATTATTGACACATTGGTAACAGTTTGTTGGCTAGCTTTAATACTGAGAGCCAGTGCGTATGCCTGCTCTATATAATCACAATCACTTGTATTCTCTGCAAAGATTAAAAATCCTTTAGACATAATTGTACTCATTAATTACCCGTGTAAGACTATCTTTATTCATAACATGGATGTCAATATCTTTAGTTTTAGAAAGTATATATTCGCCTAAATAATTTTCCTTCTGTAGCAAAAACTTCATCGATGTATCTTTCATGTCAACTAGAATATCTCTATCTTCAATATAATTCATTGCACCAGGAAGCTCTACAGCAAAATCCCCTGACATTTTACCATTCATAATATGAATAGCAATACTAAAGGCAAAGTCATTTCTAAAAGCTTCTATATCAATACTATACAAAACTCTAAAATACAACCAGTTATTTTTAATGTATGTAACTAGATTAAAAAATGCTTCTACAACTGGATCTTTATCAAAGATAAAAACAGTAGCCCAATAAAAAGGAATACTGTATTGATTAATTCTTTCGTAGGGTTTTGTGTCTTTCCATCCTGTCAAACTAAAACTACGTTTGTAAATTTGAAAAGGTGTGTCTCGTTCCAACGCAATTTTAAGTATATCAGAATTAATAACATAATCACTGTCAATAACCAGTGTTCTGTCGTAAGGACTAATGTTATATGCCTGATATCTAGTAGAATTTTTCCACTCTAATTTTTTGCTGTGTAATGAACCATCGTAAAATAACTTCTGTGAAGGAGTTTCACTAACAATATTAATGACTTTTTCAAATGGATGATCTGGATAATTTTTCATTAACCAGTTTACATTGTCTGTAACAATCGTCACAGGAATATTTAAAAATTTCTTAATTCTTTGTGCAGCAAAAACTGCTAACTTAGTGTAATCGATAGCAGAATTATTATGAGCAAATATTAACGCACCTGTGGTCATATTTCTACCATATCAGCAATTTTTCTTTTTGATTTAATGTCAGCAAATTTTACTGAATATTCGTTTAGTGCTGTCATGTACTTTAATAAAATTTCATCAAAAAACTTTTGTACATCAGATATAACAATAGGAAATCCGTTTGTATCTACAAAAGGTACATCATGTGTGTAGCCAAGATCAAGAACAGTCTTAGTAAAATTAATTAAAACTGTATCGATTTGAAAAGTTCCTCCATTTTCATAATGGACTAACTTTTGTTTAAATTCTTCTAAAATAATTCGGCGTTGATTAGATAGGGTAGCCATATAATTGGCTACACCAAATGCTTTTTCTAGTTTTTCATCCATAGATAACTCCGTAGTGTATAATATTACACTACTTTAATTATCTTGTCAAGGAATTAGAAATGGATTAATTGATACCTGTTGTTACAGCACTTGGTGTAGGAACTGTAACATTGGTTCCAGATGCACGATATACTTGAACTGTACTAGTTAGTGTACCGTCAACGTTTTCGTCAATACCAAAACCTGGATCTGGAAAACTTGGCGGAGCAGTACTATCGTCGCCGAAGTTAATATCAAAATATAAAATTCTTCTATTAGCGCCTGTATCGTTTACACGAGCATAGATATAATATTTGTTTGGAGCATAGGCGCCTGCTGGAGCGTCTTTTTCAAATATAACACCATTAGTTGTTGTTAAATCATAAAATCCTAAACTACTGGCTGTACCTGTACCTGTACAAGTAGTCTGTGTATGATTCATAGCAACTGTACCCATACCTGCCAACATAGCTGTCCAAGTTGAATTCTTTAATCCTGGAGATCCGCCTGAACGGTCTGCTGAAAATTCAATTTGGCTTCCTGTGTTAAAGAAGTATCTTGCAGCATCAGCGGTAGGCCATGTAATAACTATACTTTGTACAATGGTTCCGTTCCATTGTGTATTTCTAATCTGCTGAGTAACTAAATCTACTCGGCTAGCTTCTCCTGCTGGAGGTGGAGCTGTCAAATAATTTGTGTCTGCATCTGTTGCCATTTGAAGATATGCAGAACGCCATGTGTCTCTAACTTGTTTTGCATTTGTTGGAATTGGTAAATCAGAACCTGCGACATAACCAACATCTTCTGGAGCTTTTGTTCCCAATGTTACACCTGTTTGGTGTTGACGTGTACGAGCAATGTCGTCCCTTAATGCACTCCATTGTGCAACTGTAATTGTCGAATATTGCCCAACTTGGCTACTTGTAAGTGTCTGGCCATAACCTTTATTGCCGGACCCTGAACCTAAAACTAAAGCAATTTTGGATTGAATCAAATTATAGTCGTTTGCAATAATTAATGTATTTTGTCCAGCCATCTTATGTCCTTAATAATCCTGAATATTTATACATTAAAGTATAATGCATTCTACTAGTTTGACACCAGTATCGTCGTTTGATTCTAATGCAATAGCAAATACATCATTAGCATGTGGAACTGCTGCAACGGCTGTACCATTGTTGCCTGCAATCATTCTTTGTCCTTTGCGAACAGCACCAGTGACTTTAACTGGAACACGACCTTTAAGTGCAATGTATGTGCCGCCTTCTAATTCGCTGTTCATCATATAAGCTGGATTAGCAGATACAGCGCCAATTGCACGGTCTCCAAATTTAGTAGCTGTTACTTCTTTTTCACCACCAACTGCTACGACTGTTCCAACTTCGTACTCTGCGTCAGCTAGATATTTTTCTGCCAAGTCAGCATAGTTAGCAGCTGTAGCTGTACCAACAAAGTATGTTGCTTTTAATGCGCCTGGAGTAATGCTTACACCATTGATAATTTCAGTTGAACTTGTTCTAACAGCAATAGTTCCTGAAGTAGCGTTGGCACTTGCAGTTCTATAGTCGTCTGCAGCAACATACAATGCATCTGAACGTGTTGATGTTCCTGCAAAAGTTACAGCATTAACTGTTTTAAATCTTAATGCACCAGAACCTAAATCTGTTTGATTATCTGACCCTGGTAGTATGTCTGCTCCAACTAATTGTAACGGTGTTTTTGTTGCAGCACCGACTGTTGTTTGGAACTTGATAGTATCATTTAGTTGGTTTTGAATGATTGGAATTGTAGCAACTCCACTAGTTTGATTAAACACACGTAGTCTTGGTGTGTCTCCAACTGTAAAACCAGCATCACTAAACTGTACTAGCTCGTTAAAAACAGCCTCATTCTTTTGTACAAAGTTTGCCGCATCAATACCGCCTAAGCGATCTGAATCTGTTGCAGTTCCCCAGAATCTGTGATTACCATTTACAGTTTGTCCTGGAGCTGCGTTACTGTTTGTGTATGCAAGGGTAACACCTTGATGAATTTTAGTAAAACCGTTAATTGAACTAGTTGTAGGATCTAGCGTGAATTCTGGATCTGCACTAATAACGAAAATAGTATCACCATCTACAATAGCTTCAATAATAGCATGGGTGGCACTTAGCGTATCTCTAACGCTGCGAGAACGCATTTGTGTTGTTTGGCTACCTGCAACACCTTGTGGTCCTACTAGAATATATGTAGCTCCATCCCAAGTGTATAGTTGCTTATTGGCAGTATCCCACCAAAAATCACCTGTTGTTAAACCTGTTGGAGCACTTGTTCCTAGCTCTGCTCCGCCAGTTGTACGGAATTTTGCGCCATCGTAAAACTTTAACTTACTATTGCCGCTATCATACCACAGTTGTCCTGGTAATGGTTTTGGAGGTTGTGTAGTATTTGCAAAATTTTCTAATAAAAATAAAAAATTCTCGTTCTGAACTTCACCGTAGCCAGCATAGTTTTTACCGATAAGTTTAAGATCGGTGGTACTATCAATGGTGCCATCAGCGACTGTTGCTACGACTGATCCGTTATATTTGTTAATTGTATATGGCATTTTCCGTTATTCCTTATTACTCGTATTTATGCTGTTTTAGCTACTTATGGAATGTCCGCTTGGTAGACCCAAGTAGGACCAATTTTCTTATATTCTTTAGCAACACTCGTATCCAAGCAATATACTCGTAAAATAGTATCGTCTTCATATTCTGCAGGATCAAAAATTCTAACTAGTATTTGACCTGCCAATTGTGCTTCTGTTAGAGCACCAATGTTTACACTGAATCCAATTGAAGCTGATCTAACAGTAGTATCAACGTAGTCTTTGTTTGTTGCATCTGTTGTGCTTGACGGACTTGCTAAGTTTGTAATTCTTTTTGAGCTTACATCAACGGTTCCTGCACCTTTTGGGGCTAACACAACATCACCATCAGGGAAAGATATGTTTAGAAAACTAATTGTATCACCGTTGATATTGATGTTATCTACTTGTAACTGTGTTAGTGTTCCAATAGCATTTAACCCAAGAGCACTTGTAACTGTAGTACCTAGAGCAGTTTGCGTTAACACTTGAAAGTCATTAATTTTATAAGACTTTCCGTTGGCTAAATTAATATTTTCACTAGAATCCCAAGCGGTTGTTGACAAACCCCATGTAAATGTTTTATTTGTTGCACCTGCTAAACTTATGCCGCCACCGTTAGCAGTACTGTCTGTTGGAGTATCTACTTTTCCTAACTCAACTAACAAGTCTTTAATTTCAATATTAGTAGTATTAATTGTTGTTGTAGAACCTTCAACAGTTAAATTTCCACGAATACGTGTGTTTCCATTAACATCTAATGTTGCTGTTGGGGTTCCTGTATAAATTCCAACATAATCATTTTGTGCATTTACAAAAATGCTAGGTTTTAAACTTGTTGAAAGACTTTGTAGACTAAAATTCTGATTAGGAACGTTTGAATTAATCTGGAATGTGTTAGAATCATACTTAAATTCTGTATTTTGATTAGTTCCTATAATCAAAGGCGTTGTATTCAACACTCTAATTGTTCCATTAGATATTGTGTAACCGTCCGCTGGATCTACTTGTAAAAAACTTTGTGCATCTTTTAATGATCCGTCTTCAGCAACAAGCGAGTCTGCTTGACTTGCAGATGCGTTAAATCTAAATCCTGGTACATCTGCTACGTTAAATCCAACTTTGATATCACCCGTATATCCTGGAATTTGATCTAAAGGAGTAAATGTTGTAGTTGAGCTACTGAATATACCTAAAAGTATTTGTCCGCAATACAAGAATAATGTAGTATGATTAATATTATTTGTATCTAAAATATCTACTACATTCCAACCTGAAATTCCTTGCTGGGCTGTATAAATGGGACCTGCTAATAAGTTTGCAGACCCATCATTAAAATATAAACGTTGTGTAAAACTATCAATCCATAAATCACCTGCGCCAATTGCACTTGGAGCAGTTGTACTTACGATAGTTCCTCCACTAACTTTAAATCCTGCACCGTCATATACTTTTAAACGACCTTCAGTTGTATCATACCATAATTGTCCTTGCAAAGGATTATTTGGTTGTGTACTGTTTGCAAAATTTTCTAGTATTTTAACAAAGTTTTCATTAAACAATTCACCGTAACTAGTTGAATTTTTACCTACAAGTGTAATATCTGTAGTTGTCTGATCAATAGTTCCGTCAACAACTTCAGTTAATACAGATCCGTCAGTTTTATTAATAATATAGCTCATTATAGTACACCAGTGAAAATTATGTAATTAATAGTTGCATACGGATTCATAGCATTGAATGGTTGGCCAATAGTTGGATTAATAACATTTCCGCTGTTTCTTAATCCAGAGCCTGTACCACTTGCATTTCCTAATCCAGGATCTGCTGCAGGATCGGCTCCTGCACCTGGTAGACCTGCAGCATAGTACTGAGCATACCCACTATTAAGATTGTGTTTGTGATCTGGAAGGTTTGCAACTGTTAATGTTTTGTATTCTCCAGAATTTGTTCCTGAACCTAGTATGTCTGCAACAATATCAGTAACTCTATTTGCGCTTCCGCCACCTGCAGGAATTAAAATTGTTGGATCATCTGCTGCTGGAACAGTTCTTGCGTTGTCCATATTATCTCTGCCCAGAGGAAAACGTCCTCGTAAATCAGGAAGAGCAAATGTAGCTTTACCAATTAACAATGATGGAGTTTTGTAAGCATATCCAATAACAGCAAATAATTCAGTAAAGTCACCAATCAATACTTCTGATCCGTCACAGAACAAATATCCCGCTGGTAACGTTGAGCCTGCAAATGGCATAATTGACCCGACTGGAACTGTTGGAATATTAGCAATAAATTTTTGTTTTGATACTTGCTTTAGACCGCCACCAGTGCCTTCTCTGTAAATCAGCATAGTATCAGTTAAAAAACTATCTGTAGTTACTGTTTTAGCAGATATAATATCGTTAGTTACAGTAGTTTGGAATATTTGATACCCCGAAGGACTGCCTGTTTGCGGCAGTTGTCCGTCAAAAGTTATATCATCAATACTGGCTAAGTCGCCTCTAATACGAAACTTTGTTGGACTGGCTAGTTTTGCAGCACTACCACTAATATTTCCAGATAGTGAACCAGTGAAGCTTCCATTAAAGTTACCTACAAAGCTCTGAGCATAGATGTTTCTAAAGCGTCTTGTACTTGTTCCAAGGTCGTATAAGTCAGTTGCATCATCGCTCGATGGCTGAATTACAGTTCCAGCTGTTGGGTCACCGTTAGTATCTAGATTACTAAAGTGTAAGCCGCCTAAAATACTAACGTCATCGCCAAATTGGCTGCGTTTATTAACACTTAATCCTCCATTAGTTGCAATACTACCTACACCTAATGAGCTTGCATCTGTAGTTCCTTGAACTATTAAGTCACCATCTGTTATAATATTACCAGCAACGTCAAGTGCTTCCTGAGGATTAGTATTTCCTGGACCAACACCTACATATCCATTTGAATCAATATGTACGGCAGTAACCGTTGACCCTGCATTGTTTAATTTGAATTCAATGTAGTTTCCACTAACTAACGAAGAAAGAATAGCCGAATTAGCATCTGCTGATATGTTAAATGATCTATTACTACCAATACTAATACCGCCATTATTGCTAACGTTAAGAGGAAAAGTTGTTGTACTTTCTTTATCGCCTCTTAGGAAATTATTAGCTTGAACAGTAGTACCATTGTAATTTAATGCATCAGCTACACTGGCAGTTCCCCAAAATTTAGTTGGTGCTGTAGTACTTGACGAGTCAACTGTTGATAAATTGATACCTTGACCAATAGTTGCAAATCCTGGTAGTGTTGTTTTTGGTGTAAATGATTCTTTACTAACTACAGCAATTCTATAATTATTAGCAAATAAACTAATTACGCTATGATCAACGTTAAGTGTATCTGTAATAGTTTCAACATCAGGACCTGTTTTTAAACCTGAACTAAACTGCGGTCCAACTAGTAACCAGTTAGATCCTGAATAAACATACACTTGTTGATTTTCTGTATCAACCCACAAGTCTCCACGAAGACTATTAGCTACGTTTGGTTCTGTTGATGACTTTTTAACTGCACCAGCAGGTGTCCAACCAGTACCGTCGTATACTTTAAGAATATTTTCTCCAGCAGAGTTATCATACCATAGTTGTCCTTGTACAGGATTAGCTGGAGCAGAATTTTTAGCAAAATTTTCTAGTAAGTGTAAAAAATTTTCTGCGATAATTGGCGCATAACCTGCATAATTCTTACCTGGGAATTGTAAACTGGTTTCTTGATTAATACTTTGGTCAGCAACAGTTAAACTAGGTTTTGCAGGATTAGTAGTTTCTGTAAATTTAACTTGATATGGCATTTATTAGACTCCTGCTAGGCCAGTTAAGCTCTGAATTCTTACTGTGTAATCAATTTGAATAAGTCTATTCAAACTTTTTTGCACGGGGTGAAAAATAACATGAGTCAATAATAGACTATTTCCTAAACTACTATAAGATTTTAATCCTAATTCATCAAATATGTATAAACCAGAATTATCGTTTGAATTGTCAAATGCCTGTTGTCCACTAGGCTCGCCGTAGTCTAATAAACAAGTTACAAAAACATCTGTATAATTAGTACCAGTAACGTGCCTAGTTTCAATAAAATTGCGAGTTGGGTCTACGTTATTACTGCTTCTATCGTCAACAACTTTTGTATATGTTTCATTATAGAGGCTGGCATTAGAACCTGTTGAGTTTGGTGTTAGGTATGTTACAATTCCCGTTGGATCAACTGCTGTTCCGCCGTTGCCAAAGGCCATTTCATAAATAAACCCCTGTCCTGAATTAGCTAAACTCTGCGCTAGGGCTATACTAATGTTCTCATAATGGATGGCATTGCGCTTATTGATAAACACTTCACCTGTTTCTGGGTTGTGAATTTTAATGTGCCCTTCAATATGAACGCCAGTTACGTCTTTATTCTGCATAAGGAATCTCTCTTTATTCTATATTTAGCTGAATTCATTATATGGTACTATTATTGGAAATACCGCCCTTATTAATATATTTAGCTGGTTTCTAAACTACTATAAATATCACCATGAGCATACACGCAGATAACTCGTATTGGACAGCACTAAAATGGCCTGCGGCTCCTAACGAATCTGACTACAGGGTATTTGAAAGTTATTGTGAGGGCAGAGTTTTACTGCTAGGAAGCACTAGATTACTGTTACCTCTAGCAACGGAAGCGTGGGATCTACATCCTTTATATGCTGATCCTAAGTTAAAACAGCGTGATTGGTTCACGTTAGATGAACATTGGGATACAGTAATAATAGATGGCGGGCTGGCATTTGGTGAACAGTTTTGTCAAGACCTGCTGAAAGCGGTACTGCCAAACTGTAACAGATTTGTTGCCCGTGCTTTCCTAAACCCTAACTGGCCTACAAAATATGCCTGCTATTTTCCTCAAGCGCATGAACTAACTCCACAACCACAAGAACACCCTATCAACGAAGTTTATACATTTTACATATGGAACCAAAAGACAAAATCCTAGTGATGTATTCAGGAGGGCTAGACAG
>Ga0255174_1000195_pt1 | contig 32374 bp, 36 predicted proteins | sample Atl_Atl_RepB_8d_FD_189953 | JGI IMG/M metagenome (GOLD analysis project Ga0255174, IMG submission 189953) | Freshwater microbial communities from Altamaha River, Georgia, United States - Atl_Atl_RepB_8d | ecosystem: Environmental > Aquatic > Freshwater > River | place: USA: Georgia | collected...
TCTTCGCCAAAAAAGCAAACAGGGGTTGACACAGAGACTAAATAACTATACAATAAGGTTCAGTCAGCAAGTTATTGAAGTTGCAACTGTTGTAAAAATACAACAAAAAATATTTCAAAAGTTGTTGACAGTAGCGTTGAAAGGCGTTACAATAACGAAACAGTAGCAATTCCGCTACAAATTTTTAAAGGTAAAAGAAGAGAAACAAAATGCAAACGACGATGTTACATAGACAATCGATATCTAAACAAGCCAAAGTGCCGGCATGTATGTCAGCCTATTGGTCACAGTTTAGTTTCGGGCTTGGTCTAAGTAATAATGATCGCACACCTGAGATTACCGTAGGGTCCTTGGAGGATAGTGTAAGTTAACATAAACTAACACTCTAACTTTAAAAGGACCCTGGACTAAAAACCCAGGGTTTTTTGTTTTGTAGGATTTGAAAATGAAAGATTTAGATTTTAGAAAACAAAATGCTAAAGAGATAGATGAGCATGTACTAACACAAGATGAGCTCGAAAGGCTTATTGAGGAAAAGTTTAGACGTGCCCGTGCTTATCAATTAGCATTTGGCAAGCGAGAAGAAGAACTCGTAGAGTACGACTAATCGCAAAAGTGTGATAGGGAACGCGACCCTGCCTGCACTTAAAACATGGGCTTAATGTGGGCGGCCTACCGGATGGTAAGTTAGTGGCGATAACACTAATGCGTAAAATGGTAGCGTATTAAAGCAGATTAGGTCAGTGAGGAGGCACCAAGTTGTGTGCAACGATAGTCTGTTTTAATACACACTCTTCATTCAGCCCCTGACGCTGTCTAAAAGCATAGCGGAGAGTGTTACAAATTATGGACTGTGTTCCCTACGGCGGACTGTAAATCCGTTGCCTTAATATGTAGGGTGGTTGGCGATTAGGTTCGATTCCTTCACGGTCCACCAAATATACCCATGTAGCTTAATGGTCAAGCAACCGGCTGATAACCGGTAGATCTAAGGTTCGATTCCTTTCGTGGGTACCAAATTTATTGTGCGTGAGCAAGCAAGGTGTAGGCGCTTCGCTGTTAACGAAGAATGAGCTGGGTTCGATTCCTAGACGCACAGCCAATACTGTTGGGGCATTGTGTAATGGTAGCACAACAGACTTTGACTCTGTTAGCCTAGGTTCGATCCCTAGTGCCCCTGCCAAGTTTAAGGATACTAACAGCAAACTTTAACTAACTTTCAATTGGTGAAAAGAAATGTATCCTGTGTTTTATATCGCCGTGGACTTCTGGGTTAGGTCATCAGACTTTCAATCTGACTAGGCGGGTTCGATTCCCGTCGGCGATACCAATATGCCGTAGTAGTTCTCTGGGAGGGCAACGGATTGTCTATCCGACTAAGGAGGGTTCGATTCCCTTCTACGGCGCCAATACAATGTGTGGGTGGCAGAGAGGCCCAATGCAAGAGTCTGCAAAACTCTAAAGCCGTCGGTTCGAATCCGACTCCACACTCCATACCCGTGTAACTCAGTGGACTAGAGTACTACGCTACGAACGTGGGAGTCGGAGGTTCGAATCCTTCCATGGGTGCCAAGAAGAATATGGGGACAGCGAAAGGTCGCGGCGTTGCCTTGCAAGCATCGTGTCTAGAAGGGAGCGTTACCCTCGGTCTCCACCAGTTTAGGGATAGACGATAGTTTTGAGTCCCTGCCAGTCTAGGCACAGTGGGGTTGACTGTGTTGACACTATAGTATGACTGAAGCCGGTATGTTAAACTTGACTATTCGAGACAATCTAGCGAGTCCTCCCAGGAGGATAGTTAGGCGCCCGACCTTTTATCTCTGTGTAATGTCAATCTGGTAGACGGCCTGATCTGGAGTCAGGAGGCTGTAGGTTCGAATCCTACCATGGAGACCAATTTATGCTCTTTTAGTATAAAGGCTATTATTCCGGTTTTGTAGTCCGGCGATTGCGGTTCGAGTCCGTGAAAGAGCACCAATACGCTGCTTTAGCTGATGTGGTCATAGCAGGGGCCTGAAGAGCCTCGGAACTAGGTTCGATCCCTAGAGGCAGCACCAAGTTTAAGGATGTTAACAGCAAATTTTATACTCTAGACTTGTAATCTAACCAGTAAAAATACATCCTGTTTTTAAAGGAGAACATTGTGGCACATAAGCAACAAGGTAACCTAACTCGTAGTCCTCAATGGTGGAAACACCTTAAGGACTGGAAACGTGTTTGGCACAAACAAGAACGCCAAGCATACAAACAACTTATTAACAAAGGAGAATGACATGAAACGTTCAGGTAAACGTTAGTGTCAACCTTGATCCCGTATGGTCTTGGTTGGCACGTAAAACAATTTACATACGACCAACCACTCGTAGCGTTAACGGTAGCGCACTTGACTCTTAATCAATGAGGTGTCGGTTCGAATCCGACTGAGTGGACCATATGGGGGTATAACTTAGTGGTAAAGTAGTAGGCTTTTAACCTATTAATCAGGGTTCGATTCCCTGTGCCCCTACCATAAAGAATGACAATTAATGTAGATGTTGCGAAAGTACAGCCTCGAAAACTGTATGAGAGCGCAGAGCGATGCCCAGTTCGTGTGAGTGGGACTCAAGTAGCGACTAGTACTACGTACCTCTAACCTGTCGGCCGCTTCAAAGAAAATACAGGTAAAATGATTCCGGATGAGGGAGGCGGAATAATTAGTTGTCATCCTTTATGGTAACGTAGCATAGTGGCTAATGCAGCACCTTCATACGGTGTTTATCGTGAGTTCGAGTCTCACCGTTACTACCAATATAAATATTCTCATGATATCATTTGAATATATTAACGAATGGCGACTTGTTATGAAGTTGTCTATCGCTTGGCCGTTCGATCAACACGAAGTATACTCTGCTTTAGAAAACGAAGACTATTATGGAGATGGTGATAGAGTTTATTGTCCTACTCCTAAAAGTAGTATGCTTCAACAGATACTTGATATAGTTAAAGAAGAAAGTCAGACATTGTTAAAAAACATAAACACTCGTCAAGAATTTAAAGACAAGTGGTGTTTAGATTATAATGAACAGTTACTTAATAATACTAAACTGACTTGTATGTTTGTTTGTGACAAACCTGGATTTAGTTTAGATAGTCATATCGATTCAAGATTACAAGTTTGTACGGGCATGTTTTTCTTTAATAATTTTGATGATATTAAGCAATCAACAACTTTCTATACTACACATCAGGGAGAAAATCCTATACGATTAAGCAGTAAGTATGGTACAGGTTGGTATGCTGCAAACGATCAAGACAATTGGCATAGCGGAGGAAATTTCACTGATAGAAATCGCTATGCAATAATTCTAATACACAAACTAGATTTGAAATAATCTATGGTGCTCTTAGTGTAGTGGCCTGCACATCATGTTGTGACCTTGAGAGTATGAGTTCGATCCTCATAGAGCACCCCAAAGAACAGACCCCCGCTTTGCCAGGTTGTGCGGTGAACAATCTGGCATTTCAGATATATAATATGTTGTCTAAAGTAAAAGGGCTCGTGGCGATATAGTTGTTCCGTAGGACGATAGCTGGCTCCGGAAGGGCTAACTTGAAGGGTTTATAAAACTCACAACTAGTGGAAAATGACGGATAGTGGTTACAGCATGAGGCCGTTGACTGCTAAGTCGCTCCATGTTAGGCGAGACAAATAAAGTGGTGCTGTAACACCAGGTCGCCTCAGGCTAGCGCCAAACCAAAACTTTGTGAGCACTTTTTCTTTAGACAATGCAGGATTAATTCAGTGGTAGAATGTCTCGTTGCCAACGAGAATGTCATCGGTTCGAACCCGATATCCTGCTCCAAGTTTAGGGATACTCACAGCAAATCTATCCAAACGATAGGTAGTTGGTTCGATTCCAACTTTTTCCGCTATGGAAAAATAGCTCATTAGGTAGAGCATTCGTCAAGAATAGTATCCCGTTTTATTCCAAGGAGTGTATTATGAAACCTGTCATGTTTAAAAATCGCATGAACAGCGACAAAGTAGTATGTGAAGACACTCGCAAAGTTGAAACCATCGACGGTGTCGAGTACCTCGTTGTTCATCGCGTTGATAACAATCGACCTTTTCTAATGCGTAAAGATGCATTAGAAAAAATTCAAGATAAAAAGAAAGTAACAGGTCTTTAGATTAGAGGCTAAATCGTCACGTTGACATCGTGAAGACCACTGGTTCGATTCCAGTAAGACCTACCATGCCCCTCTGGACAAATTGGTAAAGTCGTCTCTCTCAAAAGGAGAAGTTGTTCACGGTTCGAATCCGTGGAGGGGTACCAAGTTTATGGTCGCTGTAGTTTAATGGCAAAACGTTAACGACAGCTATCCTGTTAAGGATACAGACAGCAATCTTTTCAATTCCACTGCTAATGGAAAGATCTGGGTTCGAATCCCAGCGGCGACCCCAAGTTAAGGATGATTACAGCAAACATTATTTCTGCAGCCAACTTTTGCAGGCCGGCCCGCTGGGGGTGTGTCGTGGGTTCGAGTCCCGGCTTAGACACAGCATCCTGTTTTGCTCTTGTAGTTAAATGGCATAACACATTCTTGGTAAGAATGTATTTCAAGTTCGATTCTTGACTAGAGCACCAAGAGAATGTATAATTAGTTTATCTGGCCGTAGTATAATGGACAATACAGTGGTCTTCTAAACCATTAATCCAGGTTCGATTCCTGGCGGCCGGGCCAATAATAAAACACACTTTACCAAACTATAAGTTTGGTTGTAAGGACTTCACACCACCGTTGAGAAAAGTGATGAGTGTGTTTTACTATCGGGCTTTGGTGAAATGGATATCATGCTTGTCTTCGAAACAAGCGGTGTGGGTTCGATTCCTGCAAGCCCGGCCAAAAAACAGTTGACAGAACTTTGTTTTTGTTATATAATAGACACTTACTAAGCAATTAGTAAAACGTTCATTAAAAATTTAAGAGATACTTTGCTCGGTTCGTCTATCGGTCTAGGACACCGCCCTTTCACGGCGGGAAGAGGGGTTCGATTCCCCTACCGAGTACCATTATTGATGTCTTCTGTAAGCTCAGAGGCACAGTACATGCGTTATGTAACCTACCCAATAAACAGTAATCGATCGTAAAGCTGTTGAGGATGGCAAATAGTGCAGTAGACATCAATAATGGTAAGTAAGAGTATGCCCCTGTGGTGGAATTGGTAGACACGCTGGTCTTAGAAGCCAGTGCTTCGGCGTAAGAGTTCGAGTCTCTTTGGGGGCACCATAAAATTTGGAAGTGTGGCAGAGTCCGGTTTATTGCACCTGTCTTGAAAACAGACGAACAGAAATGTTCCGTGAGTTCGAATCTCACCGCTTCCGCCAAACATGGCCCGTTAGCTCAGTCTGGCCTAAGGCGCCGCCCTGTCACGGCGGAGATCACCGGTTCGAATCCGGTACGGGTCGCCACAATATATCTCGCTAGTGTAACGGCAGCATACCGGTCTCCAAAACCGTTGGTGGGGGTTCAAATCCCTCGCGGGATGCCAGAATTTATGTTATAATAGAATTATGCGACTGTGGTGAAATAGGTATACACAGCAGACTTAAAATCTGCCGTCGAAAGGCATGCCGGTTCGATTCCGGCCAGTCGCACCAAACAATGGAGTGTTGGCCGAGTTGGTCGAAGGCACCTTCCTGCTAAGAAGGCATGCGGGCAAAAACCTGCATCATTGGTTCGAATCCAATACACTCCGCCAAATTTAAAAAGGAAAAAATACTATGGCAAAAACAGGTCCAAATTTTAGACTTAGTAAAACAACAAAACGCATGGTTGGATTAATGCGTGGCACTAATGAACAACGTAATCAATTTAAACGAATGATGATTGACGCAGAATACTCTGCCAGCATTGTTCCAAAAGTTAGTAAGAAAGAAAGATTCACAACTGGTACACCAGCCAGTGAATAAATAAAATCTGTTCCCTGATAGCTCAGTTGGTAGAAGCACTTGACTGTTAATCAAGGTGTCGCTGGTTCGAGCCCAGCTCGGGGAGCCAATATTAGGAAATGTATATGGTAGCAAAAAATGATATAACTGGTGATTCTATTCAAACTAAAGGAGTCACTGACGACTATCGTAATAACTACGATAACATCTTTAGAAAAGATAAAAAGACAGACGCAGACAAGTTTGATGAACAGGTCATAATGAAAGAAGAATATTATGATCAGGAGTTGGAAGATTACAAACGTCAAGCACAAGAAATGTGGAATGACAGTTGTACTAGTCCAAGAAAGAAATAATTGGGGGTGTAGCTCAATTGGGAGAGCGACTGGTTTGCAACCAGTAGGTCGCGGGTTCGATCCCTGTCACCTCCACCAAATGCTAAGAGGAAATTATGTCTAATCCAATGACACATAAAACAGGTAAGCCAAGACTCGGTCCATTAAGTCTTAGTCAGTTAAAAGAAATGTTAGAAAAGTCTAGTCGTCCAAAAGACAAGGCAAAAATTCTAAATCGTATTAGAATAGTAGAAGCAAGAATTAAATAGTTTTATGCTGGTTTAGCTCAGGGGTAGAGCAACTGCCTTGTAAGCAGTAGGTCGTCAGTTCAAATCCGACAACCAGCACCAGTTAACCCGGCATCCCGTAGCCGTAAGTAAACGGGGGTCAATTGTCTGTACCATAAAAGACACGGTGCATTGGATCTACCGCAAGGCCCGCTTACATGGGCGACTTGAGAAATCACAAAGGCAGGGACGCTAACCTGTCTAAATGGAAAAGTACGTAGACGGGGAAGTCCACCCAGTCTAGGGCTCCTGTGGTGGGAGTGGCTAGACACTTTATAAAAACTCTTTGTAGTAGCTACACTGGAGTACATCAAGTAACAGCCAAGTCGACTACGCTGTGAACGTTGCCAGGAAGAGCAGGGCTACCGTGGATTCAAGCGCCGCAGAGAGTTCCTATAAAGTTTATGGCCGGGTGGCAGAGCGTATATGCGCCTGATTGCAAACCGGGTACAGGTAGGTTAAACTCCTACCCCGGCCTCCAAGTTATGCGGGTATTCTCCTGGGAGAGGACTTAGCCTTCCAAGCTAATGAAGCCGGTTCGAATCCGACTACCCGCTCCAAATTAAAGGACATCAATGAACGAGTTTTTGCCAGAACTAGAACTGATTGATAGACTATGTATTGCTCGTGTAAAATACGAACGCACAGGCGGTGCAAATCAAAAAGAATTACAATGGTATGAATTAGCTTTTTATCCATTAGGAAAAAAAGATGGAATTTCTGAAGTTGTAAAAGAACTTACTGAAATACATAATCATATCTGGGATTTAGAGTGGCAATTAAAGTCTGGTGTTGAAGAACAGTTAAGCCTAGAAGAAATAGGAAGACGTGCAATTAAGATACGAGACTATAACAACAAACGAATAGCACTAAAAAATAGTGTATCCAAGTTGTTAAATTCTTCTGTAGTAGAAATAAAGCAAGATCATTTAAGCGAATAACGGAGTGTAGCACAGCCTGGTAGTGCACCTGGTTTGGGACCAGGGGGTCGTAGGTTCGAATCCTACTACTCCGACCATTTTATAGCGGGTTAGAGAAACGGTAACTCACGAGTCTCATAAGCTCGAGATCCTGGTTCGATTCCGGGACCCGCAACCAATTCAATACCTCTGTAGTTTAACGGTAAAACAGCGGATTTATATCCCGTGTGCAACAGATAATTGGCCAATGTGGGTTCGACTCCCGCCGGAGGTACCAGTTCTCGCTATAGTTAAATGGATATAACAAGACACTCCTAAGGTTTAGTTACAGGTTCGATTCCTGTTGGCGAGGCCAGTTATTGACATTTAAAGATAAGTATGTTACAATTATATTTTGGAGTATGAACATGAGTGATCGAAGTATGAACTTAGATATGGATCTGTGTGTAGAGAACGCAGGCGGCAATAGATTTAATTTGGTTTTGATGGCCGCTGCTCGTGCAAGAGAAATCCGCAGACAACAATCTAGCAGTACACGATTTGAACACATTCATACACCAGTTACTGCCTTAATGGAATTCCAAGAAGGCAAAATTGGTCCAGAATATATTCGTAAAGTAAAATAATTTGCCTGGATAGCTCAGGGGTAGAGCAACGCCTTTACACGGCGAAGGTCCGCGGTTCGAAACCGTGTCCAGGTACCAAACAAGGAAGAGTAGATGTCAGATTTAGATAACGTTGAATATAACAATGAAGAAGAAGCAGAGATTGCTCAGATTCTAAGTTTACAACGAAATTTTGAAGCCATCGACAAAATAAGAAAAAAAATAGGTACAGGTCCAAGTCTAAGCCATTGCGAAGAATGCGGTGAAGAAATTCCTAAAGCAAGACAAGAAGCAATAACTGGGTGCAAATTCTGTATTGATTGCCAAACTTATTTTGAACGATGCCAGAAATAACATTAGAACTTAATAATACTCACAGCGTGGGTCTGGGTGATAATTTATGTCTATTATCATTCCTTACTTTGTTACCTCCAAAAGTTATCTTAGGTACTAGTAATGAGAATCAGACTTATGATAAGCTGAGAGAATATATTAAAATTTTGAGAATACCTCAAGAGAAACTAGAACTTAAAAAAATTGAACATAATGGCGAATTAGATAATACTGGTTGGCCTTTAAAAGTATTAACAGACTACTATAAAACACATTCAGTGATTTTAAAAGGCAGTCCTGTACAAATTAATAAACACATTAATAAAAAATACATTGCTGTTGTTACAGCATTTGAAGAAGACACTTCGGGAAAAAATGAATGGCCGTGGTGTCGCAATCGTCCATTAGACTATTGGGCTAAAATATTTGCATGGATAAAGTCTATTGGCTACGAAGTTGTTACACTAGACGATCCATATTATAGTCTAGAGAACAAAATAGAAATATTGGCGAAAGACTGCCAAGCAATGATAACTTATGAAGGCGGGATGGCACATCTAGCTCACGTGTTAGATATTCCTTGCTTCATGGTTGATTGGAAACATCCGAGTCCCAGTACTCATTTAAATGTTTTTCATTCTGACTTTGTACACAGAACAAACTCTGTACATATTTTAAGAAAGGATGAAGAAATATTTTCTTGGAACAGACTTGCGTTCGATATTATAGTCGAACAACTCAAACAAGGTAAAGGTAATAATCGATTCTTAAATGATTTTTACTTTGACTTTGTAGGCCCAGGATTTCATAATGATGTGAGAATATATAACCGAGCAAGTAACAACTTACTCTGTTTACAGACACACACATTTTTGGGCAAGTATCACGCAAATTTAATTTCACAATATTACCAAAATTAATTGACACCCATAGGGTATTATTATACAATAGACTTATTGTAAGATTTTAGGTTAGTTACAGCAAACTTCACGGTTAATAGCCGTATCAAAGGATGGGCAGAGATAACTTCATAGCCTATCAAACATGTAGCTCAAACATGTAAAAGAGTGGGCACCAACTAACCTGCTAATTTCTTAGGATAGAAACAGCAACCTTTACTTTAACGACAGCACTTAATGTAGTAGACGGTGGCCCGCAAGGCTAGTGACACTGGAGCCGCAAGGCTTTGAAGGTGAAGCTTTTATATCCTGTAGCAATACAGGACGCTAATGGAACTAATGACGTTGGAAAGACAACTATGTTCATGTACAGATTAAAACATGATAGGCTTGGGGAACTGAACCAATATACAGGGGATGGGGCCAAGCAGAAAATAAAAACCGTTCCGGCTATCCTGTTAAACATAGAATGTTAACAGCAATTTTAATTTTCAAGCATATCGAAAAAAAACACATTCTGAAAGGACACACATATGAACGCATTTGTTAACGCAATCGCAAATCAAGAAGCCCGTACTGCCAATGGCATGAAGGCTCGCAAGTCAACTGCTAAGGCAACTGTTGACCTGTTCTACAAGATCGGTGCAAGCCGTGGTAAGAACATTGTAGGCGACTTTACAGCCGCTTACGTAGAAAATAGTGATGTAGCACTTCGTATCGCACAATGGGCACGTGATGTCCGTGGTGGTGCAGGTGAACGTCAACTGTTCCGAGACATTCTAGTACATCTAGAAAAGCGTGACCCAGACGCCGCTTTGTCTCTGTTGAAGAAGATTCCAGAGGTTGGTCGTTGGGATGACATCTTTGTCTTCACTTCGCCAGTTCTAAAGTCAGCCGCTTACACAATGTTGGGCGATGCCCTACGTGCTAAGAATGGTTTGGCTGCAAAGTGGACTCCTCGTAAGGGTCAAATTGCCGCTGAGATTCGTGCCTTCTTTGGCATGACTCCAAAGCAATACCGTAAGAGCCTTGTGGCACTTACAAAGGTTGTTGAAACCCAAATGTGTGCAGGAGATTGGGATAACATCAACTTCAGTCACGTTCCTTCTGTAGCTGCTCGCATCTACAAGAAGGCATTCAACCGTCACACACCTGCATTTGCAGAGTATGTTGCCAAGTTGGTAAGTGGTGATAAGACTGTTAAGGTTAACGCCAACGCAATCTTCCCACATGATGTGTTGAAGGGCATTGCTCACAGCTACACCAAGCTGGACAAGACCGAGACTGACCATGTGATCGCACAATGGGACGCTTTGCCAAACTACGTGGGTGATGCAAGCATCATGCCAATCGTTGACGTTTCAGGTTCTATGACTTGCCCAGCAGGTAAGAACACAAACGTTCGTTGTTTGGACGTTGCAGTTTCACTAGGTTTGTACCTAGCAGATAAGAACAAGGGCGTGTTCAAGGACACATTCTTGACTTTCTCAGACAAGCCACAACTAGTTACTCTAAAGGGTAACATTGTTGAAAAGTGCGACCAAATGAGCCGTAGCAACTGGGAAATGAGTACTAACCTACATGCAGCTATGAAGAAGATTCTAGATGTTGCGGTTAAGAACAATGTCCCACAAAGCGACATGCCAGCCATGTTGCTAATCTTGTCAGACATGCAATTCAACCAATGCGCTCGTTTCGACGATAGCGCAATGGAAATGATCGAACGCAAGTTTGAGGAAGCGGGTTACACCGTTCCACAAATTGTATTCTGGAACCTAAACGCAAGTGACAACGTTCCAGTCAAGTCAGACAAGAGTGGTGCGGCACTTGTAAGTGGATTTAGTCCAAGCATCATGACAGCTTTGCTGTCAGCTGATTTGGATCAGTTCACTCCAGAAGGTATCATGCTTAAGACTGTAATGGTCCCACGCTACGACCTTTAAAAATAAGTGTTGTAGAAATACAACAGTTTTTGGTAGGGCCTTAGGGCCCTATTTTTTTAACTTGACGTAACCAAATTTTGGTGCTATAATAAGACTATGATGAAACAAAATCTTACCAAAATTCGAGAAGTGTTTGAACAGTTGGGCCATGAATGGGTCGAACCCTATAGCACTACTGAAGGTGCAATTAACCGAGAAGAAGTAGGCAACCACAGAGGCTTGTACTACATCTACCCTGAAGTTAATTTCTATTTTGGTAAAGCGGCGACCAATACTGTAATCAATCGCCATATGACACATCGTCCAAAATTAGATGTTGATTTGGCTACATTGTACAGTACGCCTGTTGAAAAAGTGGAACCCAAATGGATGTTCCCAGAAGGATGGAAAGAGGGTGTCTGTAAATACATTATTGAAGGTGTGGAAGAAATTCCAAGTCACTATGTAAAGATTGGCAAAAAGCGAGTAGCACCAGGTGTGCTAGACTTTCCGGTGACACACAAAGTTAATGTAGACACACTTGAAGTACTAGTTTGGAATTTGGATCATTTGACCGCAGAACAAATTAGTGCTATTGAAGAAGCAGTAATTCCTGCAATTTGGCCTTACTGTAATAGTGAAACATATAGAAAAAGAAAGAGCGAAAGATTTGATAGAAGTAAAAAGCAAAACAGATTTAAAAGAATTTGAAACACTAGCCCTGGCAATGGACTGGGCAAAAGAAACAGGCGAGTTCGTTACTATTAAAATTAATGGAATGGAACTTGTAGGTAAGTTTGGTGCTGATAGCATTGTAGACGGCAAGTGTCCAGATGGAGTAGACTACACATGGAAAAAGCGCCGTTGATAGAAAAGAGAATAATGAGGCCCGATGGCTCTAAGTATATGACTGCTGTATACACTGGCGATACTATAGAGTTCAGAGACTTTGCCGCTAATAACATTACAGTTAGATTCGACGCAAAGGTAATGGACCAACTTATTCCTTTTTTACAGGAAGCTAATTTTTGGAATAAAGTAAAGGAGTAAAAATGCCTTGGATTCAAAATTGTGCGGCAGATGATATTCCAAAAGGATTTCATGTTGCCGTGAAAGAAAACAGTATGCTGATCCAAATTATGGATCCAGCCAGCTGGTTTCCTACTCCAAAACATCAATTTAAAGAAGTTCATCAGTTTGAATTTCTAGATGTCGAAGAGCAGGATCATGTAGACGACGAAGCTATGAAGTGTAGTCATGAGCAGGCCGCAGAGCTTGTTCGTTTGCTACAACACGCATTGGACAATCACATGGATGTTATTGTTCATTGCTTTGCAGGTATTTGCCGGTCGGGTGCGGTCTGTGAGGTTGGAGTCATGATGGGATTTCAAGACACTGAAAGATTCCGTATGCCCAACCTGCTTGTAAAGCATCGCATGATGAAAGCTCTAGGCTGGACATACGATGCTGACGAAAAGCCAAACGTAGATGATTGGCGAACATTTAGAAACGATTTTTAAGAAAGGAGGGCAATATGCCTAGCGTATTTTTAGTTAGCGACACGCACTTTGGTCATGCTGGTGTATGCCGCTTCACACGTAACGATGGTTTTACAAAGTTAAGACCATGGACTGATCCAGATGAAATGGATGAGGCAATGATCAAGGCTTGGAACGAAAAAGTCAAGCCCACGGATAAAGTTTATCATTTAGGCGACGTGGTTATAAACCGCAAGGCATTAAAAGTTTTGTCTCGCTTAAATGGTGATAAGGTCTTGATCCGTGGTAACCATGACATTTTTCGTGACGATGAATATAGACAATACTTTCGTGAGTTACGTGCATACCACGTTATGAACGGAATGATCTTGTCGCATATTCCGGTCCACCCGGATAGTTTAGGCCGCTTTGGTGTAAACATCCACGGACACTTACACGCCAACCGTGTAAAGAAAATGCGTGGTGTTGATGTTCGTACTGGAGAGATCTTGTACAGTGATGAGAACGATCCTCGTTACCATTGCGTTTGCGTAGAGCAAACACCAGACTTTGCTCCTATGTTGTTTGAAGACGTTATTAAGCGTATTGAAGCAGAAGGCGGTGAAGTTGGTTTTAAGAACGGCAACGGACCTACGATGTAAGGAAGAAGAATGTCTTATCGTGAATATTATTTTAAACAAATGATTAGGAGCGGTAAGGCATTCTTAATCTATTCTAAGGGCTTTATTTTGAATAGGAAAGTATAATGTATATTACACGAACAGAAGTAGAAAAAATTCTAGCAGTTATGGAAGAATTTCCTGATGCTAGATGGTATAAATTAGAAGCAGACAATTCCAGTGGTATTGGTAGTGTGCTTACATTAACCATGGACATGGATATTGGCACACGTAAATCTCTAGTAACAGTAGATATAGCAGGAGTGGAGGATTGGTAATGCCTAAATGTTATCAACTTATTGGAGTCCCAGGTAGTGGAAAATCTACATGGGTCTGGAACCAGGATTGGATTTCTGGTATGGAGTACGTGTCTACTGATCACCATGTAGAGGAATACGCCAAAGCTCAAGGCAAAACCTATTCTGAAGTGTTTACGGAATTCATGCCTAAAGCAGTTGAACTGATGGCTGCAGAAGTTGTAGAAGCACGTACAGAAGGTCGAGATATTATTTGGGATCAAACTAGCACTACTGTCAAAAGTCGTGCTCGTAAGTTTAATATGCTTCCAGACTATTATCATATTGCCGTAGTGTTTCGTACACCAGAGCATAAAGAACTTATGCGTCGATTGATGAGCCGTCCAGGCAAAGAGATCCCAGATCATGTTATTGCCAGCATGATTGCCGGTTGGGAAGATCCAACCGAAGAAGAAGGCTTCAAAGAAATTTGGTACATATAACCAAAAAGCGTTGACTGTATGTGTCTTTAAGCATATAATAGACACATACAAGTTTTTATCCCCTCATTGAAAGAGTTTACACAATGACTTATTTTCTAAAACAAGGCAATTCATTTATGGTTTCAAAGAAAGAAGCCATGGACCTTCGTGACAAACTTCCTGCCGGTAACTATGTTATCAAGAAGAATGAGATGACAGGTCAAATGTTCCTTGAACAAATTGACAAATTTGAATTTAAAGGCAAGATCTACGGTGATACTATGAAACGTGCCGACCGTATTTTGCATTCTTTTAACGACCGTCCTGCAACTACCGGTGTAATGCTTACTGGTGAAAAAGGTTCAGGCAAAACACTTCTTGCTAAAATGCTTTCTATCAAAGGCTACGAGCAAGATATTCCTACTATCGTTATCAACCAACCGTGGTGTGGCGAACAGTTCAATGCCTTCATCCAAAGCATTGAGCAACCTGTGATTGTTGTATTCGACGAGTTTGAAAAAGTTTACGACGAGAACGAACAAGAAATGATGCTTACACTACTTGACGGTGTGTATCCTACTAAGAAACTGTTCGTGCTTACCTGCAACGACAAGTGGCGTGTTAATCAACACATGCGAAATCGTCCAGGTCGTATTTTCTACTCACTAGAGTACAAAGGACTTGAAGCAGAATTCATTCGTGAATACTGCGAAGATAACCTTAAGGCCAAAGAACACATTGAGAAAATCATTGGCATTGCTGGAACTTTTGGACAGTTTAACTTTGACATGCTAAAAGCACTTGTTGAAGAAATGAACCGTTTCAACGAAACTCCGCAAGAAGCTATGCAGATGCTTAATGCTAAACCTGAGTATTCAGAAGAATCACGCTATAAAGTTAAGCTGATGATTAATGGTGAAGAGTTGGCTGAAACTAACTTTGAAGAAAAGGAATGGTCTGGTAATCCGCTGAACAAGCGTGTCCATATCAACTACAAGAACTTCTACGAGCCAGACGATGACGAAGATGTTGCTATTGGCGACTTTGATTGGGAAAGCAAGGTTTTCGAACCTGCTCATCTTAAGAAGATCGACGACAACGGCAACAAGTATGTTTTCGTTGCTTCAGATGGTTCTACCCTTGTGCTTACCAAAGTCAAGGAACAAGGATACCGTTACTGGGATGCCTTTTAACACATAGCCGTTCAACTAGTCACTGGCACTATGTGGAAAAGTGTTGCAGAAATGCAACACTTTTTTTTGGATTGTTCCCTGTCAATGACTCCAAATTTTGGCTGCATTGACAGTTGACTACTCGGCGCTCTGGTGCTACAATATACACATACTAAACAAACACAGAAAGGTTTTACAATGGCAATCATCAATAGCACTCCGCAAAACGAAGCTATTATGTCCAATGTAGGCGAAATTGGTGAGTTCCGTATTCGCAACTCTGCCAAAGCATTTAACATTTTGAGTTCGGGCTTGTATGCTAACAAGGTCCGTGCTATTATTCGTGAGCTTTCTTGTAATGCTGTAGACAGTCATATTGCCGCAGGCAAACAAGATACTCCGTTTGACGTGCATCTTCCTAATCAACTTGAACCCTGGTTTGCTATTCGCGACTACGGTACTGGATTGAATCATGATCAAGTTACTAATATCTACACTACCTATTTTGAGTCCACTAAGACTAATAGCAATGAGTTTATTGGTGCTCTTGGCCTCGGCAGTAAGTCTCCTTTTTCTTATACTGATAACTTTACTGTAACTGCCGTTAAAGATGGTGTTAAAGGCATTTATACTGCCTTCATCAACGATCAAGGTGTTCCTAGCATCGCATTGATGACTAGCGAAGAAACTACAGATCCAAGCGGTGTTGAAGTTAAGTTCAGCGTTAACGATCGCTATGACTTTTCTAAGTTCCGTGACGAAGCGCGACATGTCTATACCTACTTCAAACTTCGTCCTGTTGTAAGCGGTGACAGTTCTTTTGCGTTCCGTGACGTTGAATACGAAACCGAAAACATTATTCCTGGCGTTCACAGCTACAAAGATGGTCGCCGTAGTGTTGCCATTATGGGCAATATTGCTTACCCTATCGAAGTACCGCAAGGCAGTGACTTGGGTGGTTTGAATAACTTGTTGAGCTGTGGTTTGGAAATGCACTTTGGCATTGGTGAGTTGGACTTCCAAGCATCGCGTGAAGGCTTGTCTTACATTCCACAAACTGTTGAAGCAATTAAGAACAAACTGGTTGCGGTCAATGCCGCTTTGTCTGTTGTGATTGCTAAAGAAGCAGATGCTATTGGTAACTTGTGGGATCGTGCTATTCACTTGCAAAAGAAATATAGTAACAGTCTTTGGTCCACTGCTATTAAAAAGTATGTTCAAGATACTAAACTGCCTACCTTTGACGATAGTCGTTACGGTGGTACTAAAGAATTTAAGATCCTCATTGATGAGTTGGCTAGTAAGTACAACATCTCTGTTCGTGGCTTTGATTATAGCAAACACCAAAAAGGTTATCCTAATCTGAAGCAAAGTACAGACCATGTTAAAATGGCCGACGGTACTTATGTGTACCTTTACAACTGGAGTTTTACTGTTAGCTCTAACCTACGTTTCATTGTCAACGACACCAATGTAGGTGCTGTTGAACGTGCTAAGTTTCACTATCGTACTAACAAGCCCGATGCTAGTGCTCGAGTAGTTGTATTGGATAAAGTAGATAAAACTAAGGACATGAAACTGAAGGCTTTCTTTAAGGCAATCAGTAGTCCTCCTGAGTCCTATGTTAGCAAGGCAAGCGACTTGGACAAGAAAGAACGTGCGGCAGGTATTGCCAAGAACGTTACTATCTTGAGCTTGCAAGAACGTGGCAGTGGCGGCTACTATCGTGAACGTGAAATGGTTTGGCGTGATGCTGGTAAAGCTGATACGTTTGATGCCGCTGGTACGTATTACTACTTGCCTTTGAGTGGCTTTGAAATTCAAAGCAAATATGGTATGCACGATGCCAAACAGTTCTACAACGACTTGAAGGACTGTGGTATTGATGGTTTGAAGACTACCATTTATGGTGTACGTAAAGGTGACATTGAGTTTATCCGTACCCAAAAGAACTGGATCAACATCGAAGACCATATTGCTGGTGTTTTGGCTAAGCCAATTGACAACAAACTTGTTATGAGTTTGGTGTTGCAGGCTATTGACAACTTCAACAATATTTCGTATAATTTTAATGTAACGAGCCGAATCACAAATGCTAACAGTCCATATGTTGCATTTGTTACTAAGCTCAAGGGATTTGAGAAGATTCGTTATAACGAACAGAGCTTGAAGCGCCTGTGCCAACAATACGCTAAAAACGTATCGTTTAACCCAGAAGCACAAGTTCAGCAGTACGTGGAAGAAGTACGTCAGATACAAGCTCGTTATCCGTTGCTACAGTATCTGCGTAGTGTTCCAAGTGATGAGTTGGCAAACTATGTGAATATGATTGACACACAGAAAGGTGTTTAAAATGAGCTATCCGTTTTTGATTCAAGGTGATAACGTTGTTGTTGTAATTGACAATAAACCGCACACTATTAACAAGACGCACATTACCTATCAAAAGGTAGTGGACGCAATTAAAGCAGGCGACTGGGAAGCCGTTAAGGAATCCATTGAGCCTAAGAAAGTTGTTCTTAACTACGGCAACGGCAATGTCAGCATCCAAGGTGAAACATTGTTTTGGAAGGGTAAAGAGCTTCACACTACTTTGGCAGTCAAGATGATTGATATGCTGAAAGAAGGTTTTCCAATTGAGCCTATGGTTCATTTTATGGATAACCTGTACCAAAATCCAAGCAAGCGAGCAGTCGACGAACTGTACGGCTTCTTGGAAAAAGGTAACTTGCCTATCACTCCAGACGGTCACTTCCTTGCTTACAAGAAAGTTCGTGCAAACTATTTGGACGTACACTCTGGTACAATGGATAACTCTGTTGGCAAGATCGTTGAAATGGAACGTTTCGATGTTGATGACAACAAGGATAATACTTGTTCAACAGGCTTGCATTTCTGCTCAAAAGACTACTTGAATAGTTTTGGAGGCGAACGCACCGTTATCGTCAAGATTAATCCACGTGACGTTGTAAGCATTCCAAGTGATTACAATGCTACTAAGGGTCGTGCTTGCCGCTATGAAGTTGTTGGTGAGTTGGAAGTTGCTCCAGAACAAGCGTTTACACGTTCTGTTCAAAGCAACACCAATACTGCCCGCCTAATGAAGACTGGTTCTAGTGCTTTCTACAAAGGCTATACAGCAGGATTCCAAGGCATTTATAATGCAAGCGGTGACTTTTACGGCAAAGAATACACTGATTATAGCGAAGGCTATACTAAGGGTAATCGAGATCGTATGGACGGTACCCAGGAACGTTATCGCTATGTTCCTAACTTTACTACAGATGGCGGTGCTTGGCCATTTGCTAAAAAGTAATTAAACTAGCACATAATAGGCCCTACGGGGCCTATTTTTTTGGCTGATTTTGCGAGTGCGGTTTTTTCCGTTTGAATAAATACTGTGTATTGGTCTACATAGATCTAAAAGAATAACGGAGATAGCACAATGGCGCTACGCATTAGAAGAGGTACAGACGCCCAGCGTACTGGGAAAACATTTGAAATGGGCGAGATTGTATATACTACAGACGCCCAGCAAGTGTGGATTGGCAACGGAATTACTGCCGGCGGTGTTCCAGTAGTAGGGTCAAATGTTGCTGGTTACGGTATAGTATATAACAATGTAACAAAAAAACTAGATGTTAGTGGTTTAACAAGCGACGATGTAACACAAGGAATCAACAACAAATATTTCAGTACAGAATTAGCAGTTGATGCAGTTGGTGCAGCACTTGTAGCAGGTAACTCTACTAACGTTGGTATTACTTTTACCTACGCTCAAACGCAAGACGATGCAGGACGCATTAATGCTACTGTTGCTCTAGACGGTGTAGGACTTACTGATATAGTAAATGACACAACACCACAGCTAGGTGGTGATTTAGATTTGAATTCGTTTAACATAAGCGGAATTGGTTCAATTGGAGTATCAGGAAATCTTGTAGTATCTAGCACTAGCCTTGCAACTACAGATGCTTCTAGTACATCAGGAGTTTCAACAGTATCTTTTGCTGCACAATCAGATCCTCCATTTACTGTTGGTGAAACAATTTACATAACAGGAGTTACTCCAGCTGGGTTTAACGGAACTAAAGTTGTTACTGCCTGTACAACAACCAGTGTTTCATTTGTAGGAACAACTGTAGGTCCACAAACAGTAGCAGGAACAATAACTGGCGGCGGTAGAATTACAGCATCAAATTATGGTACTGTAAATGCTAAGAAAGTCTATATCACTGACAATACAGATTCAGGTATTGTTAACGCTGGATTTGTAATAACTTCAAGCAGAGCACCTGCAGATGGTGATAATTGGTTTACATTTAATTCACATCACAATGTAGGTGGAGATTTCCATGCGATGACTTTTAATCGTACAAGAGGAACATCTGCGGCACCAACAGTTTTACAAGATCAAGATTTTATTTTTGCATTAACATTCTCTGGAAGAACAACTGATGGTTCAACAGCTGCTGCAGCATCTGTTGCATCCTTTGTTACTGGTAGTCCAGGCGCTGGTATTTTACCAGGATCTCTTGCTCTTGCAACTGCTGATGCAACAGGACTTGTAGGACCAAAACTTATTGTTGGACCAGACGGTCAACAAACTATTTTTGCACCTGCTCTAACTGCCGGTAGCGGATCAGGCAAAGTTGATACAAGTACTATTTCGAGTTGGATGAAGGTAACATTTAACGGTGTTGATTACGCTGTACCAATGTACGCAATTAATCCATAAAACGTTTAATAGCTGTTTTAAATAGCATAGGTGAAAAGGCTGGGAACAGCCTTTTCAATTCTGTGATATCTGGTTTTCTGTTTTTGGCACTACCAGTTAGCCCAGGTAAAAGAGTCCAATTAGTATTAGAGTATCCTAGTGATTCTGCAATGATGTTAGCCGCTTGTAAAATAGTTAACTCTTCATCGCTACCTACATTAACTACTGTCTTACTTACATCTGATATTTTGATCACAGCAGAAACAGCATCGCTCACATAACAAAAAGAACGAGTTTCGTCTGCGCCAATAAGTTCAAAATTATTGTTACGAATTTTTTCAACAATATCTTTTACAAAGTGTCCTGCACCAGAGTGTTCGCTAAACACATTAAAGAATCTAATAACTAAAAAATCAATGCTACTGTTGAATAAGTAATTTTCAGCAAGGACTTTTGGTAACATGTAACTCCAGCGTGGATTGTGTACATTGTTAATTGTAATGTTAGTAATTTCAGGTGTTGGAAACTGCGATGTTCCTGCTACAACTTCGCTACTACTCGCATAGATTAATTTACAGTTAGGATTAGATTCTGCAAATTTAAAAATAGCCAAGTCTAATGTTACGTTATTTCTTAGTACATCATTGGGTTGACTGTAAAAATATTTGGTGCCATTGGTTGCCGCCATATGATATATTATATCAAAAGTATTAGATGTTTGTTCTAAGTATTCAACTAAATTTGATTTTACATACAAACAATTTTCTGGTACATAGTTTTTAAATCGTTGATTATTATCAACAGCCGTGACATCATTTTCTAGACTTAGTTGATTGCAGAATTCGCGACCAATTAGTCCGGCAGCACCAGTGATTAAGATTTTCTTACGGTTACTGGCCATAGCTGGTTATCTTCTTTCATTGCTGTAAAATAGGTTTGTGGAATGTTTAGACTAGCAAACGTACTAATAAGGAAGTCCAAATCTTTTGGCAAACACTTGCCTCCAAATGCTCTTAAGTTTTCATTGACTTCTAGATAGTTTTGATCATGATTAACTTTTAAGTAAGCTTCAAGTACATTATTATAATTGGCTCCGACTGCGTTACTTAATTCATAAAAATGATTTGCTAACACAACTCTAGCGGCGGCAATATTATTGCTCATCATTTTGATAACTTCAGCTTCTTCCAACGAACAGAAAAAGCACTCTTCCCCTAAAAGCCATAAAGGCACAGCTTGATTGTTATGCCCTACTATTATTGGGCGATTTAAACAATCTGTTTCCCACACTCGCTCTCTTAAAAACTCAGGCAAGTAATAAACTTTATCATTGATAATTTTTTCTATAGTACTGCACATACCTACAGGAACGGTACTACGTATTACTATTGAACAATTTGGATTTACTGCTTTAAGTCTTTTAATCTCGTCCACTAATAGTTGTATACTTGCATCAGTGTCAGTTGGTATGCAAAAGAACACATAATCACAAACATATAAATCTTCAATCGTAGTTCCATTAACTATATCATGAATTACTACGTTTGCATTTTTAAGCAAACCTTTGTGTGTGGCCTTACCTACAATACCGTATCCAGCTATTCCTAATTTCATTTTGCGTCCTTGGCTTTGTTAATCATCTCTTTATATTTTGGATTAGGATGATCTTCAAGATGATTGTGGTATATATCAATAACTTGTTTAGGAGCAGATCCATCGAAAAGCGTTGGTACAAATCCGTGTACGATACTTGTTACACCAGCATAAATCAAACGCACACCTGCGTATAGTGCCCACTTCAAATGTTCAAAGTATGTAACTTTACTTGTTTTTAAATGCTCATCAAACATTGTATGTCCTAAAATGTTCTCTTAAAAGTTCATTGTCTATTTTTATGCCGTAATAAAAATTTGATTTTTCAAGATGATATGCTTTTGTAACTTTAACTTGTCTAAAATTACTTTCAACACTTTTAATTATTGCTTGAATTTCTTCTACAGATAAATCGTCCCAACAAGCAAGATATAAACAATGATTTAATGTATCAACTACAACGTAAGTTCTAGTATTAAGTTTATTAAAATTGTTAATTGTACTTAGGTTAATAGTTTCGCCATTTATTCTAAACATGTCAGAACGTCCGTGATGTATAAAGTAATCATTATCACGTTCAAAATAATCGTTAGTAGTAACTTGTTTGTTGTAGATAGGAACAGTTACAGTAATTTGACCTTCGTCAGATAGATCAAATTTGTAAAAGTCATCGTACTTGGTAAAATATCTAGAGTCTATATTCCATACATCTTTGTCTGCACGATTTACAAATAGCGGTCCAAGTGTTTCATTTGATCCAAATATACTTGTTATACTATTAAAAATGCCATCCCTAACTGCAAGTTTAGCACTTTCTAAAATATACGAAAGCGTAATTAAATCCAACTTAGACCACTTAATATTTTGTTCTCTGCTCACTTCAATAAACTTATCAATTAAAAATGGATATGGGAAAGACATGTATCCTATTTGATCTTTGTACGGCTCTAATGCCCTAACAAGATCAACTATAACTTCAAAGTCAGCACAATCAAAAAACAAGTGCTTATCTATATTATCGTTGGCTAGTAAAGGAAGTAAAGTAACAGATGCACTAGCACCATGATTTAGATTATTTGTATGTACAGCCGTTCCTTTGTATAAGCCAGAATTTCTTAGACTAATACTGCTGATAAATTCATGCGTGTGTTCAATTACTTTAGGAACATCAGTTGTACCACTACTAGTGACTCTAAACAAAACATCGCTAGGCATAGGCATAATCTCAATAGCTTCCTTGTAAGTAATAGGATCAACTATGCTAGGGATTGGATCGCTAACACTATAAGTCCTTTTTGAATACTTTGTAAAAAACACATACTTTGCACCAATACTAGGATTTGATTCTATCATGTCTGTTGTCAAATCATGTAAGAAAATATCAATAGGTGCAAGTAGTTTTGTTTTTGGATCGTTATACTCCAAATCTCTAAACTTGTCAGTTCTGTTGTAGTCTACTACAACAATTTTAAGTCCGAGCTCCGCTGAGGCAACGATTATTGCAAAATAGTCTATGCCCAGCTTTTGCATTCCTATAAGAATTGATTCTTGCTTCTGAGCCAAATAGTGATGTTTTAAAATATATTTCCACAAGTTAATTTTTTCAACAAGGGCTTGTTTATTATATGTTTTTCCAGGTGACGATATATCATCAAATATAAAGTTATCACTGATAAAGTCGCGAGAAATTGTATTACATTTTTTCATAGCTTCTTACAATTAAATTTGCAAAATCTTCTAGTTTACTTCCATAACCGTAACTATGGCCAATAACGTGAATTCTGTGTTGGTTACTAAAATTAATTACACTATGATAGTTGCGTATGTTAACAATAAATGCTTTACCTTCTTTAAAAGGAACAACTCCGTAGCCTTCTAAAACCATATAACAATCAGACGGATGTTTCACTGCTATGTTTACTGGCACACCAAATTCTAACATATCCATGCCAGCCTCACCAGGTAACTTGCCTGGCATGTCGCTGTGCGGAGTGATAGCAGACTTTGGTTCTAAATCCATAAACCTAATACGTCTATATTTGTCTGAAGGAAATGTGTCTGTCCAAAAACGTTTAACTGAAGGCGTTTTATAAGACAACTCTGTCCATGCATAAGGAACTTCGGACTCCGCTGTATAACCATAATTGGTCCATGCGCCTGTTTTGTCTACAGCGATACCGTGTATACAACAACTATTCCATCCTGTATTTTGTTCTTCCCTGTGTGCTACAAAATACGGCTCTGCTTGTTGTGCTTCTATTTGCCAGCCGGACAAATCAAACTCTATGTCTAATTCAATCCAACCAAAATTAGCCTCATTTAAAATCCATCGAGCTTTTTCTATAGTTGTTGTCAAGTGAGAGGGTATTGGTTCTTTAGTCCAAACACAATTTTTATTCTTCTCGTAAAATTCCAAGGGTACTGTCATAATACTACTTAGCTGTCGATATATTATATAAGTAGTTAATATGGAGAACTCTATGCTGCTAGACCGTGAAAGTTATTTGGATAATGATAAACTTCCTATACTTTTGGGCATGGTAGAAGAATTATTAAAACAAGACCTTTCAAAATTTTCATTTGATGTAGGCGAATACAATGCAGGTATTACTATAAATTGGAGAAGTATTATTATTTTTGATGTCGATGGCTGTTGGCAAGTAGATGAAGAATTATCTCAAAAAGTAAAAGGCATTACGGATTTTATACAAACTGTGCCTGGCATTAATCGTATTACTATTAATTTTTTAGAAAAACATACATGTATGCCTATACATATTGACAATGAACAATATAGTGAATACGATCCTAGTTGCAAGTATCTTAATATTATAATTCCTGTGACAAGCAACGGTTGGTCCGTAGTTGATTACAAGTTAATAAAAAATACAAGAGGTGATGCTATAATGTTCAGTGGGCAAGTTCCGCACGGGGCAATGAACGACACTAATGAAACACGAGTGTCAATATACTTAATAGTTGAAAAATCAAGATTTAAAAATGGCGGCTCCTAACGATAAACGTTCATTACCATTTGGTGGTTCTTTTGCCGTAATGGATACAGATATATTGCACAGTCTACCCGACTTAATGCAGGTAGACTCTGAATCATTTTGTAAAAAATATCTAGACTGGATTCGGTCAACTAAAGTCAATACTATAACTGGTTTAGAACATTTTCCTTATGCTGTATTTTCTAACGGCACAACAGAAGCATTTGATAAGTTTTATATGAAGAACAATAAGCGTAGGTTCCGTTGTTTTAAAGGAGAATATGTTTATCATCAAATAGCTTGGAGAACTAACTGGCCTGATTGGAAATTTATTGAAGACGCTCCTTTAGAACACAATGATGCTGTAGTTATTAGCCTTCCTTTTTCAGACACAGGAAACGAACACGCTGATATGAGAACTATACTTGTTAAGTGTACAGAACTTGGTATTCCTGTATTAGTTGACTGTGTTTACTTTGGTGTTTGCTCTAATATAGATTTTAATTTTAATTTTGAATGCATTACGGATATTACATTTAGTTTGTCAAAGGCATTTCCGTTAGCCTATGCTCGAGTTGGTATGCGATTAACTAAGGAAGACGACGACGATCTGCTGTTGATGTTGCACAAGATAGATTACACAAATAGGATAGGAGCAGGATTAGGCTATCATTTAATGGACAAGTTTGGTCCAGATTACATTGTAAACAAGTATAAGAAACAACAACTCGATCTTTGCAATCATTTAAAAATAAAGCCTAGCAATACAGTACTATTTGGGGTAGACGAACATAATCAATACCCAGAATATAATAGAGGCGGCACAACAAACAGGTTAGGGTTATATAAACACTATGTATAAGATTGTTAACTTAGAAACCTTTTGGATACCAGAAGAAGAAAAATATAATGTGTTGAAATCAGAAATAGGTGATGCAACACATATACTAGGGCTAATGCTGGCTGATGGTTTTATACACAACAATCCAGGAAAATTAATTGAACGACTAGCCAGCGAAGTTGATTTAACATTGGTTCCTGGACTAGCTGTGGACAATACAAACTATTCAAAAGTAGTTCCTTTTAATTTTAATTTGCATACAACCTATAATAGTTATAAAGGTAAAATTACCTATAACTGGAATAGTCATGCAAACAAATTTTTATTTCTCGGAGGTGTTCCTAATAGACCCAACCGCATTGGTTTACTTAACAAGTTTAGACAAGCAGGATTAATGGATAGTGCTGAGTGGACTTTCTTTAAACCATGGACTGACGAACAAGAAGATTGGTGCAGAAGTTATACATGTGACTATGAACAGTTATTAACACTATGTCGTAGCATTGATACTGTATACGAAACATCAAAACATTATGGAACTAGTCCTGGAAAAAATTCTTGGACACACAACACTGGATGGATCGATCCAAGCATATATAAAAATACTTTGATTAGTATTGTATCTGAAGGCACTAACTTAGATGATAAGTCGTCAAAATTTTTAACTGAAAAAACTTATAGAGTATTTGTACAACAACATCCTTTCCTACACGCTTCTAATCCTGAAATGTTTGACTACATTAAGGAACTTGGCTTTAAAACATTTGAAGACTATATGACAATAAAAGACTATGCTTACTTGCCTAACGAAGAAGATAGGCTCGATGCTATTGTAGAAAACACAAAATTCTTTTTAGAAAACGCCAAGTTTTATAAAGACAAAATTGAAGCAGACGTTAAACATAATTATTTTTTGTTTTTTGATTTAGCTTTAGAAAATAACAACCAACTAAAATATATTCAAGATAATTTTCAAATAAGCACCAAAGATATAGACAAGTGGTTTAATCAAAAAGGTTTTGGACATCTAGTGAGGGCCTATGAAAACTAAGTGTTCAGCATTTTGGGTTCATACAAACGTAAGAAATGACAACAATATTTTTCCGTGTTGTCGTTATAAAACTCCTGTGGCAAAATTTGACGGAGATGTAATCAACATATTACACAAACAAGAATATCAAAAACTAAGACAAGATAGCTTAGGCGGAGTATACAATCCTAACTGTCAAAAATGTTACTATGAAGAAAGTTTGGGTAAGAAAAGTCTACGCCAAGAATTTAATGAAGAGTATTCTACAGAAGAAATAAGTTTAAAATTTTTAGAAGTTGGATTAGATAATATTTGTAATCTAACCTGCGACGGATGCTGGGGAGAATTCAGCAGTAGCTGGGCAAAGAAAAATGATGAACTTATAGTAGTACGCAGTAGTAAAGAAATAACAGAATTACCTAACACACTGACTAAGATAGTGTTTTTAGGCGGTGAGCCTTTAATGACCAAGCGACATATTAAACTGCTTAAGATAGCTAACCGCCGAGAGCTAATGGTAACTTACAATACAAACGGAACGTTTATGCTAGATAATGAAACTATAGACTTATTAAAACAATGTCGTAGTGTTCATTTTATAGTAAGCGTTGACGGCTACGGTGAGCTTAATGATAAAGTTAGAAGCGGAAGTAATTGGTCAGATGTTTTAAAGTTTATAGATCAAATAATACATTTAAGATTTAGTATAACAATCCATACAGTCATACATAAAAATAATTGGCACGGTCTTCCTGCTTTAGAAAATTTTATACGCAGTCGTAGACTTATGTGGACTACAAACATTTTAACTTATCCTAAAAAGTTAGATGTAGCAAATATATCAAACCCAGAAGAATTTATAGACATGGTTAGCAACTTAAATATCCCAAATAAAGAATATCTAATTAATCATGTAAAAACAAAACATCTTTTAAACTATAAAAATTTTTCGCACAGTTATAAAATTGATAAAGTGCAGGAAATTGCAAATAGAGTCCTTAGAGATTTTGATTGGAGAAAATTAAGAGATCGTTTAAGTCACGAAGAAAAAGATCCTGAAGGAACTTATATGTGGTGGTATTCGAGAAGTAGTAAAAACAATCAAATATTTCACGATTCAAATTCAAAGTCACTTGTTGAAGACACAGAATATCCAGAAGGCTCTGGGCATTTTAATATTGAACTTAATTTAACCGATGTCCCTGAATTTGAAAATTTTAAAAATGTATTAGATTTACCTGGGCTAACCTATGCAGGTATATTCTTTATGGGCCCAAACACTGATATCGTTGACCATACAGATAAAGAACAGTATAATATGATAATTAATGTACAAGTGCCCAATGAAGCCTTTTTAAAAATAGACAACGAAACATACTGTTTTACAGATAATCAAATTGTTATGTTTGATGGCGACATAGCGCATTCAGCAGTAAACAATTCAAATAGAGATTGGGTTGCACTTGTTTTAAGAATTAATAAAAGTGAATTTAATTTATGAAAGTATCATCACATAACCACTGGGATCCGTTAGAAGAAATAATTGTAGGTCGTGCAGACAATGCTCGTGTACCAACAGTAGATGCCAGTACTATGAGTATGAGTTACACAAACTATCCTATTGAAAAGATTAAACCTTTAGAAGGACCGTACCCTCAAGCAATGATCGATGAAGCTAACGAAGATGCTGAGGAACTTGCTAATACACTAAAAAGACTAGGAGTTATTGTACATCGACCCGAAATACAAGATACAGCAGCAGAGTTTACTACACCAGAGTGGAAGTCCACTGGATGGTATACATGGTGCCCCAGAGATCTATTATTACCCTTAGGTAATTTAATTATTGAAACGCCAAGTCCATGCCGCGCTAGGTATTTTGAAACTCGTGCTTACCACAAAATTATGTTAGAGGCAATTGAAGATGGAGTAGAGTGGATTGCTGCTCCTAAGCCAATACTATCTGACAACAGTTATCAATTTGCAGACATTAAAGGAGTTCCAAGTCTTACAAATCTAGAGCCGGTATTTGATGCCCCTAACTGTGTTAGACTAGGCAAGGATATATTATTTCAAATTAGTAATACGGGTAATCATTGGGGTCTTAAATGGTTACGTAACGTATTAGAACACCGAGGTTATCGTGTACATGCCGCAGAGCACATTTATAGTTTTGCACATATGGACAGTACTATTGTGCCGCTACGTCCCGGACTTGTATTATTAAACAGTACCCGTGTTAATCCAGACAACTGTCCTAAGTTGTTTGAGAAGTGGGATAAGATTTACTTTGAAGATTGTGTAGCACAAGGTAGCAAAGTACCTGGGGGTGTTGCACCATGTAGTCCATACATTGGCATGAATATACTCAGCGTTAATCCCAACACTATTATATGTGACAGCAAGCAAGAACCATTAATGCGTGTACTTGAGAAACATGGGATTGATTGTATTCCTGTTCAGTTTAGACATGCTATGACATTAAGTGGTGGGTTGCATTGTGCTACATTAGATTTACGCCGTAAAGGCACATTAGAGGATTACTTCCAATGAAAGGACAAGTACATAAAATAATTCCGTTTTGGAAGGAAGCATTATCAACATACAAAGCAGAGCACATTACACCAATTGCTCCACATGCAATTCCCCATCCAAATTATGAAGGAGCAATGCTCAAGCAATCATTCAATGAACAATTACCAGACTGCTGGCCATTGTTTTATAAACATCTAAATGTAGAAGAAGGTAGTGTATGTTGGTTAACAATGGAACCAAATGAAATTATTCCAGTACACCGCGATCACTTTTATATGCTTAAGACTAAAAAGAATGTACCAGTTGAACAATGTGTCAGGTATCTTATTATGTTAGAAGATTGGAAACCAGGGCACGTAGTACAACTAGACAACTGGACACTTTGTAACTGGAGTGCTGGAGATGTTTGGTACTTTGATCATGAAGTTCAACATTGGGCTGCTAATGGAAGTTCTGAAAACTTTTATACTTGTCAAGTTAGTACTATAAAATGAACAAATTAAAAATACTTGATGTCTTAATTGGAAGTAAGTGTAATCTTGCTTGCCATCAGTGCGACACAAGAAGCGACATTATTAAAGACACCAGTTACGATAGTAGTATTGAACAAATATTAGAAGGAGTTAGCCTAGCACAAAAACATTTTGAAGTTGAAACTTATTCAATGCTAGGAGGCGAACCTTTATTGTACATAGATAAAATTGAACAAGTAGTTAAACACATACGCTCAAAAGATACTAAGGGTAGAATAGTAATACCTACTAACGGATTATTGTTAGAAAAACGCAATGATAAACTTGCTGATCTAATGACAACATACAATGTATCTTTGTATGTTTGTAATCATTTTGCTGCATTTGAAGATAAAACATTAACAAACAAAGTCATTGAGTCTACTGTTAATTTTGCCAAATCATTGAATCTAACTCCTTATGATAGAGATTTGTTTATAGAAGAAATAACAGGAAAGCCAGTTAAGGACAGCACCAACTTTAACGGTAACGAACAAGTGTTTACAAACGGTACTATCTACGTATGGGTCCGAGACCAAGAAGAATTTCATTCACACTATCATTTAACTGTTGACGGACCAAAACCTTTTATGACTAACAATCCAGAAGAGTCATATAAAGAAGGATGTTGTAGTCCTTTTTGTAGTTTTTTAAAAGATAAAAAATTATATAAGTGTGCGGCATTAGGAACGTTAGAAAAATTTTTAACAATACATAACGCTTTGCATGATCCAGATTGGCAAAAATATCTAAGTTATAAACCTTTAAATTTAGAAACAGCAACGCTAGAAGAAGTAATAGACTTTTCAAATAATATTTTTAAGCCAAGTGAATTTTGCGATATGTGTCCAAACAGTAACAAACACATTTTTAAAAAGACACCTGACAAAGTGTTACCTATAAAAGAACTTAGATGAACATATTAGAGTTTAATCCTCAATGGAAGAAAGACATAGCATTTTGTTTTGTAGATAATACAAGACAGAACTTGTCTCCTATACGTGAACTAATAAAAAATCAAGCTGACGGATGTTTAGTTAATATCTACAACAAAGGATATACTGTTTTTCAATGGATTGACGAAGATGCTTTATTAAGACATGCAACTAACAAAGGCTACAAGTTTGCCGTTGTATTAAGCACCGGTACTGAATTTTTAAATGGATCTGAATTTTTTGATTCTTTAGAAAATCTTATAACAAAGAATTTTTTTATTGCTGGACATGTATTAGATAGAAAAGATGCTTACTACGAATTACATCATCAATGCTACGTTGTTAACTTAGACATCTATAATGAACTAGGACAGCCAGTAGTTGGTAAACAAGAATTAGGCGCACAACACAAACAGTTTATGCCAAATCGTAGTGATGAAAGTTGGCATGACGATTATACGCCTAAGGTTGTTACTAGTGGTGATCAAGTTAAAGAGTATTATCATAAATGCCACGGGTGGAATATACTAAAGACTGCTTTTGATAAAAACCTACCAGTAGTAGTGTTTGACGATTCTATTAGAAATAATAAAATGTATTTTTATCCAGAGAGTCCTCAAGATTTCAACAAACAACTTAGCTGGGCATACTATAGACTTAACTATTGCCAATCACAGTTTGTACACAAAAACAATACCGAAACAATTAATGTACCTGTTAAGAAGTATAAGCAAATAGTAACACCTGCAAGTGGTACGTGGTTTGTTGATTATGCTACTGTCGGATCATCTGTTATATTCTACGACTATAACGAAAAGTCGTTGGAGTATTGGAGTAACAATGTTCCCGCTCTTGAAGGAGTGTCGTATAAATTTGTACTCTGTGATTTACTAGGAAACGATGATTTAGTTGAACACTTAGATGCTATTGAAGATACGCTTGTTCATTTGTCAAACATTTTTAATTACGAAGCTACTGTTTTCTTTTACAGCGTAGACTACAGAGAATACAAAGAAAAAGAGTTATTAGAAAAACTTAAAAAGAAAATACCAACTGCTGAAGTGTTCTTTAACTTAAGAGCCAAACCGTTTAGTACTATTCCCAGCTGGCATCTGTCTTAAGACTGTTTATTGATTTTACAAAATGTTCTTTACTAGTGTCCCAGTTAGGAACATTAGAGTATGTTTTCATATAAGATTCTAGAAGAGGATTTAATTCTGTAAAGTCTTCATTGCGAATATCATTAAGTTTATTGTGATAGTTGATAAAGTGTCCAAACAAGTCTTCACCTTCTTGCATCATGTAATTAACTAACGCAGGATATCTATTACCTAGTGTTTCTTTCACTTGTTCTTTGTATTCTACTGGCATGTGTTTTAAACTCAAGTGCAACGGAAACTGTACCACTTGTGTGTCAAACCATAAATTAGGAAACTTGTCTTTTAAGAAGTCCTCAAGCAGATGTAAAACATTGATGTTGTATATTCCAACAGCACTATGGACCATCATTTTAGTAGAGCCTGCGGGCCTTGTTTCTAAAATGTTGTTATAGTATTTTAAATTTTCAACAAGTTCATCAAAGTTTGATCCTGAACGCATTACATCATTTAGTTTACCATACGCATCTATACTAACTTGCATTTTTAAAAATCTACAATTTAATAATGCGTACTCCATATGTTCTTTTGGTAGTACAGTTCCATTGGTACTTAAACGCAATTCAATATTTTTAATGATGCCGTCGTCTTTTAATTTTTTAACAAACTCATTAGCATCGATACTAAGCATTGGCTCACCACCGTAGAGATCGACTAGCTCTAACTTACTTGTATCAATTTCTTTGTATATATGATTTTTTAAATATTTTTTATCGGCAAGAGTAGTTCCAAACATAGCCATTTCATCATCGTACCATAGATGACTATGAGAGCTTCCG
>Ga0255174_1000199_pt1 | contig 31868 bp, 13 predicted proteins | sample Atl_Atl_RepB_8d_FD_189953 | JGI IMG/M metagenome (GOLD analysis project Ga0255174, IMG submission 189953) | Freshwater microbial communities from Altamaha River, Georgia, United States - Atl_Atl_RepB_8d | ecosystem: Environmental > Aquatic > Freshwater > River | place: USA: Georgia | collected...
CTTGAATTCCCACCACTCCATGCCTTCATATTCGACGCGCTCCATCCACCAATTGTCGCCCACAAGACGTAGCGAATGATCGACTTGCTCGAAACCAAAACCAGGGTCGTAATTAAAATGCCGTGCTGCTTCGACGAATTCAATCAGTTCCCACGCAACATTTTTATATGTGTCTGTCCGGTAATCATAGACACTGGTGGTCACATACTTGATGTCGTCGAGTGTTTTCTTGGCCCTTTCTAGCGCATCGATGGTCTCGTCGAGCAGGTTTGTGAGCGGGCGGGGAGCGGACGCCATGTTGGTGCACCGGATGCCACGAGACAAAATACTTCGCGCACATCAATTTTTCGAAGTGGATTTAGGTGGTTGTTTGGTGTTTGGGCTGGGTTTCGGGAGGTCGATGTACTCTTTATAATCTATTTTGGGCATGATCGAGCCGACCTCCGTGTCCGCGGCGTCGCCTAGGAGCGTACCATTTGGCAGCAATTTGTTTGGCAACATGACCGGTTGCACGAGCGGCTTTTTGCCGAGCGTCGTGCAAACCGGTGGACGCTGTTGGGGTACTGACCACGCGAATTCAGGTCGCAGCACCATGTCGCCATGGTGCGTCAAAATCATACGCGAGTTTCCCTCTGCAGCGGCCGCCGCCAAATTCTTATCTAAAACAAAAGCACCTTCGTCGTACAGGGATTGCAGATAGGCGGTGGAATCATTGTCCGATTCTTGGATGGATCGCCCGCGAACGCCCGCCGTCTTGGTATTCAGCGAGGCCTTTCCCATCTTTCCCATCTCAGCAGCAATTTTAACACCCGCCTTTCGAAGCTTCTCGAGGTCAAAGTGCTTGGCAAAAATCTCAAGCATCTTCGACTTGGTGAGATCCGCCTCTCGCGAAATGTCCTCCACAAAGGGCGCATAATGCGAATGGCGCAGGAAGGCACGGAAAGTGTATTCATTATAGTCCAGGTGCACATAGATATCCTTGAAAGGAATCAACAGCGCTTCTGGGAGCGGCTTCTTTTTCTCCTCGGCAAAAATCTTTTGCAGCGTCTCAATCAGTGCCTTGTCCGACAGGATCTTGGTGAGCTCAGGGGCAAGCGAGTTGTCTTGGGTCTTGATAGACATTGCGTATTCCGATGAGTCAATGAGCTTTTGCTTCAGGCCGTCCAAAGTGGTGCGCTTGGATTGCAAATCGCGGCTAGCATCCACCATTTCGTTTCCCTTTGGCTGGCGCTGCAGAACTTCCATGTAGATTTCGCTCACGGCTTGCTCGATGGAAGCGATGCTGCCTGCAAATTGCTCTTTGAGTCCCATCGATCGGCGTAGCTTGCGCCCTAGATTCGAACGGCGGCGCCGCCCAAACACATACTTGTAGAGTGCCAAAAGCACAAATGCGACCCCGAGGATCGCGTACGTAAAGTATGTCCTGAGGTCGGTTGGTTCCTTCATTTCCTTAACATTGCTTGAGAAAACTAAACGTTCTAGCAAAGAACTGCCCTGCGAAGCACCGCCGCGCGGGGGCGGAACCCTGCAGAGCATCGCCGCGCGGGGGCGGAACCCCGCAAAGAAAAAGTTACAGAGTATTAGATTCAGGGTTGATTCCAGATTGGTTTGGCCAGTGCAGAAATGAACACAACCAATCTCGAAACCATCGCCAACGTGAATCATAAGACCTTTCTCTTTGCGCCCTACGAGAATGTGTTGGCGCTTCAGAGCACGAGCAATGATACGCGACTCACGTTCTACAACAATCTCACCACGCAGAGCTTGACGCCTCGCTTTGTACTGGCCGCCAGCAACAACGACTTTCGCCTGATCAAAGACCAGCACACGGTCATGACCTACAACGAGACGCGCGTCGATTTCTTGAAAGACGTCCGCACTCAGGCACCCGCCTACCTGCTCGGCAATGTGGGAGTCGGAACGCAAACCTTGATCGGGGGCCATGCACTGCAAGTCCATGGCAGCACCTACCTCCGCGACAGCGTGGGTATTGGTACCACCGACCCGCGCCACAAGCTCCACGTGCAAGGCAATCTGTTTGCGGACGGCACGCTGATGGCATCCAACTTGGTCATTCTGGGCGACTATGTGCAACTGGATACGGTAACGAGCAATACGGAGCAAATGGTCATTCGCAATACGGGATCAGGACCCGGTCTCAAAGTGACACAGACCGGCGTGGAAGACGTGGCCGCTTTCTATGATGATGATTCGCTGGCTATGGTCGTCGCCGACGGCGGCAATGTCGGTATCGGTATTACCTTGCCATTGGGGCGTCTCCATGTCGCCGGGCCTTCCAGCGCGATCATGGGCAATTTGGGCGTCGGCATTGTGCAGCCGATTGCAGGGGCTCGTCTGCATGTCAATGGCACCACGGTGGTCGAAGGCAGCATCCTGCCAGGCACCTGCAATGTGTACGACCTCGGCTCGGCAGCCTTCCGTTGGCGAGATCTTTATCTGTCGGGTCAGAGTATTGATATCGACGGCGTACGTATTTCAAAAGACTATGTGAAGAATACCATCAAGATCACCAATGCCGATGGGCAACCCACTGACACCGATGTCGGCACGTTGACGTCTAGTAATGCACTGGTGATTGGTGGCAGTTTGGGCATTGGGACGACCACACCTGTCGCCGCTGTTACGGTGCAAACCGGAAATGCGGTTGTGTTAGGAGGCAATATCGGCATCGGCACGGCGCTGCCCCAGGAGGCGCTCCATGTGAAGACGCGTGCGCTGATCGAGGGACATGTCGGCATTGGTACGGTCGTGAGTTCGAGCGAAGTGCTGGATGTTGGCGGCCGCACGCGTGTGCAGGGCGAGATGAGTGCGCAGGGGCTGCGCTTGAATGAGTGGACGGATGGCATGATCGTGGCCTCCAATGTCATTTATGGTCCCATCACAGCCACGAACAAATGGCTGGTTGGCAGCGGCGGATTGGCCGTTCGCGATGCGGCAGATGCGCTGCCGCTGGTGTTTGTGGATCCCGTGGGCGGGCGCGTAGGGTTTGGCACGGCCACGGGATTGCATGCCAAAGTTGAGATCTTCCGAAATGCTGCATCGATTGCGAACGGCGGCGACGACGCCTCATTGGTGCTCTCGCACGAGGTCGCTGAAGGAAAGTCGAGTATGATCCTACAGCGTCGCGGGGCAGCAGGGGGCGAGTATGGTTTTGTAGAATACACCGACTCTAACCAGACGCTAGCTATTGGTGTCAGTCAAACCGCGTCGAATGTTACCATCACTGGCCGCACCGCCATCGAATCGCGCGCTGCCAAACACAGCGTCCTGGGCGGCAATCTAGGCATTGGCACACAAGAACCCCGCGCGACGTTGGACGTGCGGGGCAAGAGTTACTTCCAGGACACGGTTGGGATCGGGACGTTCGGCGTGACAAATGCGACCTCGGCGCCGTTGCATGTGCACGGCGGACTGTTCTTGAATGTGAGCGATTTCGCGGCGGATTCGGGGGCACGGTTCTATGCGAGCGCGCCCAAAAAAGTGGCCGTGGATGTCGATTTTGGAGCGGGGCCTGAAACTCAGGTGCTCACCGTGCCGCATACGGCGGTCGACGCGCAGTATGTCGGTACCGACGTGGATCTGCAGTTTTTAACCGGTCGTCCGTTGGCGCCGCGCATCAGTGTAATGTACAACGGTAACGTCGGCGTCGGTAGCGCGATACCGAGCGCGCCGCTGGACGTGGCGGGTAACGCCGTTTTCCGTAGCATGGTCAGTGGCGATTCGTCCGCTGGTTTCGCGCGCCTCGGCGTGAATGTGAGCGCCAGCAACGTTGCCGCTGGGCAAGTATTGGACGTGCGCGGCAGTGCTCAATTTATACCCGCGAACTCAAATTATAGCCTGAATTGGAGCGATGCGGGCTTGGTGGTCAGCGGTCCGGTTTCATTACAGGATGTCACCCGCTTGAATGGAGCTCTGATCAATGGTACGACGCAGGCGTCAGGTGTGATGTTTGATATCGGGACAGAGGATGTTCAAATGGGGGTGGGAACTGCAAAGCTCTTTGTCTCGCGTTCCAACATACAGGTCGGTACCTTTAAGCGTTACGATGTTACGGTGAATAGTGTGGATGTTGATACGCATGTTCAACTGCGCAAGTCCGTATTCATCGGCGGCACGCCACGCACGCCGACGGTCGCCAATGCAGATTTCATCGTGGATCACTCGGCGGCGTTCACAAACCAAGTCGTGTTCTCGAGCAACACTTTCTACTCCGCAGGATCGACGTCCAGGTTGCGCTTTGGCACGGTCGCCCAGCCGCGCCACGAAATCTATTCACCGACCGCGATCGCGATTGAATTACGCACCGCTTCGTTGGATACTACTGGCTTTCAGACGTGGTTCACGAACGGCCAAGAGCGCATGCGCGTCGCTGCCGACGGCAATATTGGTATTGGCACCAATGCACCCGCCGCACGTTTGCACATTGGCGGAGGGGGTGGCGTTGTGGGCGGGGACTTGCGCGTGGATTCCAACATAAGCGCTCTGCGTCTCTCAACTTCGCGCGGCGTGTATTTCGAGAACGGAAACTCGGGAGCGGGAACGGATGGTCAGCCAGCGCTGCGCCTCAGCGCTGAGTCGGGCTCCGGTGAGGCGGCGTGGGGGGTAAGATATCTGCCAAGCGATCAAGTGGGTGCCGGCGTGCGCCAGGCGGCGCCACTGCAGATTCATGCCTCGGCGCTGGTGGGATACACGGCCGCTGGTGAAAATTGGGGAACCAATAACTTATTTGTAGGAGGGAATGTGGGCATCGGTACGACCGCTGTCGCCCTCAGCGGCGCCATTTTCCAAGCTCAAGGCAATGTGCAATTCGGCAACGGTCTGAAGACCGATGGAAACCAAAACGACGGCTACCTCGGAGGTCCCTTCTTCAAGCAGCAATCTTGGGGAGCCGTCGGCGCAACTCGTACCATTGCCTATCCACTGTATTGCCAAGGGCAAAATGCGAGTGGCACACTGCATGTCCAAGTCAAATCGTATCTCAATAATAAGCTTGCCAATCTGCACATCTCCTACCTCACGACCGGTGCGGACGCCGTCGATGTCTTCGTGCTCAGTCACCATCGTACGCCTAATATGACCACGCTGAACGCCTACGCAAGTGGTGGCGACATCGTAGTCGAGACCGATGCAGACTGCGCCATCGCATGGACGTCCATCGGTGCAATCTAGAGTCGTGTTATGTTTTGTGTTTCTTTTTGTTCCAAAAATTATTGCAGATTAATAGGAGTGCGGAGCGTGGATGCCCCCCGCAAGTAGCAAGTTCAAGAGGAACATCGGGGAGTCCCTGTATCTGAATTCAGATCAGGACATCCTCTTCTTTCGCAATGTGGGCTTTGGTACTGAGAAGCCCCTCGAGTTCATCCATGTGGATAGCAATGTGTACATCCGCGACTCGGTCGGTATCGGCACGGCCATTGACCGCAGCTTGGGTGGAGGGGCACCGGCGCTCCAAGTGGGTGGTGTCGCACGTTTCGACGGGACGATCGGTGTGGGAACGGCCAGCGTGGTTGCCGGAGCGCGGCTGCAAGTGAGCGGGGGGACGCTGATAACGGAGCACGTGGTGCCAGGAGGCGCAGGAGGCGCCGGTGCCTTCAATGTGGGCAGCGCCTCAACGCGCTATGGACGCCTCTATGTCAGCGACGCCGGTGTGGATATTTCGGGGTGGCGCATGCTTGCCAATACCACTGCCGATTACCTCGAGATTCGCGAGGCATCGAGTGAGCTGGCCGGTATGTTGGCGGGCTCGGCCTATGCCAGCAATGCGGTCGGCATCGGGACAACGTTTGTCGATGAAGGCATTGGTCTGGCCGTCCACGAAGGCAGCATGTATGTGCGCGGGAACGTTGGCATTGGCACCGTCATTCCGCGCGCCGATTTGGATATCCAAACCATCAAAGGCTGGAATCTCACTCAGCAGCTCTCGCATGGGACGTGGGCAGTCGGTGACGCCGTGAGCGTCAGCGAGGACGGCACGTATTTAGTGACCGGCACCAACGACGGGCGGAGCGTTCTGATCTGGGCACTTGTCGCTGCTGGACCTGCCGGAACTGGTAGCAAATGGGTTTTCGACACGCGTATTGCCCCTGAGTGGAGCGAAGGCATGAACATGCCCGGCTATGGCCGCAGTCTGGATTTGACCACAGATGCGACGCGGCTCATTGTCGGTGCACCAACAGAGACTACCGGAACCGCGCGCATCTACGCCAGAAGTGCGGGGTCGCCCTCTACGTGGTCATTGATGGGAGACGGGGTTTTGGGACCTTCTGGCAGTCTGTCAAGCGGATTCGGAACAGATGTCGCCATCAGCCGCAATGGACTGTATGCTGCGGTCACGAGTCCGACAGAAGACTCGCTTGGCGTTGTCTATATCTACTTCTACTCGGGAGGTTCATGGGCGCTTCAACAGCGCATCGTGGGTCCCTCAGTGGGCGGGGCCGCCCAATTTGGTTGGTCGATTGAGTTGACCGCCGACGGGTCGCGCCTCTTCGTTGGCAGACAGTCGCCCGAAAGCGTGTTGATTTATAACCGCACCGGGACCACGTGGTCGCAAGCGGGGCTGCTGGTGGCGCCCGACGCAACTGGGGTGGATATTTTTGAGTTTGGCCGCTCCGTCAGCGTGAGCACAGATGGCGCCGTGCTTGTTGTGGGCGCGCCCGCAAGAAATAGTGCGCGAGGTGCCGTGTATGTGTGGCGCAATGATGTGTTTGCGCAGCGTCTGGACGGCAGCGTCGTGAGTGGGCGTCTCGGTGATCGCGTCGATATTGATGCAAACGGCCGAGTCATCGTCGCGAACGAGTATTTGTTTAAATGGGTGGATAGTGGTGGCGGCGGGGGGTCGGGTGTTTGGAGCGAATTCCATGTGTTTTTGCAAAATCACCCGCACGCTGCCAACACCGGGATCAGTGTCAGCGATGACGGGCAGGCGGTCTTCATGTCGTCGCCCCTTGAAGACCGAGTCTATGTATTCAACGAGCTCCTCGAACCGTACGTGGAGATTCGCTCTCGGGAAGGCAGCAATTTGTTCTTGGTGCAGCATGATGGTCGTGTTGGTGTCGGGACGGACACAGCTCTGAGTGGTCTGCATGTTCAATCTACGGTGTATGTTGCGTCGAATTTGGGTATTGGCACCGTCAACGCCATGGCACCACTGCATGCTGTGGGCGGGGCAGTATTCAGCGGCGGCAATGTTGGCATCGGCACCACCGCGGCTGCTAGCGCTTTGAATGTCCAAGGTGTCGTGAGCGTGACTGGGTCAGGAGGGTATCTGGGTATTGGAACAGCGCTACCGAGCGCGAGTGTACACATTGTGGGCAGCGGCGGCGTCGGCGGGGCGGCTCTGCGCATCAATGAGGCATTTGTTGTGAGCGCGAACGGTGCGTTAACAGCGGATGGTGCGACGCTCGGAACGGCGACGATTAGCAGCGCGAGTGTTGGAAGCGCATCCAATACAGAGTTGTTTGTCAGCAACGGATTGGTCATGGGAAGCAGCGCACGCGTGCGCTCTGAGCTGCGGGTCGACTCCAATGTGATGGCAGACGGTAATCTGGTGACGCTCGTGGCCAACATTGGCGTAGGAACTGAGAACCCTGGATCATTTGTGGATATTCGCGCTCAGAAATTCTTTGTGGCGACCTCAAATCTGACGGGTGGCGTGAGTGAAGACACCTACGGGCAGGTGGTCGCTGCGAGTGCGGACGGCAACTGGCTGGTGGTCAGTGACCCTACGCGGACATTGACGGCAGTGGCGCAGGGGCTGGCAATTGTTTATAAATGGAGTGGGTCGGCTTGGCAGGAATGGCAATCGTTGACTGCAGCGTCCCCCGCCATCAACGATCAATTTGGTCGTGCGATGGCTTTTTCGGCGGATTCCAGCTATCTGTTCATTGCTCGGCAAAACCAGGTTTTCGTTTATGGTCTTTCGGGGGGTCAATGGGTCACAGACGCATCTTTGAGTGAGCCATCGGCGGATGCTGCAGCCGGGTTCGGACGCGCATTGGAATTTTCCGAGGTCGATCAGAAGCTGCTCGTCGGCGCGCCACTCAAAAATAATACTGGTGTCGTGTTTGAATACGGACACGTTGGAGGCTTGTGGACACTCAGCAGCACAGTGTCGCCGGGCGGCGGCGAGAGCGGAAACATCGAATTTGGCGCATCGATACACGTATCTGGATCCACGCGGGTGATTGGTGCCCCTGGTCGCACAGCGACGGGCGTTCTAAGCGCGGGCAGCGTATTTAAGTACACATGGTCTGCAGTGGGAGTCACCTGGTCTTATGTAGGCGTGTTGAGCGCGTCTTCGCCGACGACCAACATGCGCCTCGGAACGTCGGTCGCTGTTTCAGACAATGGGGATGTGGTTGCGGGTGCGCCATCGGCTGGGTATGCCGGAGCCAATTCAGGAGCGGTTGTTGTATTTGATAGTGTGTCCAATGCGCAAAAACAAGTCATCCTTTCTGGCACAAGCTCCAGCTTTTTTGGGAAAGCGCTCTATGCATGGAGTGCGCGTCCTTTGATAGCGGTTGGTGCGTCAGATGCCGTACGCATTTACCGTAGACACGGTGACTCCTATCGCGAGTATCAGCGCCTTTCGGGTGAGGGCGCTGCATTCGCGTCGACGGCGGTTGGCCTGGCGATAGGAGATGTAGCCGGAAGCGTCGTTCGGCTGTGGTCGCTCGTCTACGACCGGTCATTCTTCGAAATTCGAGACGAGGTAAGCAGCAATGTGTTCGTCGTTGGCAATAACGGGCGCATCGGCGTGGGCACGGGGGCGCCTATGGTTGGGTTGGATGTGCGTACGACGGACGCAGTGTTGCTGCCACGTGGCACGACGGCACAGCGACCGGCAGGTATGGAACGTGGCTTTATTCGATATAACACAGAGACGTCGCAATTCGAGGGTTTGGGGGCGGGGGACGCTTGGGGGTCGCTCGGGGGCGTCAAAAGTACCGATGGGTTCACATACATCGCCGCAGAAGCGTACGCGGGGGCGAATGACAGTAATCTGCGGTTTGTGACGGGCGCGGTCGAGCGGATGATTGTCGATGCGGGTGGTAATGTTGGCATTGGCACAGGAGCGCCTGTGGTCGGACTGGATGTGCGCACGACAGACGCAGTGTTGCTGCCACGTGGCACGACAGCACAACGGCCGACAGGTATGGAACGTGGCTTTATTCGATATAACACAGAGACGTCGCAATTCGAGGGTTTGGGGGCGGGGGACGCTTGGGGGTCGCTCGGGGGCGTCAAAAGTACCGATGGGTTCACATACATCGCCACAGAAGCGTACGCGGGGGCGAATGACAGCAATCTGCGGTTTGTGACGGGCGCGGTCGAGCGGATGATTGTGGATGCCGGTGGCCATGTTGGCATTGGCACAGGAGCGCCTGTGGTCGGACTGGATGTGCGCACGACGGACGCAGTGTTGCTGCCACGTGGCACGACGGCACAGCGACCGACAAGTACGGAACGTGGCTTTATTCGATATAACACAGAGACGTCGCAATTCGAGGGTTTGGGGGCGGGGGACGCTTGGGAGTTGCTTGGCGGAGTCAAAAGTACCGATGGGTTCACATACATCGCCGCAGAAGCGTACGCGGGTGCAAATGACAGTAATCTGCGGTTTGTGACGGGCGCGGTCGAGCGGATGATTGTCGATGCGGGTGGTAATGTTGGCATTGGCACAGGAGCGCCTGTGGTCGGACTGGATGTGCGCACGACAGACGCAGTGTTGCTGCCACGTGGCACGACAGCACAACGGCCGACAGGTGTGGAGCGCGGATTTATTCGATATAATACAGAGACGGCACAGTTCGAAGGACGGGGTGCAGGGGATACTTGGGGGTCGCTCGGAGGAGTCAAAAGTACCGATGGGTTCACATACATCGCAGCAGAAGCATACGCGGGAGCAAATGACAGCAATCTGCGGTTTGTCACTGGCGCGGTCGAGCGGATGATTGTCAGCGATACTGGGTACGTTGGTATTGGTACGACACAACCCGCGGAAAACCTGCACGTGGTCGGCGATGTCTTGGCTACGGGAACCATCACGGCGTCAAATATGCAGATCATCGGCGACGTCGTTATTTTAAACACTGTAACGAGCAATACCGAGCAACTGGTTGTGAGCAACAGCGGTTCCGGTCCAGGTATCAAGGTGACACAAACAGGGGCAGAGCCAATTGCAGCGTTTTACGACGATGGTGCGCTTGCCATGATCATCGCGGATGGTGGCAATATTGGCATTGGCACGGGGGCGCCTTTGGTCGCATTGGATATACGACGAAATGACGCCATACTTCTGCCACGGGGGACAACGGCGCAGCGGCCGGCTGGGGTGGAGCGCGGGTTCATACGGTTCAATACCGAAACACTGCAATTTGAAGGATTGGGTGCGGGGGATGTCTGGGGTGCGCTTGGGGGTGGTAGTGGTGGCTTGCAGAGTTTGGATACACTGACTTATATCACCGCAGAAGCGTATCCAGGAGCAGGCGACAGCAATTTGCGATTTGTGACGGGGGGTACGCAGCGAATGATCGTGGATGCGAGTGGCAATGTGGGTATTGGCACCGCGGTACCCGAGCACCGTTTGGATGTCGCAGGGGATCTGCGCGCCACGCATATTTATACATGCAACCTCAATGTGATCGGCCAAACCTTTGCAAACTATGATTCGCAACTGTTCCGGAACCGTTTGCAACTTGCGCCCCTGACCCAGACGATACTTGTGGATGTGCCGGAGCTGTTCAATGTAGCGCTGAGCATGGATGGTCTTTACAAGTTTGAGGCGCGCAAGGCAGAAGTGCTCTTGAACGGATCCAAGCTGGCTTATATAAGCGCCGGCAGCAATGACTTCTACGTGAGTTATGAGAACACTTCAAGCAACACGCTCGTGAATGTCGTTTTACAGACGCCGGCGAAGCTGAACGACGTACTGGATGTGAAGTTATGGCCATCGTATTTAGACGACTGGAATGTCTTGCAGCCAGGCTATTCCCTCCAGAACATCAGCTACGTAACGCTCAACGACGGGATGGTCATTGATCGCAGCATCACCAAGCCCCTACAGATTGCACCGTACCGCTTTACCGAATACATTGCTAGCGGAATCTCATCAAACCAGGTGTTCCAATGGACGGTGAACGGTCGCTATGTCTTCAATGAGGGTAACTGCGACGTGTACCTCAACGGCGTTCGGTTGGTGTCTTTGGCGAACAGCGCCGTGCAAGATTTTAGCCTAAACTACGACTACTACTTCGATCAGACGCGCATTTATTTCACCGTGCATCAGACGCTGGCGACCGGCGACATTCTCGATGTAACCGTCTGGCCGGACTTTGACGAGACGACTGAAAATGTGAAGGGCATTTTTTACCAGAATGTTTCGTACTTCTCACGAGTGGGGGTGAGCAGCAACATCGTTTTCACGGAAGGCAACTTGGGCATAGGGACGACCGCGCCGCTGAAAAAATTACACATCGAGGACGACATCATCTTTGATGGCGTCATGTACAACCGCGCTGGGCAAGCCATCTGGGTTCCAGGATCGGCGTTGGAATGGAAGAATGTAGTTGGGGCGCATCCTGTGCTGACGGCGGCGAGTGGGATGACCATCTCGGTGGATTCTGTGAGTAAAAGAGGGCAGTTCAAATATGTGGGGAATAACATAACCTACAATTTGTTCGTGGAGGCGAGCGTGACTGATAAGCCGGGACCGGTCAGCGGAGATTTCGAATTGGGGCTGCCGTACGTGGTAGAGGGTGGTGCCTATGCGGTAGGGACAGTCGTGGGTGAATTATGGCTCACGGTCACGACGGCAGGGACGCCCGGGACAGTGACCATTTACAAGGCCTACGGCAAGACAGCCGCAGATACATCCAAGGTTACGGTTCGGTATCTAAACGGTACCTTCGAAGAGAGCTTGTCAGGTTTAAGCGTGGGGACGAGCATTCGGCTGCAGGGGACACTGGAGTACCGCACCGTGTATGTTGCGGATGAGCAACCGCTTCCTCAGGCCTATACACCAGAGCTTTTCACACGAAATGCGAGCGGGTACGTTGGGTTGAACACCCAGGCGCTGCCAGCGCGCGGGCGCTTCGATGTGGTGGAAACAAGTAACTTACCGGTGTTGGTGCTGGATCAGCGCGGAACAGGGGCACTTCTTGAAATGCGCAGCAATGCGAATGATGTCAAGGTGATTGTGGATCGAATGGGAAATGTGGGAATTGGGACGGGGGCGCCGCGGGCAAAATTGGAGGTCTCTGGAAGCGTTATACCGTCGTCGAATCTGGCCTATGATTTGGGCTCGAGCAACTTGCGCTGGCGAGATTTGTTCCTGAGTGGCAACACCATTGATCTGGGGGGAACCATGTTAAAACGCGACGAAGCGGGCGGGGGTGGCATCAAGGTGCTAAGTGAGAGCGGGGAAGATGTGGATACGACGGTGCGAAACCTCAATGCCTCAGGGTATTTAAACATTGGAGGCACGCGGCTCGAGCGCCATGTGACGGGGCCAATCATGGTCAAGACAGCTACCGGGGAGATGGAGAGTGGTATGTTTAAACATGTGTATGTGGATGGCACTGTGCGCGCGTCGAACCTAGAAGTTCTTGGAGACTACGTGACGCTCAATACGATAACGTCAAATACGGAGCAAATGGTCATTACAAATGCCGGCACGGGGCCAGGTTTGAAGGTGACGCAGACGGGGGCTGAATCAATCGCAGAGTTTTATGATGATGGTGGGGTGCTGGTGATGAAGGTGGCGGATGGGGGGAAAGTGGGGATTGGGACAGCAAACCCATCAAGTTCTCTGACTGTATGGGGTTCAAGTCGGTTCGGAACAGACACAAATGGCACTACCACGAGCACAAACTATGGTAGATGGCAAAATCTTATGGATGAAGTTAGTCCTAACCAGAATCTGCCGCAGCTTTTCAATCGTATTCAGACCACAGCTGCGCTGACCGCGAACCGCACTTGGTATAACATTTACAATCAACACCTATCTGATGCATTAGGATCGAGCATAAGTGGAGAACGGGCAGTGATTTATGGAACACGAAATGATATTCGCAATGCTCGGACAGACTACGGGACAGGATACATCTATGCGGCTTATGGATCGATGAATTACATTATAAACCATGCATCCAATTTAACAAGCTCGAATGCGATCGATCTAGCACATGGAACGTATAATTGGGTTCGGCAATACAGAGATGGGGTCACCTCAAACGCATACGGTACATACAATCGGATTGGTAGAGATGCAGGGACAATTGTAAACTCATATGGAGTTTTCTGCACTACAGAAGGGACGGTGAATAACTCGTACGGCGTGTACTGTACGGGCGAGCAAAAGAATTACTTTGCTGGGAATGTTGGGATTGGAACAACGGCGCCAACGAAAAAACTGCATGTCGTCGGGGACGTTTTGACCACGGGGACGCTCACGGCAAGTAACGTGAGTGTCATCGGTGATTTCGTGACGCTCAATACGGTTACGAGCAATACGGAGCAGATGGTTATTGTAAACGCGGGAACGGGGCCAGGGTTGAAAGTGACTCAGACGGGGGCTGAATCAATCGCGGAGTTCTATGATGATGGCGGGGTGTTGGCAATGAAGGTGGCGGATGGGGGGAATGTGGGGATCGGGACGGGGGCGCCGATGGCTAAACTACATGTGCATGGAACTGCTGGAACGGATGGTATTCGATTTCCAGACAGCACTGTCCAAGTAAGTTCAGCAAGAGGTTCATTAGCACTTATACAGAGTGGAACAGCTACGAGTGCGCTGACAATACCCATATCAAGTTTGAATGGTGACGTTGATATAAAATATGTGTTAGAACTACAAGGCACGATTACAACCACAGCGGATAGATATATTTATATTACACCAAACAATGCAACAGGGGATACCTATTTAGCATTGCAGTTTAGAATAGATGTTGTTCCAGCTACAACTATCGAGAAATTTACGAACAAACAGCTAATGATCGGAAGAACCGTTTATCTGCAGACAGGAACGATCAGTATAACTTCTACTATATTTGCTCAATCCGGATATCATCGCTCTGCAATATCATCGTGCAAATTCTATGCAAGTACGTCCGCTGCTGGGTTTGCCGAAATACAGAGCACATGGGCGAATACGTCTGCAAATATCACTTCAATGACGATCAATTTCGATGGAGCAACCTTTACAGGACGATGGAGACTTTATGCGCCACGATAAAGCGCAACGAGTCATCGTACGTTATTTTTGTCCCTCTTTTCTTCTGCATTCATGATAGAGTTGCGTCATGTCAACGCCCCTGATCTTTGCAAACTCGGAATACGTCGCGGGCAGACACGTGTTCAAGACGATTCCTGGGGGCTCGAATATGAGCTTGGCTAGTCTCGCGACGACTGCAACATGCAATGTCATGACACTGCTGGATGATAAGCTTGGGATTGGGACGACGGTGCCGCGGCAAGCATTGCACGTAGTTGGTAATGTTCTGACCACAGGTACGCTGACGGCGAGCAATGTCAGTGTGATTGGCGACTTTGTGACGTTGAATACGGTCACGTCAAATACGGAGCAAATGGTCATAACGAATGCAGGCACGGGGCCAGGGTTGAAAGTGACGCAGACAGGGAATGAGTCGATCGCGGAGTTCTATGATGATGGTGGGGTGCTGGCGTTGAAGATAGCGGATGGAGGGAATGTGGGGATCGGGACCGCGGCGCCGACAGCGAAACTTGAAGTCAATGGGTTTATAAACATAAAAGTCCCGGCGTGCCATGTTCGAAGTTCGTCAGCACAAACTATTGCAGCATGGGATAACTCAACAAAAGTAGACTACAACGTAACACCAACAATAAATCGATACAATTTATTCAATGTTACGACAAAAAGAATCGAGCCACCTGTGTATGGATTATATTACATTTATGCATGTTACAGCATTTCAAGAACGACAGAAAACAAATACCAATACATTTCCATAACAAAAAATGCGACAGCCACTGCTGTGTCAGATACATTTTCTGATGGTAAGAGACTTGGTTTTGGTGGAATAAGTCATCATGCCCCCTCTTCTGGCAACGTGTATCCATCCGTACAAGCAACAGCAATTGCAGAGTTGACTACGTCAGACTACGTCGAAATTTACGGTTCTGGAAATGGAGCATCCGCAAAATACACTTCGAGCGACAGTGCAAATTTCATAATGGCTTACCTGATCACCTGCTTATAGGACATCATGTCTAGCCAACACAAGTTTCTTTTGTTTTCTGTAGAGGCAAACTTGCATGGCTTGCAATCTTCCGATTTACATCAAGCGCGAGTCGCAGTTTGTCGGCATCGGGACAGCGTTGCCGACCGCAAAGCTGCATGTGCAGGGCGACATCGTGCTGACGGGGCAAATGTTCAATGCCGACGGCGAGCCTTATGCTTTGAGTGGGAGCGGGGGCGGTGGGGGTGGCGGCACATGGGTCGCCCGGACGTCGAACTTGCCGTTGCTTGTGGCCCCAAGTGGGCTAGGGGCGGTTATTGAGATCCAAAGCAATGTCTGTTTGCAACGCTACGGCGGAAACGACAACGCTTACCAAATCTACACGACCGCACGTGTTATCAGTGCGCCAAGTGATGGCAATGCCGATTATAAGATCTCCCTCCCAGATTTGCTAAAGAATGGCGCGTATGCGCCCGAAACCACCATCGGCGAACTTTGGCTCCGTGCCACGAGCAACAGCGAATCCCTGACGTTCAAAGCCGTTGCGCAAACCATTTCGGGGGTGCAGGACATGGCCTATGTGCGGTTTCTGTCAGGCACAACCCGTGTGCCTCTTGGGCGATTCGCTGCCGGGCACCTGCTCGAGCTCCAAGGCATCATCGCGTATGCGACCGAAGTGTCGACTGCTTCAACTTCCAATGTGATTGGAACGGAGGCGGTCTATATCCCTGGAGCGTCTGTGCAATGGTCAGACGTCGGCTATCCACACCCCAACGTGTTCGGTGTCGGCGGCAGCGATTTCGTGATCACTACGCGCAAAGGGCAGACCAAGTATGTTGGCGATGATATTGCCTTCAAAGTGAGTGTCGCAGGTAATGTGGCGGTTGCTCGGAACGTCTCGCAGAGCTACTACTTGGCGCTGCCGTATCCCGTCAATTTAGGTGTCTATGGATCCAACGTGATGGTGGGCGAGTTTGTCATGCGCGTTACATATGCTGGGGTAGGGGCTGGAGGGGCGACGTATCGCGCCTATGCGCGCACGGTTTCGCACACGGATTCTGCGGTAGAGATCAGGTATATCAACGGCACTTTCGACGTGAGTCTTTATGACATTGAGGTCGGCAGCACCATCGATCTCCAAGGCGCGCTTAACTATAAGACGACGGCGATAGCAAGTGTAGCCATTCCGTATGCCTATATCCCGAACAGCTTGGTGCAGGACAGCGCCGGGAATGTTGGGGTCGGCACGAGTCTGACGCCGGCCAAGCTCACCGTTGGTGGGGATTTGAGGGTGAGTGGGTCGTTAGCGAGTGGCACGGGCAGCAATGTGTTGGTGGTGGACGGCGCCGGGAATGTCGGGGTTGGGACAGGGGTGCCGAGGGCAAAACTGGAAGTCGCCGGGAACATTTTGCCGTCTTCCAATCTGGCCTATGATTTAGGCTCAAGTATTTTGCGCTGGCGCGATCTGTATCTGAGTGGCAATACCATCGACTTAGGGGGGACGTTGTTGAAGCGTGATGAGGCGGGTGGCGGAGGCATCAAAGTGCTTGGCGCAGGTGGGGCGGATGTCGATACGACGGTGCGTAATCTGAATGCGTCGGGGTACGTCAATATTGGAGGCACGCGGCTCGAGCGTCACGCGACGGGGGCGGTTATGGTGAGGACGACTGCCGGGGACATGGAGAGCGGTATGTTCAAGCACGTGTATGTGGATGGGTTGGTGCGTGCGTCTAATTTGGAGGTGCTCGGGGAGTATGTGACGCTGAATACGGTAACGTCAAATACAGAACAAGTCGTGGTAACGAACGCAGGTACGGGTCCCGGGTTGAAGGTGACACAGACGGGGGCAAATAGCATTGCGGAATTTTACGATGATGGTGGAGTCTTGGCAATGAAAGTAGCGGATGGGGGGAATGTTGGGATTGGTACGGCAAATCCAATGCATAAACTCCATGTAATCGGAAATATAAATTATACCGGGACACTCTATCAGAATGGAACACCATTCTCCGGTGGCACTTCCTCCCAATGGACGACAAGTTCGGCCGATATTTACTATTCAGTAGGAAATGTTGGCATCGGTACGACGACTATCCAGGCGAGGCTGGATGTTGGCCCTCTCACATCCCTGTCAACAGCGATTATCCGTAGTTCAGGAGCTGGAAGTGTCGAAACCGATTGGCCAAGCGGTTGGGGAGGCGGACTGGCAACTTGGGATATATGCTGTGCAAGCATTAAATATGGTGGCCTTCTGCAGAGATCTTCTGATGAGCGCAAGAAACAAGACATCACACCTTATCCGTATGGTTTGGAGAAATTACTTCAGCTGAATCCAGTATATTTCAGATGGAAAAAAGAGTTTGGCAATTCTGATGACCTACAAACCGGGTTCATCGCCCAGGCCGTTGAACAAGTCCTTCCAGATACAGTAAGTGAGGATTCGGCCTCCTATAAAACCATCAAAGTAGATGTATTCACACCACTCCTTGTCAATGCTGTGAAAGATCTGCACGAGCGGTTGCAGAAGACAGAAGCCGAGCTCGTTATTCTGAAGACTCGATTGGGAATTATATAATTTAACACGATCAGATCTGATTCACGCGCAGGTTTCTGATACGGATATTCGTTTCGTCGTATCCAACTGCTCCAAAGATTCCGAAATAAGTGTTGGAATAGAGGCTTGGCTGCGATGCGTCCGTGTAGGACAAGAATGTCACCGAGTTCACCGTTACCGTCCATGCACCGTCGTTGAAGGTCATGACCACTGGCGTCCACGTCTCCTTGGGGAAGGCGTCGTTTGCCTGCGTGTAAAGAACGGTACTTCCACGAGTGAGCCTCGTGTATTGGTTCGTGGACGGTACGTAGTCATAGATGCTCATATAAACTTGGTAACCTCCTGTGTCTTGGCCTGGATCAGTGTTTGCCGCAGTCTTCTCAGCAGTTCCATATGCAAAAATGCCAAATGCATCCGCATAAAATCCACCTCGTGTTCCCGTTAACATAACGTCTACCATGACTTGGAATCGGGAGCCGAGAGACACATCCGACCAGTACAAGTATGCATACATGCCTCGGAGTGAGCCAGACTGCACTGACACCAGCTGTAAATAGTTGTCGTTGACGCGAATAAGGGATGTTCCGTCGGCCTGGGTTGTACCCGTTGCGTACGTAAGAGGCATAGGTTGGGTGGCCGTCGGATAGAACTCAATAGAAGTTGCGTATGCAGTATTCCGAATAATATAAGACCATGATTGTGTTGTCGAGTAGCTTTGGGCATTTGTAGCGGTTACCACGAAGGTACCAGAAGCAACGGTATTGATTCCAAATGTAAGAGACAATGCGCCTGTTGATGCATTAATGTTCCCGAACGCGGTCGTATTGATTGACCATGTAACGGGTTGATTGGCCGAGAATGTGTACGATACGACGTATGCGGAGGTTTCTGTGTTTTCGTTGATGTTCGCAGGCTGGGCAGAAGTGATGGTCGGTACGTTTGTGATCGCATATGTCCACGACTGGCTCTTTGAATAGCCTTTATCGTTTGTGGCGGTTACAATGAATGTGTCCGACGCCGTTGTATAAAGCGGGAACAAGATGGTGAGAGCACCCGTGGAAGCATTAATGTCTCCAAATGCGGGATTGTTGATCGACCAAGTAACGGGTTGATTGGCCGTGAACGAGTAGGAAACAGTGTAACTGGCTGTGGCTGTGCTTTGGCTGATGTTTGCGGGCTGGACGGACGTAATTGTGGGTACGTTTGTGATCGCATAAGTCCATGAGTAGGTGCTGCTTCCATTGGCATCCGTCGCCGTGACTGTGAGGGTGCCAGAAGCGGTTGTGTATCTGTCGAAGAAAAGCGTTAAGGCGCCAGACGACCCATTGATGGTTCCGAAGGCTTTGGGTGATATAGACCATGATATTGTACCGGCACTTGCTACTCCCGTAAAGGTGTAGCTGACCGTATACGAGCTCGCCGCAGTGTCCTGAGAAATATTGGAAGGGCGCAATGTGATGGCAGGGGCATTGATGCATTTGGCGTACAGCAGCGACATCTCATTGTCGGACAGCGCACGGTCGTAAATGAATGTTTTCGATATATGAGCATTCAGATAAGCGTCTGCCGCCCAATTGGACTTTCCGAGGTATGTGTTGGTAACGGTGCGGTCATTGATGGTCGTCGTAAATGTGTTTTCAAGGACTAACACGTTGTTTTTGTATATTTGGCGTTTCGATCCTTTGATCCAGCGACACGCAATCACCATCCACTCGTTGGCAACAATTGGGCTTGTGCTCGTTGTCATGGCGTAACTTGTGGAGCTGTTGTACATGTCTAGCGTTATGTTCGCAGTGTTGCTGTAGCGCGTGACAACGATATTGTTGTTGCCGGATCCGCTGCCAAAGTCGATGATGCGTTCCCAGCCGCCCACAGTTCCCGTCCATTTGATCATACACACAAGTGTAAACCCGCCTTGGGTGCTGACGGAAAGCGTCTGAGATCCCGCATCCAAGAACGTGCTATTCGTGCGGTTGAAGAACACATAAGGTGTGTTATTGTACCCACCCGAGGAAACATACGTCGGGCGGTTCGCAGATACTGGTTGGCTGAACAACTTGAGGACTCCCCAACTTTCGACTGCCGAATTATTGGCTTGACTGGCAAGCGTCACAACATCAAGGATCGCCCAGGGACCACTTGGGTACGCAGCAAGGTCGAAATTATACACATTGTAAGAGAGCGTTTGTGAGGTCGAGTCGAGACCCCAGGATGCCGTGATCGTGAAAGCGCCAACTGCGGTAACGCCTTGAGCAAAGTTCACACTTAGAACACCTGTTTGGGCATTTATTGTGGCATAAGGCGAGGAGCTGGCGAGCGACCATGCAACGCCGACTTTGTTGGCCGTATAAGTATAGGTGGCTGTGTAGGGCACGTTCGAGGTGTTTGCTGAAATGCTCTGAGGCTGAGCACTCGTGATTGCCAAAGGGGTATACAAAACCGTCAGGCTGTAGTTGCGGCTGGTCACGTTGCTTCCAGAGTCGATGGCGCTTACCGTGATGTTATAGGTCGTCGTTGCCTGGATCAGGTTGGTCGTCGTGCCACTTATCACTGCTGTGTTCGACGTGCTCTGGGTGAAACTCAACCCAGATGCAGAAATATTATTTGCGGTGATCGATAGGATCGAGCCGTTTGGATCCGCGTCGGCGACTTGGATGGTAATCGGCGTTATGTTGCAACCAGACGCGAAAGATCCAAATGATCCTGCCGCGGGTGTTGGAGGAGATACGAAGAAGGGTGCTTCGCCAACTTCGATGATGTCTCGCAAGGTGTGTTGAGGGCCATTCGGCATCGTCACGCGTATGGAAAAGGGCTCCTCCGACTGCGGGAGAACATTTGGGCGTTGAAGGACGACGGTGGTTGGGTTGATCAGCGACCAGGACGGTGCCAAGTAAATGGCGTCTGTCGAACCGACGAACTCAAAGACCATCCCCGGGACAAAGCCTTGGCCGGTGACCGTTGTCATGTCGCCAACGTTGGAGAGCGTGGTGGGGGTCGCGGCTTGCAGGATGTTAAAATCGATGTCGATGGTCGACCATCCTGTTGCTGTATATATTTCGGGCTGAAAGAGCGTCGTATTGATGCGGAAAAGACCTGTCGCTGGATTTGCAGGACGCTGCGCGGTCGTGCCGGAGGAAAGCACCAGTCCATCTGTGCGACCCGACAGATCAAACGGCGCGGTTGTGTTCTTTAGAACCAGCTCATTGCTGCGCGTGATGGTAAGGACATCGTTGACCTGGTAAAATTGCATATCTAGTTATACTGTAGGATTGATTCAAATGCCATTTTACGTAATCAACGATGCTTTCGTCGTTGACAATGGTGGCAATATTGGTATCGGGACGGCTTTTCCACGCGGCGCACTGGATGTTACTGCGACGGGGGTAGGATTGGTAGTGCCCATAGAAAGCGAGAGCGAAAGCGGAACAGTCGGGGGGAGTGGAGGTGGGAGTGGGGGTGGGGGCGGAGGTGGGGGCAGCATACCCGAAAATGCACCAGCGATCCGAATGAGTCGTGCGCTTGGTCGCTTCGAGCGTCGTGTGCAAAACGCTTGGAAATCAAGCGTTATATGGTCGCCCGCGGTTATCAGCGCAACGCCAACAAAGCTTCAGAACATAGGGATGCAAACGGTCGTCACTGGAAGCTACATCGAGCCGAGTGCGGTGTGGTCGTTCATCGGCGCGAATGGGCAAGAATATCCGTGCGTTTCGCAATGGACGAATGCGCAGACGGTAACGCTGACACGGCCGGTAGTCTTTCCCGTGAGCAACGAGCCCTATCGCCTTAAAGTCTACAACATGGACTCCAAAACGCAGTTCATCACCAGCACCCTCTTTTTCGATGCGGGCGACGGCCCTTCCTTTGTGACAGCTGCAGGGAACTTGTCCAACCTGACTCCAAGTACCTATTACAATCCCGGGATCGTCATCGAAGCGATTGACGAGGTCGGTGGAGGCATATCGAACATCACGATCAATAGCGACCTCTCGGGCTCTGGATTGGCGCCTGTGTTTTCTGGGAGTAATCTTCTTATTCAAGGTACGACAACGGCAGTCTCCAACCCCACCACGTATAATTTCACAGCGACCGCGATTGACTTGGGTGGAAACACCGCCACGCGCGCATATTCTTTCACAATACAATCTGCAATAACGGATCTGCTACAGAATGGCACATTCGCGTCGACCGCGTATTGGACACCAAGTCAGGCGTGGAGTACGAGCACAGGACCGTGGATCCAAGACAACATCCTGTTCTTTGGCTATGTACAGACAAATGTCAAACAAACCATCGAAATCGCTGTGCGTCAAGGCATCGAATTGGACTTCTCATTCGAAGTTCGAGCTGAGACACGCAATGGTAGCGTAGATGATACCTATCGAGCGTACGTTGATGTGTACAATACAGCCAACACCGTCGTGCAGACGTTTGGACAGACTGCAACGACTACGATAACGACGACGGGCACTTCCACATGGACGCCTGTATCGTTCTCGAGCACTGTTGCCGCGAGTTATAATATTAGCAAAATCGTGGTAACGATTGAAGGACGAGATGTAGGAAATTGGGCAGGTGCATGGTATGGGCCTACCTTTAGAAATGTGCGTTTGCGTACGTCGTCAGCAGGCGTGAGCTATCAGTCCGCTTTTACTCCTGCTGCACTCACCAACGGAGTATACAACACAACCATCAGTGGAGCCGCATACGGCAATGGCACCTATGTCATCTCGCAATCCGCCAATGGATGGGCCGACTACAAGGTGTGGAAACTGTTTAATTTCACTTACGGCGGGTTTGGGGACTTCTGGCATACGAACGACACGTTTACGGCTACAGGAAATTACTACGCTGGTAGCGAAAATATCGTGAGTGGATACAACGGGGAATGGGTGAAGATACAGATGCCCGTGAGCATCTATCTATCGAAATATCGCATATGGCCGCGCACAGACGTGTCGACCAGCGACCCGCGAGATTGGAGATTATATGGTTCGAGCAATGGTAGCACCTGGACGCTGCTGGACACCCAAACGAACGTGAGTGGATGGACACGAACGGTGAGTGAAAGCAATTACAAGGAATTTACCGTTTCTGTCTCCGCGAGCTGCTCCTATTTTGCACTCGTCGTAAATCGGTCTTATAACTCAAGTATGCAGATGAGTGAGCTGCGTTTCTATGGCGCCTGAGAAGAGAAAATTTGGCTTATAGTAGAGTGTGAGCGGCAGCGGATGGTTGTGTACACAACCGGTGATCGAATATTCATAACAAGCGCCTGCAACGTAGGCATTGGTACGATCCCAGCCGTCCCATTTGATGTTCCATCCATTACGAGCCTGACGGTACCAAGTGGCACAAGCGCTCAGCGTGTCAGCGCCCCGGGCATGTTCCGTTACAATACCGACTTGGGAAACTATGAAGTCAATGTCATTGGGTTTTGGGCGCCATTCACCATCACTCCGACTCTGGACGGCGTGTCTTCCAATGTGTTACGAAATTTAAACGACGCAGTTACCGTTTCGGGCACTTCGCTGGCACCGGCGGCCGAATGGCGCTTCATTGGTGCGAGCAAACGGCTGTATTTTCCAAAGAGTGTCACATACTTGAATGACTCGAATGTCTTGCTCGTACGCCCAGATGTGTTCCCAGTAAGCGATGCGCCGTATCAAATCCAGTGCCGGCAGTTTGGAAAGGTAGCCTATTATTCTGGGCTGACGGCAGGAAGTAATCCCTACTTTATCACAGCAGGCGGCTTGGTTGCGACGATCGCTGCGTCCAATTTAACTTTTACGGGATTGAATCCGGCTGCGGTCATCACAGCAGCCGACGACGGAAACATCGGGAACATAATTATTTCGAGTGGATCTCTACCACCTGGTCTCATTGGCACAGTAAGCTCCTCTAATTATATAATAACTGGTACTCCAATTGAAGTCACAAACGAAACGACGTACCCCTTTGCGCTAACAGTCGTCGATCAAGGTGGAAATGCATTGACGCAGGCATTTTCCATCAAACTTCTACCGCCTGTGTCCCGTCGATGGCCACCAGCCAGCCTTATTGGTATGCCAGACGGTGCAACAAATCCAGCTTCTGTGACCCTATCAGGACAAGCGTATGGCAACGGTACATATGTTGCACAAGCAAGCTCACTTTATGGCGGCCTAGCCCATCCTGTGCGAGCGCCGTTTGACTATGATACCACCACGTGGGGAGGGGGTGCATGGGCGGATCTGGGATATTACAACGGTACCACGGGGGCTTACACAGGTGCGTCTTCTACCACAGCGAGTGGAACAGCGCATGCCGGGGAATGGATCCAACTGCAACTCCCATCTGCTATCCTGCTCAAGGAAATCATACTGCGAGAGCCGGAACATCGCAATGCAACGTCTTATGTCTTTGTCGGTTCTAATGACGGCGTGACATGGACACTGATCGTGTCGCGCACGGCGGCGGCTGCGACGACAAGCACTTCGAGTTTGGCTGTGTATTCAACGACAATCCCTGTAAGTGTTTCCGAAACGTATAGGTACATCCGGCTGGTAATAAAATCCATCAATCCTGCGAACAAATGGGGTTTCTGCACCGTATGGGAAATTGAGTTTTATGGACTCGGCGGTTGAATTTTATTCAAGCTATGAAAGCCCTAAAAGTGCTCGACCAAGCCCAAAAGCGGTGTGTGTCTGCGCAGGAAACTTTAAATTGGACGATACAGACAGATGATCGGTCAAAAATTGATGGCGAGCGATCAAAACAATCAACAACAGTCCTCACGATCCAAGCTAACCTGCTAATCAACCAGCCAGCCAACAATCACCGTCGGCCGGTGTCTCCAGAAACTCAAGCAAAAATGATGCTGCGCGAGGGTGTCATCAAGGACGTTGAGTCGAAGATTGGTGAGTTGTCGGACACGACGAAGAAGCAGATTGATAGGATCCGGAAGCACAAGATTCTGTACTTTAACCTTCTCAATTCTGTGGCGAATCGCATGACGCTCGAGCGCAACAAGAAGGCAGGCAACAACTACTACATCCCCCAGCAGTTCAGCGTTTGCCCGATGTACAACGATTGTTTCAAGGATAACCTTGCAGCGGTGAACATGTCGAAGGACGATTTCTACTCCATGGTCGACGGTGTCGAGAAGGAGGTTGTCGCGACGATGTGAATTGGATGGGTGGTGCGACGGTGCTTGGATTTTGTGGGTCGAGTTTCATTTTTGTAATATGCAATCTATCTAGTGTATAGAGTAGGATGTCTTACAGTCCGGTAGGAATCTACATTCACCCTGAGACGGGGAATGTGGGCATCGGTGCGGCGACGCCGTTGCAAAAATTACACATTGGTGGAAATGCGCTTGTGGCAGGGCATGTGTTGCCGAGTGCGAACGTAACTTACGATCTCGGATCGGCGAGCTTGCGGTGGCGCGATTTGTACCTGAGTGGGACAACAATTGATTTGGGTGGCACCGCTATCTCGCGCGATGCGGCCACCGGTGGCTTAAAGGTGACGGATCCGGCAGCGGGTGGTGCTCCATTGGATTTGACTGTGAAGAATCTAGTGGCCTCCAATGTGAGCGTGATTGGGGATTTTGTGACGCTGAATACGGTAACCTCGAATACGGAGCAGATGATTATTGAGAATGCTGGGACGGGTCCGGGGCTGAAGGTGACGCAGACGGGGAATGAGGCAATCGCAGAGTTTTATGATGATGGTGGTGTTCTGGCGATGAAGGTGGCGGATGGGGGGAATGTTGGGATTGGAACGGCGATTCCGACGGCTGCGCTGTCTGTGTCAGGCAACGCACTCATCCAAAGCACCTACCGTACTTATCTAGGGAAAAACAGTCTTTCAGCGTCCCTTCCCATTTTAGATCCGTCGGTTGTTCAAAACTCGGTAATTGTGTTCTTGAATAGCAACAACGATCCGCCAGGGACTGACCAGAATATCTTATGGACATCGCCTAACATGAGAAGAGCTGTAAAACTCAATGCATACGGTATTGACTCATACGGTTTTAGTGGAGGGTTCTATTTTAATAGTGGTAATGTGGGGGTGGGGACGACGCTGCCAAGGCAATTATTGGATATTCAAGGAGGGGATGCGATAGTGAGTGGCAATGTTGGGATTGGAACGAACGTCCCAACGGCTAGTTTGCAAGTCAATGGTTCGATGAAGACACTTTATCAAGACGGCACGAACTTCTATAATTCTGGTTCAACAGGAACTTGGGTTATTCTTGGCACATACGAAGCACCAGGTAATGGTAGTATCGGATACCGATTGGAGCTCAAACTTGTTGGAAACAGCGGATACAATCAGAACGTAGACACGTGAGGTGTGTCTTTTATCTATGTGTCCATCAATAATAACGGAAGTGCTAGCGTGGCCAACGCAAATGCTTCGTTTATCAATTACAATTACAGTGCTCTTGTTTATGCAGTGAAGCTTGTGCAAGTCACACGATTTTCATACACCGTGTACGCGCAGCTAGGGTCGTATCAATCCATGTCTATCTTCGCAACATGTACATTGGGAGGGAAATGGACGACAAACATCTCAGTCTCGACCGATCCAGGTGCCAATCGTGCTACTGTACAAAGCGGAACACACTTGGCGAGCTTCATAAATGGAAATGTAGGGATCGGGACAACGAATCCAACCGGTGAACTTACGTTTGTAAATAACGTTGTAAATAGGAAAATTGTCCTTTACAATGTTGGAGGTGCGGATGAGTTTTTCGGTTTTGGTATAAATAATTCAAGTTTACGTCTGAACGTTGGTAGTACGACGAGCACCTTTAACTTTTACGGAGTGACTACTCAATACGGTTATGTAAATAATGCAACCGGATTTATCAACACATTTACGGGACAACATCGGTCTTTCCCAGATACATCACTCATTCCATTTATAAAATACACTTCAAAAATTGTTGGTCTGATCGTATGTGCATCGGGCGCACATGTATCGTTAAACCAAGACACGCCCAAGTTTGGCAGAGAAGGCATCCAGGTGTCAGAAGCCATTCCAACTGTTCGACTGGCAAATACATCCAATGATCCGACTGTGTTTGGAGTAGTTTCAGACATTGAAGATCCAGAAAAAAGAAAAGATCATTACGGCAGCTTTGTTACGACCCAGAAAAAGATTTTGGGAGACACGCGAATTTTCATTAACTCAATTGGAGAAGGCGCGGTATGGGTATGTGATGCAAATGGACCTTTCTATAACGGTGATTACATAACGTCTTCCGTAATTCCTGGATACGGAGCAAAACAACATGATTCACTTATGCATAATTACACAGTTGCAAAAATCACAATGGATTGCGATTTCAATGCTGCATCCGTACCAAAGATGCGGATAAAGAAGAGAACAGACGCAGCATTAGATTCCGAAACTTTTTATGACTTGGATGCTTATGGTAATATACAGTGGGAGCAGGGTGAAGATAGTAGTGGAAATCCCGTTTTTGAACCTCCTTATGACATGCGATACCTATTGAAAGATGGTACAGTTATTGATAAAGACGAGTACGATAGATTACAACGAAATGGTGACTCTGTTTATCGTGCGGCATTTGTAGGATGTACCTATCATTGTGGTTAGCATTTTGAGCCACAGGGAAGGTATAAAGCCATTGCGACGCGTACGTGTACCGCAAAGTAGTTTTGTATGCATGAAGTAGAGAGGGTCTGAGCCGCCGACGCGCACGCTGAAATGGAGGCTTACGGCTATTGCAACTTGAACATGTATCTCAAGCGGCGCACGGGCAATGTCGGTATCGGCACGCATCTTGCCCAGCGCACGCTGCACGTCGAAGGCGACATTTTCTTGAAGGGCATGATCTACGACGCTTCCAATGAGCCGTATGCATTGGGCGCGGGTGGCGGCAGTGGGGGCGGGGGCACCGCCAACCTTGAGTGGCGAGAGGCAGTGGACGCGCCGCAGTTTCTTGCGCCGCCGGGTGTGGAGTTGTCCGATGTTCGCGCGCCATCTTATCTGCAGCGTTTTTCAGGAAATGAAAACGTCTTTGCGATCGATATCAGCACAGTCGTCACATCCAATGCCTATCTCACGACATCGGCAAGTAATGCCATTCTGGATTATAAGCTGCAGGTACCGCAAGAATATGATACCCGCGTCTATTCCGCTGGAGCGCGCTTGGGTGACCTGTGGTTACGCGCCTCGAGCAACGGCTATGGCAACACCTTCAAAGCGTTCGCCAAGGTACTCGAGAGTGAAAGCAATGTGCTCGCGCTTCGGTATATTACGGGCACCGCCGATCGCCCATTGACCGACGTTGGAGTCGGCTGGAAGATTGACCTCCAGGGGACGCTGCTCTATACGACGCGCGAGTTCTTCACCGGGCTCAGCTTGGAGAATGTGATTCCTGCGAGCATGGTGCAGGACACGGTCGGAAATATCGTGATCAATGGCGGCGGCTTTGCGCCGCGTGGCGTGCTTGACGTCATTTCCACCAGCAATATCCCTGGTCTGGTGGTGGATCTACAGAGGTTGAGCGAGTCAAATACGAACATTCTTGAAGTGAAGCGCAACAAACTCACTAAGTTCGCCGTGAGCGAGACGGGCGACATGGTCATCGATGGCGTGATTGCGAACAGCGCCGGCAACGCACTGTGGTTGCCCGGCAACGCTTCGGAGTGGCGCGATGCCAATGCCGCGCCAACATGGGTCTTACCGGCAGGCGCAGCGTTTACATACACCAGCAACACCGGGAAGTACAAACACTTTGGCTACGAAGTGCACAACCGCTTTGATGTCAGTGGAACGCTCACAAGCGCTGCGTCGGTGGCTGCTGCAGATTTTGCGCTCACACTCCCCTACGAGCTCGCGTCGAACTTGTATCCCACCGAGACCATCCTTGGCGATGTGTGGATCAATGTGCGCGTGAATGGGTATTTGACGACCTACCAAGGCTACGCCAAGACGCGCCCTGGCGTTACCAGTAACGTCATCGTGCGCTATTTGAACACGATCTACGACCGGAGCTTGGGCGAATTTGCGGCGGGCAGTGAAATAACTGTGCGCGGCGAGATCGCGTATCAGGCGAATATGCTTGGACTGTTTGCCGTCGGCACCTACAAGCCCGCAATCCTGCGCCAAGATATGGCAGGGCGCATCATGGTCACCAACACCGAGGCGTTCCCAGCGGGGCGCTTCCATATTTATGAGAACAGCAGCGAGCCTGCGTTGGTTCTTCAGCAAGATGGAAGTGGGCACATGATTCAGTTCCGCAGCAACACCAGTATACCGTTCGTGGTGGATCGTGGCGGAAACATTGGTGTCGGCACGCTGACGCCTGCGAAAGGGTTGGACGTTGCCGGCGATATGCGCATCTCAGGCGCGATTTATAATGACCGCAACGAAGCGATCTGGGTGCCTGGATCGACGCTGGAATGGAAGGCAGCAGCAACGCCCAGTTTCATCCTGCCCGCTGGATGCGCGTTTTCAAGCACCAGCGCAAGTGCGAGCTATCGGTACGTGGGAGATGAGATCTTGTACACTGTTTACCTGCAGGGCACGATTACAGCGAATTCGAGTGCGAGTGGGCAAGACTATGCGTTGCTCTTGGAGTATCCTGTGAAAACGGCGGCCTATGCAAACCCTACGATTGTAGGTGATATGTGGTTGAATGTGTCTTCGAACGTCACCAGCACAACCTACAAGGCTTACGCCCGCACGTATGCCGAAAGCACAAGCAACATGCGCGTGGGGCTGCGCTATGTCAACGTCGCATACGACTTGCCGCTCACGGGGATCGCCGTCGGCTCCACGGTTCAATTGCAAGGTACGGTTGCATATCAGACGCCACTGATTGCGAACAACATGCCCGTGCCCGTCGTGTACAAGTATGCGGACTTTGTTCAAGACCAGGGTGGCAATGTGATCTTCAGCGGCGATGGGAACGCGCCTCAGGCGCGTTTCGAGGTAGGCCAGAGCAGCAATGCGCCGGCATTCATCGTGAATCAGCGTGGGACTGCGGATATCTTGCAGCTCAAGAAAACAAATAATCGGGTGGTGGTAGTGGATGCGCAAGGGAATGTGGGGGTGGGGACGACGGTGCCCAGGCAAAAACTTGATGTTCAGGCAGGAAATGCAATTGTGATTGGGAATGTGGGGGTTGGAACTACGACGCCGATGGCTCCATTGCATGTTTTCGGCGATATTGTCAGCACAGGGACACTCACGGCAAGCAACGTGAGTGTCATTGGAGATTTTGTGATGCTTAATACGGTTACGTCGAATACCGAGCAAATGGTCATAACAAATGCGGGGACGGGTCCAGGGTTGAAAGTGACGCAGACAGGGGCTGAAGCAATTGCGGAGTTTTATGATGATGGCGGGGTATTGGCGTTGAAAGTGGCGGATGGAGGTAATGTCGGGATTGGGACTGCTGTGCCAAAGCAAAAATTGGAGGTGGCTGGCAGCATTTTGTGTTCCAGTATGCTAACACCAGGTTATCATGCGCAATTTACCCTCAATGGTGGTGGTAAAGCAACATGGAATGGAAGCAGTTTACTCTGGTCGTCGCGTATTCTCGCGATTCCAATTCAAAAATCTGGTTATGCTACTGCCGGTTACTTTGAAATAGGTTGCCCAACGACAGGCACGATTACATATTACGCAGGGGGTGATATTATAACAACTGCAACATGTACAGCAGCAGGAGTTCCCATCGCTACATGGGAAGCGTTGTGGTATGTCGTTGTACCTGGGTCGCAATATAGTGCGCAATCACAGTTTGTACTTACAAATTATACAAACAGTCTCTGGCAGCCATCTTCGAATTGGTTGTTACTAGCTGTTCGAAATGGGGACGATAACCTCCTAAAATGGATGCCTGGGAACACTCATCTTTATAGTTGGAGTACACCTACATTTCAAAATGGTTGGATCAATTACGATACCGTATATAACGAAGCAGCTTATTATCGGGATGCAAGTAATCGGGTCTATCTACGAGGCTTGATTAGAAATGGCACTGGAAACATCTTTACCTTGCCAGTTGGGTACCGACCGGTTCGGCAAGAATTGTTCGTGGTTCTTACAGATACAGGTGTTGGCCGTGTAGATGTAGCTGCGAATGGTGTTGTTTTGAAAAACGGAGGTGGCAATGGTTGGTTGTCTTTAGATGGAATAAGTTTCATAGCTGTTTAGGCTTAACAATTTGTACATAAATATATCGTGCAAGAAAGTGCCACAATTGCACGATTGGAAAGTTCAAAAAATGACGCACATACGCCATAACCAACCTTATGTATGACGGCGCAACTACTCTGAGGCCATGTCTATATCCGACGCTCTCCTCGGTTCCCCCATGGAAGTTGACAACATGAGCTCCGATTCAAAGAGTTCGTCCATGGACATTGATGAGTTAATGGATCCTTACCATTCCAGTACCGATATAACCACAATTTCCGACACAGATGACAGCGACAGCGATGCCGAAAGCCCTCGTAAAGTATCGCATGCGGATGCGGGCGACCCTGACGCGTGTCCACTTGAAAAAATTATTCGCGACTCGAAATCGTGCGATATCGCGGACGCTCGCACTCGGATCAATTTCCAGACGTCATATCCGTGGTAAGCCAATACACAACCACGCAACCACACAAAGTTCCAAACGTTCCCAAACCCATAGCAAGCCACCTGAGCTTTTCGTTGGATAGGCGTCGTCGTGGTGGCGCTGCAAACGCGCTCACCGTAACAGGAATGACTTCAACGGACGCTGGGATTGTTTCTATTTGTGGTTGAGCACTCACCACTTCACTTCTGCAGACAGGGCAGGACAATGGAGAGCCGCGCGCTCCGCAAGCGACGGCATATTCCATCATGCAAGCTGCGTGGAACGCATGCGAGCACCGCAAAATCGTTATTCCACGATCCACTTCGATGTCTCCAAGCGCTTCGAGGCATATTGTGCACGACGTCGGCTCCATTATAGCATATATTTGTTTTGTTTTTAGGCGGCAAATCTGCAAAGCAACGCAAAGTCACAAAAGCACCGGCCTTTGTGTTCCCGTCTTTGTTTTTATGTTTTTCGTGGG
>Ga0255174_1000200_pt1 | contig 31681 bp, 29 predicted proteins | sample Atl_Atl_RepB_8d_FD_189953 | JGI IMG/M metagenome (GOLD analysis project Ga0255174, IMG submission 189953) | Freshwater microbial communities from Altamaha River, Georgia, United States - Atl_Atl_RepB_8d | ecosystem: Environmental > Aquatic > Freshwater > River | place: USA: Georgia | collected...
AAGGTTCCTACGAATACCACAACCGAGCCTGGAACCACGGGTTCTGAAAAATCCGCCAGTACCAATGCCGCTGGTAGCCAGATCAGCATGTGGCAAAACTTTGGCCGGTTTTTTGAATCGCGCTATTTGCCCGTGAATACCAATCCGCCGCCCATTACAAACTTCGCCACGGTGAATGCCCACTCTTACGCCATGGTGGATTACAACGGTGCAGGTGATTATCAGCCACCCATGGGCATGAATCAACCCTGGGGGCAAACTGCAAAGCCAGGGCTTAATAATCCAAATGGCTGGCCTTCCTTTGGCAACGGCTTTGGCAATGGCAAGGCCAATGAGCATTTGCTGGATGGCACGAATAATAACACCAACTATCACGCGCAGAATTTTAACCCCTACCGGACCAAGTCTGGTGCAACCGGAATTTCCTCGGTTTACCCGATTGCTGAAACCGCAGCTATTCTTCGCTGGCAGGGTACTGGCGAACCGTATGGCAACAGCAAGCTTGGCCAGTTGATGCCCAAGGCCTTGGGGTTGGACATGCCTTACGATACTTCCAGCCCTGATGGAGCTTTTCGGCAGAAAACCAGAAATTCCATTACCACTATTAGTGCCGACTTGGATCGCCCCGGCCTTGCACCCATTGTGCCTGACATGACATCACCTTATTCTTTTACCCTAAGATTAGGTGATTTTGGTTTTCCGGAAAGGGTAACCAAAGCACCCCCTGCAAACCCTATGATGGCAGGAGTTCCGAATGTATATAAGCCGATCGCGGATCAGCCAACCACATCCAACCAGACCAGCCCCGCTTTGAAGATTAACCTTAACAGGAATTTGACGCAGTTTCCCGCACTGGTTACCACTCCAACCTCCATGATGCCTGCAGACCAGGATCGAGTGAATTATGTGGATTGGACTAACAACAGCGCTCAGTTTAAAAGTGCGATTCAAGATCGCACCAATCTTGTCAAGGAAATTTACGAAACCCTAAGGAATGTTACCGGGGTTATCAAACTGGAGGATGCCCAGGCTGCCCAGGCAAATATGATGACGCCTAATGCCGACAGAATGGCGCTCATGACTGATTTGCTTGAAATCAAGAAATCAAACAGATGGCTTGCGCAACTGGCTGCCAACATCGTGGATTACATTGATAGCGATGATTACAACACGGCCTTTCAGTGGACTGGGGATACCCAGGATTGGGTTTTTGGGGTGGAAATGCCCCGGGTCGTGATTAATGAAGTTTACACGATGGCCCAGAATGACTCTGGCGATACTTTCAACAATAACCAAAACGCCACTATGGATACCCACATTCATACCGCCATTGAACTATTGAACCCATTACCAAATGATGGCGCCTATGGCATTGCACCTGGTGGGCATACTGCTGTATTGCGTTGCAAGGACGCAAATGGCACGGATATTAAAAATTACAAATTGGTTCTATGCTCTCCAAACCAGATTGCAGGACGATTGAATGATGTGATTGGGGGCCAATACTTTAATAACACAGGTTCCTATGATTTTAATGCAAATAATATCGCTATGGATAAACAAGGTGGGGCCAAGGTGGAATTTGATGACTGGACGGATGTGGGTTTTATGCCCCCCATGGCGCCGAACCCAGCCTCCGTTCCACCCACATGGCTGCTGGCCGCCAACAACGGTACATCCACCATGATTGTTGCGGATGATACTACCCTTCGCATGGAGGCCAATCCACAAATTAACCCCACATTGAAGTCGCCAAATCTGAAACTGAAAAACCTCGACAAGGCAGTCAACCCAACAGACAATCATGCCCCGGAAGTTGTTTTGCAAAAGTTGGTGTATCCCGGTTTGCCAGCTAATGTTTATGATCCCATGAACCCTGGTGTACTTATAAACCCGGGGCTTCCTTATAACCCTTACATAACCGTGGATGTTTTTTCCAAGCACAAAATGTGGGATCTGCGCAAATACGATTCTACCGCTGCCAAAAACCCAGATGTTACCATGACTAACTCGTATGGTAGAAAAGCTCCTTTTCTGGATTCTGCGGGTTTGGATTTAAATAATTTCAATGCCAATTGGTACAACGGCAATAATTCCGGTTCTCAAAATGCTGGTGCTGCCGCAAAGAATACCATGGGGGCGGCAAACTCCAATCTTTCCAATCCATTGCCATGGTTGGTGCATCTGGATCGACAATTGATTAACCCCATGGAATTGCTTCATGTTTCCACAGTAAAACCGCATGAGCTTACTCAAACAGCCAACCGTTGGGTTGATACCTTCACCCAATCGAATCCCCAGATCAACATGATGACCGGACAGCCGGAATTTCCAGCCAAAACTGCGTATCCATATGTTTCTAACTGGTCTTGGTATGATGAAAATACTCGGCTGCACCGGTTTTTGGAGGCTGTGACTGTCACCCCGTTGCAATCGGGTGAGATCCAGCATGGAAGGGTTCTTGGCAAGGTGAATGTAAATACCATGCACGGTGAGGATGTATTCCAGGCGGTTGCAGATGCCGCCCCTGCAAATAACTTTACTCAGGCCGATGTTACCACCGCCTACAACAATATGATGGGGCAGAGACCCATCACGGGTTTTGGCCAGGCTAATAACGCTGATTTTTCGGGCCCCACTTCAAAATCGGGTTTGAATAAATCGTTGCTTGGCTACAAGTCTTTCGATGCAACCAATGCTGGTAATGTGGAAATTCCCAATGGCAATATGATGGATGTGCAGGGATTTGCCAATGCCGGTGCCAATGCGGCACCTTACCCTCGCAAGGAACTTCTTACCAAGGTGGGCAACAGCACCACCACACGCAGCAACGTTTTTGGTATTTGGATCACAACGGGCTATTTTGAGGTAACCGACGACACAACCTACCCGCCCAAGCTAGGGGCGGAGATCGGCAAGGCGGATGGTGTGAATATTCGCCACCGTATGTTTTCCATCGTGGATCGTACCCAGATGGTCTCGATGGCTAATTCCTTGAAATACAGTCCTGCAGGTGGACCACAAACCCAGGTTTTAAATGCGGTCACGGTGAATAATAACATGGAAACATTGACCCCGTTGTATCAGGCACCCACCAACACCCCCATTCAGCCGGGCATGACAGTTGCGGGCTGGCAGGGTGGTGGAACAAACCATACCGGCAGAAAATGGGCTTTTCAGGACAAGATGCTGCTTACTTTTGACCCAGGTACGGATAATGAGGAAACGGTTGAGCTTAGGTTAAATACGACAGCAACCCCTCAACGTCTTGAAGCAACCTTTACCAAACCCCACGCTTATGGGTGTACGATCATCAACCGTGGTAATCCCGGCCCCTGGAGTGGTTATAATTACAAGGCAGACACCCAGGTGGTGCCGTATGTCGAGTTTATCGAATAAGTGGTTTTGGCACCTTGCTTTTGCGTGAAAATGGAAAGTTTTGTTGTGTTTAGGTGCTTTTTGAGCTAAGATTCGATTGTTCGCTATATTCCTATCTTTTGTAAAGGAGTTTCCTCATGATCGCCTCCCGTCTGTTAAAGCTCCGCAAGGCGTTTACGCTGATCGAGCTTCTCGTTGTAATTGCCATTATTGGCGTGTTGGTAGGTCTTCTGTTACCTGCCGTTCAAAAGGTTCGTCAAACTGCAGCGAGAACACAATCATTAAACAATATCAGGAATATGGGCCTAGGCTTTATAAATCTAGGTTCAAGTAGTCGGTCTGGCAATTTGCCCCCAGCAAAAGAACATACCAGTTACTCTAATGCTACGACACCGCAGTATGCAAACCTCTTTTATCAAAAAACAGTAAGTGCCTTTGTCCACCTTTTGCCTTACATTGAACAGGAAAACCTTTACAAAGCATATACTGGTGGGCCTGCGACAGCCAATTATTCAGTTCCTATTTTTAGTTCTTCACTTGATAACACCCAAAATTATTCCAATACCAATAAATTAGTAAGTTATGGCCTCAATGCATTGGTTTTTGGGGCTGGAAGCCCTGGCTATAACAATAATGGTACAGGTGCTGAGCAGACTAGTTATCCTGTTGTAAATTTAAATGGTGGTAATTATACCTTAGGTGCACCTTTGGGTACTGTTCCGACGCATTTTGCAAATGGTGGAGCGGCACTATCTGCCCCGGCAGCTAATGATGCAGATTTTAATGCAAATGCTGTTTCGGCTTATTTTGGTGTACCACTTAATACAGGCGCATTTAGTAGTAAAGCCACTCCAAAATGTGTTAATCTTACTAGGCTTCCGGATGATTTTAAATCTGGAGTTTCAAATACTATTTTGCTTTTTGAAAGATCTGCGGTAAGTAGTTTTGGTCCGCATAATTATGATACAGGAAGTATTTCAGTTGATTTTGTATTATCATACAAATCAAACGGGAGTCCTTTTGAATCTCCTTCTGGTGCCAACCCGATCATAAACAATGGTTTGGCTCAATCTTTTATTACAGGGCCTATCGCAGTAGGGATGGCTGATGGGAGTACCAGAACAATTGGGACTGGCATAAGTTTTTTAGACTGGGTTCGTGCTTGCAATCCGCGTGCTGCAGGTATTGCCAATCTTGATCAGTAATTTGACTTCAAAAGGCCCGCGGGGTGATGCCTCGCGGGCTTTTTTGTTTTTAATCCCACCGTTTCAGCTGCAATAATCACTGCGAAATTCACTGGTACAATTAAGCTATACTTTGTGCATATTTTAAAAATGCCTTGTTTTTAGCCATTTTTATTTCGCTACCCTCGAAAAACCCCAAAAAATAAGCCTTTTTTTGATTGACTATACCCCCCTTAGCTTCTAACCTCAACCTAGTTGGCAGGATGTTCCTGTTTTTGTTTTCATGTCCAAGGAGTTTGTATTCATGTCCGACAAGAAGAAACCATTGACCAAGAGTCAGCTTCTCGCCACCCTTTCCGAGCACACTGAGCTTTCCAAGAAGCAGGTTGGCGCTGTTCTGGAAGCCCTTCAGGCAACCATCGTTGACCAGCTTGGCAAGAAGGGCCCTGGCATCTTCACCCTGCCTGGCCTGTTGAAGATGAAGGTTCGCATTCGTCCCGCCACCAAGGCTCGCGAAGGCATCAACCCCTTCACCGGCCAAAAGCAGATGTTCGCTGCCAAGCCAGCTTCCAAGACCGTTCGCGCCAATGCGCTGAAGGCCTTCAAGGAAGCCATCAAGTAATATCCTTGATGACTGGTTTTTGAAACCATCAAGCCCACGAGGGCGTGTGTAATTCCGGCAAGCCCACGGGTCCCAACCCGTGGGCTTCTTTATTTTTGACCAGATTAATTTTAAACACCCCTTTTTAAATTTGGGGTACACCAAGATCCTTCAGGATTTTTTTGGCAAGGAAATCATTTATTTCGCGGTGGCGGGGAATTGCTGAGGTTTGCATATTTGCTGGGTTGTAGAAGATACTATGCTTTCCACCTTCGCGAAGCAATTTGCAGTTGTGTTGTTCAATATGGTGAATTAGCTGCTGTCTTTTCATGAAACCGGTATCAAGATAGTTTCACGGGATACATTTTCCTTGCCGACCAGTGCTCTTTCCGCAAGTTCCCTGTTTGCTTCCAAAACCATTTGTACAGCTTCTTTTAAATTTTCCCGGACTTCTTCCATGGTTGCCCCTTGGGTATTGGCACCTGGAAGTTCCTCAACAAAACCAATAAACCCTTCATCAACTGGCATATAAACTGCTGTGAATTGCATAAAAGCCCCTTTGGATGATTTTTGAATTTTATCTGGAAAATTGAAAAACCACAACAGGTATGTATCAAGCCCACGGGTCGCGACCCGTGGGCTTTCTAGTATATGTTGTTATTTATAGAACCCAATAACTTCGGTAAAATCCATGCGCAGATTTCTTTCGGAAGCGGGGTTTCAGTCATGATGAAATATAAAGGCTATGTTGCAAGGGTCGAATTGGATGAAGATGCCGGAATATTCCATGGCGAAGTTTTGCATGTGCGCGATGTGATCACCTTTCAAGGGGAAACCCCAGCCGAACTAAAAAAGGCATTCCGCGAATCGGTGGATGATTACTTAGCCTTTTGCGAAAGCCGTGGTGAAAAACCAGAAAAGCCCTTTTCAGGCCAGTTTGTCACACGCATTTCCAAGGAACTTCACCAGCAGATTGATCTGGCAGCAAAGCTTGCCGGCAAAAGCCTGAACGCCTGGGTGGAACAGCAGTTGCAAACCGCATTGTTCGCCAGCCCCAAACCTGCCAAGCGCAAAGCATCCAGATAATTCAACTAAGCGTATGGTCCGAATTGAAATTTTAATCCATCAACCCCATGGGTTACGACCCGTGGGCGTTTTGCCTACGCCCATGCCTCTTCCTTGCAATCCGGCAGCGGGGCAGATATCCTAAACGCTTCAATCCAGGAAGGATGGTAGCGGTATGGAAACAGCATCGGCACAGCGTGGGTACAATACCCCGGCTTTAGGTTCGCAGGGCATGGAAGTCGGGCGCCGGCTGGATCGGCTGGAGAACGCCATCGCCAGCCTGCAGCAGACCCTACTTACCTCGGATCGTGTGCGAACTTCACAAGCCACTGCCACGGAGGATTCTTCCGCGGGTTACCGCACCGAGGAGGACTTTGCAGCCCCAAGCGTGCATCCCAGGCGCAGACCCACCATGTTTGGCGCCATGCGTTGGTTGTTTCATGAGATCATTCCGGAACTGCGTGGCATGGTCAGCATGTTTTTCGACCCGCGTTACGAACTTGGCGTACCAGTTCGGGTTTCCACGCTGGTATTATTATGTATGGTGGTTACCAGCACTTGGTGGGTGCCTTTTTCATCGCTGCCGGTGTTTGGCTTTATCCTGGATCGCGGAATGATGCTTGCCAGCGGTTATCTGCTGTTCAAGCTGCTAAGCAGTGAATCGCGCAAATACCGTCAGACCGCGCCCGCCCTGCCCGAAACCCTGCGTTGGAATGAAAGAAGGGAACGATGATAAAGATTTCCAAAAGTATCCGGCTTGGGGTCAACATTGATCATGTGGCAACCGTAAGGCAGGCGCGGCTTGGGCACGAACCCGACCCGGTGGCTGCCGCGGTGCTTTGCGAACTGGCCGGGGCGGATGGAATTACGGTGCACCTGCGCGAGGACCGTAGGCATATCCAGGATCGCGATGTTCGACTGCTTCGCCCTGTGGTGCGCAGGCTGAACCTGGAGATGGCAGCCAGCGATGAAATAGCCAATCTGGCGTGCGAGGTGAAACCTTGCGAGGCAACCCTGGTGCCAGAGAAGCGTCAGGAATTGACCACCGAGGGCGGGTTGGATCTGATCGCCAACCGTGCGCAGGTGGAAAAAGTGATGAAGAAGCTGAAGGGCGGGGGCATTATCGTTTCGCTGTTCATTGATCCGGATTGCAATCAAATAGAAACCGCCCGGGCTTTGGGTGCGGATGCCATTGAAATTCAGACTGCCCGGTACAGCGAGGCAAAAACCAAGGTGGAGATCGACCGAGAATTGGACGAACTGCGCGAGGCCACACGCATGGCAACCGAGTTGGGTATGCATGTGCACATGGGGCATGGGCTGAACTACCATAATGTGCAGGCGGTGTCGGCGATTCCCGGGGTCGAGGAACTGAACATCGGCCATAGTATTATTTCCCGTGCCGTGCTGGTGGGAATGGAGCGCGCTGTGCGCGAGATGAAACTGGCCATCGAGGAAGGCATTCGCACGCGTCCGCATCGTTAAAATGGGCAAGATGCCCCCGAAACCGCTATCGCATCTAAAATCCTTTTTGGGTTATCATTTCATCAAAATAATACCCCGCGGCCAAATCATGGCTTGCGGATTGATGTTTGTTTTTAGGAGATAGTGATGGCAAGGAAGCTGGCTGGAATGTTGTTTCTGGCAATGGTGGGTTTGGCGATGGGGCAGGGCACACCAGATGCCAAGGCCCCAGCGGGTACCGCCGCCACGGTGAATGGTCAGGCGATTACCGAGGCCGCGGTTCAGCGCAGCCTGGAAAGAATTCCCCCCGAACGCAGGGCTGCAGCCCGTGGCGAATTGATCAATCATCTGGTGGATAACATGCTGGTGGACCAGTACCTGGTTCAGCAGAAAATAGTCGCGGCGCCCGCCGAGGTGGATAAGCGACTGGCGCAGATGAAGGAGGAAATCGTCAAGCAGGGCAAGGATTACGCGAAGATGCTGGCAGAGCTGAAACTGGGCGAGCCCGAATTGAAGGAGCATATTGCCGCCGAGGTTCGCTGGGAGCAGTTTGTGAACAGCCAGGCCAATGACAAGGCGCTAAGAGAAACTTTCGCCGCCAGCAAGGATGTGTTTGATGGATCCAGCGTGCGAGCCCGCCACATTCTGCTTTCGGGTTCCACCGAGGCGGAGGCTGGCGAGAAGATGAAGACCCAGTTGGCCAGCTACAAGAAACTGATCGAAGAGGAAGTTGCCACGGGCCTGACCAAAGTCCCCAACGCGCAGGATAACCTGGCCAAGGAAAAAGCCCGCACAGCTCTTATGGACGATGCTTTTGCGCTGGTGGCGAAGGAAAAATCCCAGTGCCCATCGAAGGAGCAAGGCGGGGATGTGGGTTGGTTTGGCCGCGATGGTGTGATGGTGGAGGCGTTTTCCAAGGTGGCGTTTGCGCTTACCCCATACCAGATGAGCGAGCCGGTGAAGACCCAGTTTGGATATCACCTGATCATGACCACCGAGAAAAAGCCCGGCAAGGATGTGAAGTTCGAGGATGTCCAGGCCGAGGTGAAGGAGTATTTCGCCGAGAAGATGCGCGAACGGCTTGCGGAGCATGTGCGCAAGTTTTCGAAGATTAACATCTATCCAGCGCCCGCGGCTGGTTAAAGTTTTTTGGCAAATGTGGCCCACGGGGTACAACCCGTGGGCTTTTTTTATTTTCAGCTCTGTTGATCAGGATGAATTTGTTTGGTTTTTGATCTGACCCATGCAATGAATTCTTCCCTGGTGACTTTACCAGATGCCAAATCGAGAATAACCTTTTCCTGTTCATTGATTTCGGCAATTAATTCCAGACCATTGAACAGAAGAAGGATTTCCGTCGCTGCATGGCCAATTCTCTTGTTGCCATCAAAAAATGGATGATTGCAAACCAAGGAGAACCCCAAAGAAGCTGCTTTGGCAATAACATCTGGGTATAGTTCGACTCCCCCAAACATCATTTGGGGTTGGGCAAAAGCCGATTCCAAAGCCCCAATATCACGAATTCCATGTGTGCCCCCAGATTGATCAATGATCAATCCATGAAGTGTGATGATCTCTTCAAGGGTGGGAAGGCGAATCATGCAAGTCGCTTGTAAAGTTCCTTGTTCTTCTGCAGAATATGGTTGGCAGCATTAAGGAATTGGTAATCTTCACTATTCAGAAGGCTTTCAACCTGACGAACAAGCAATTCCTCAGGTGCAACACCTGCCTTTTGTGCAAGGTTTGTTAGTTGTTCCAGCCGTTCCTCTGAAATGGGGATGGTAATGGTTTTCAAAGGTTATTCTCCTTCAACTGGATTTTAACATCCAGGGCACGTTAGTCAATCATTGGAAATATGGCCCGTGGGGTAAAACCCGTGGGCCTTTTTTATTTTCCCAAGAGCACTTTTCGAACGTGTAGTTGCTCATCCAAAAGAACAAGGTCGGCGCGTTTTCCCGGGGTTATGCTCCCGATATCGCCATCAAGGCCCGCGATGCGGGCGGGGGTAAGGGTTGCCATGCGGAAAAGTTCCGGCAAAGGTAGGCTTAAAGCGGCTTGCATTTGCCTAAGGCATGTGTCCATACCAGCCACGCTGGAAGCCAGTGCCTTGCCATCCGGTGTTAGGCCCACACCGTCCTTGCGCAGGACAAGTTCGCCCTCACCAGGCTTGCCAAACCAGTATTCTCCGTCCGGCATATCCATGGCGCGGTTGGCATCGGTCACCAAGGCAAGACGGTCTGGCCCTTTGGCCTTGTAGGCAAGTCGCAGAAGTTCGGGGGCAAGATGTTTGCCATCCGCAATCACTTCGGTGGTCAGGGAATCAAAAAACAGGGTGGCTTCCAGAAGGCCGCCCCGCATGGGATAAGTTTGAGTTTGTCGCAGCCTGGCCCGGTCTGACATCGCGCAGAAAAGATGGTCGACGTGGCGAACCCCGTAACGGATGGAATGCTCGACCTGTGCAAAAGTGGCGTGGGAATGGCCCGCATTCATGCGGATGCCACGCTGGGTGCAATCGCTGGAAAACTGCTCGGCACCCATAAGCTCTGGCGCCACGCTGGCTGTGATGATGCAGTCTGCAAATTCCAGAAAAGGCGCGTAATGCGAATATGCCGGGTCGGTGATCGGTTCTGCGGGGTGACAGCCACGGGCATCTTTGAAGAAATAAGGGCCATAGAAATGGGCCCCGGCTACCCGGGCGGCTTCCGGCCAGGGGTTTGCCTTGGCGTTTCGCGTGCATTCCAGGAAAGCCAGGATCGATTCGCTGGTTGCGGCAGTGCTGGTGGCAAGAAGTGTGGTGGTTCCGTGGCGGAAATGGGCCTTACAGGTTTTCAGGAATGCCCCCGGTGTTCCATCCATGAAATCCGCGCCGTCGCCACCATGCACATGAAGATCGACAAACCCAGGGGCCAGTATCAGGTCGGGGTGGTGTTCATGGTTGGGGTGATGGCCTTGGAAGGTCCCCGATTCAACCGACTTAATGCGTCCATCTTTAACGATAATGTGCCCCGGCGAAAGAACCCTGTCTTCCAGGATGATCTTGTGGGCGGAATAGATTCTTTCATCCATGAGGCTGGACGTTTCTGTTAATGGCGGAAGAGAAATTCCTTGGAGTTGATCAGCGCCCATTGCAGGTCTTCCCATGCCAGGCGTTTATCCTTGGCTTTTGCCAGGTGCGCGCTGGCCACCTTAAGGTCATCCTCGGTGGGCTGGCGATTGAGTGTGCAAAGGTAAAGTTCGGAAAGCATGTCCTTTTCGGGTTTGTTTTCCTTCAGCAATCTGCTGATGCGGTTGGAAGTGCTGCGAATCTTGTCGTTGATGGTGGGGCCGTTGATCAACTGCAGAGCCTGTGCGAGGTTGGAGTCGGATTCACGCTCGCATTCGCAGGCAAGCTCGCGGGCGGGCTGGCCGAATGTCTTCAGGAACAGGTGGTTGATCTCGGTGTCTGGTAATTGAATGGCACGGGTTCCCAGAGGAAGGCCGGCAAATTTTTCGGGCACTTCGGTGATTCCGCAGATGGCATCCAGTAGCTGTTCCGCGGTAAGCAGTCGGGTGCTGGCGTGCGAGAAATACTTGGTGTCATCGCTATTCTCAGAGTTTGGCTGGGCGCTAAGCTGGTAGGTCTTTGAATTCATGATGGTTTTCACCAGATGGCGCATGTCGTACTTGTTCTTGATGAAGTCTTGGGCCAGTGCATCCAGTAATTCATCGTTGGCACTGGGGTTGGATTCCCGGAAATCGTCCACGGGATCCACAATGCCCTTGCCCATCAGGTGGAACCACACCCTGTTGACCACCGACTTGGCAAAGAACGGGTTATCCACACTCGTCAGCCAGTCGGCAAGCACGGTTCTGCGATCAGTTCCAGTTGGGATGGCTGCAACGGTTCCACCGGGGAACTTGGGAGCCATAACCTTGCCGGAGCGGGGTTGCGAAACTTCACCAGCGCGGTCTTCGTAAACGATTTCGCCGGCGGCGGTTTTGGGGTCGGGGCCAACATCGATGTTATCTTTCTTAACCTTTACGCGGGCAAAGAAGGCCGCCAGCGAATAATAATCATCCTGGGTCCATCGTTCGAACGGATGATTGTGGCACTTGGCGCACTGCATGCGGAAGCCCAGAAAGAGTTGCGCGGTGGTTTCCGCCAAGCTTTGAGAATCTCGGGCAATCCGATAGTAGTTAGCCTGCGGATTGGCGGAAGCGTTACCCCGGGCGGTGATCAGGTCGCGAACCATCTGGTCGATGCCAACATTGCGATCGATCTGGTCGTGAATCCAATGGTGGAAGGAGTGAATACCTTTTACTTGGATAGTCTTGCGGTTGTTGCGAAGAATGTCCGACCATTTCAAAGTCCAGAAATCGGTGAATTCCGGCCTGCTTACAAGCGATTCAACCAGTTTGGCTCGCTTGGCGGGGTCTTTGCTATCGAGATACTCTTGGGTTTCTTTGGGTGTTGGAAGTATGCCGCAGCAATCCAAGTAAGCCCTGCGCAGGAATTCCTGATCGGTGCAGACTTCCGAAGGGGGTATGGAAAGCAGTTTCAGCTTGGCATAAACATGGGTATCCACGAAGTTGTTGGTGGTAAGCTTATCCCAGGCGAAGTTGGTTTTCTTTTCCAGATAGGTGAAGCGGATACTGACCATTTCCTCGAGGTAGCGCACCAGGATTGCAATTTCGCCTGCCTGCTTGAATTCCACCAAACCAGAAGAAGAAACATCCGCCACTGCGACATCAGAAGAGGTAAATACCGAAAGCGGCGTGACATCACGTGAGGTTCCATCATCGAAGATGGCTTTTACGCTTAGCTGCTGGTAAGCCGATGGCGAGTGAAGAAGCCTTGCGCCGGGGAACACTTTGATTTCCTTGAGGGCGGGCAGCTTTTCAGAATCGTTCTTCAGGCCCTCCGCCATCCAACCGCGAACCACGCTGGTGGCCTCGCTGGCAATATGCCAACGCTGGCCTCCTTCATGGGGCACACGGCCCAGGCCTTTCAAAAGCATCAGCGATTGATCCGGTTCCTCGGCTTCGGTTCGCCTTGCCAGAACATCGCGGGTTAGCTGCAGATAGTCGGCGGCGGGGTCAAACCCGCGCAGGCTTAGCTTGAAACCGTTTTTGCCGGAAGGTGTTCCATGGCAGGCGCCCATGTTGCAACCGCCCACATTCATTGCGGCTACCACATCCCTGCGGAAACTGATGGGATCTGCCTTGGAAAAATTCTGCACCACCACATCAGCAGTTGCTTCCTTGTTGCCAACTTTTACCTTCAGCTTGGTGGTTCCATCCGCCATGGCGCTAAGCATTCCACCCTTGGCAAGGCTGGCAACCTTGGGATTCTCGATTTCGATGGAGGAAAAATGGGTCAGGTCCCTGATTTGGCCGTTGGCGTATTTTCCCGAGATGACAATCTGGCTGAAGGCGCGCTTGGAATGAAGCTCGATCTTGGCGGGAAAAATTTCGACACTGCTGGGGGAACCAATGATTTCAGCCCTTCGAGAGGCATCCTGAGTTACCTCGCCATGCGATTGGCTCACGCGAATGGTAAACATCATGGAAGCCAGGCAGGCTAGTATGATAAAGCGATATACATTTTTCATGGCAATCATCCTTGGAAGCGAAAACGCCATCTTCTTTAGTGGTGGGATACCTATCAGGCATGTAAATTAAGTATAACCTTTCCCAAGGGGCTTGCTAATAGTAATTTCACAATTATGGCTCATGATAACCCTTAGTCAGGATGGCACCGATGAACGATGCATCACTTCAGTTTCTAAAGACCATGCTCGAAACCCCAAGCCCTTCCGGGTATGAGGCGCAAATACAGAAAGTCGTACGGGATTGGGCCCAGAATTACGCGGATGAGATTCATACCGACCGCCATGGCAACCTGCATTGCATTCGCAAGGGTTCGCATTCTAATTCAGGCAAGACACGCAAGCTGATGCTTGCCGGCCATTGCGACCAGATTGCGCTCATGGTTCAGCACATTGACGAAAATGGCTACCTGTATGTCCAGCCGATTGGCGGCTGGGATATGCAGATTCTTTTGGGCCAGCATTTGACGGTCTGGGGCCGAAGTGGTGCGGTGCATGGGGTTCTTTCCCGCAAGGCGCCTCATTTGCTTACCAACGAAGAACGCAACAAGGTGCCTCAGTTTCAGGACGTATGGGTGGATATTGGCGCGAAAGACCGCAAAGAAGCTGAGTCCATGGTGATGATTGGTGATGGGGTTACGGTGGCGCTGGGTTTCAAACCCATGTTAAACCAGCTTGCCAGCTCGCCAGCCATGGATGACAAGGTGGGAGTATGGACAGTTATGGAAGCGTTGCGTTTGCTGAAGGGGCGTCAGCCCAAGGTAGACGTGTATTTTGTATCTACAGTGCAGGAAGAAATAGGTCTTCGTGGTGCAACCACCAGCGCCCAGGGCATTCTGCCCGAGGTGGGTGTTGCGGTAGATGTGTGCCATGCCACCGACACACCAGGGAACGACAAAAAGAACATAGGCGATGTGAAGCTTGGTGAAGGTCCAGTGCTGCATCGCGGCCCAAACTTCAACGAGAAGGTTTTCCAGCGCATGGTGGATGCTGGCAAAAAGAGCGGGGTTCCCATTCAGCTTCGTGGCATTCCCAAGGGAAGCGGAACCGATGCAAACGCCATGCAGGTGGTGGGTTCCGGGGTTGCCATGGGTCTTATTGGAATACCTAATCGTTACATGCACAGCCCTGTGGAGATGGTAAGCCTGAAAGACCTTGAGGGCGCAGCACAATTGCTGGCTGAATTCTGCATGAGCGTTAGCAACGAGGATTGTTGGATTCCGGAATAAAGAGCTTGCCAAAGCACAAGAATAATGTACTCTTGTACACCATCAGCGTGAGAGGGTACTTGTTATGGATTCTTTGCTTCACGAATTGCATCAATTGGTAGATCGGTGGATGGAAAGGGTTCTTGAAAAGGCCGGGGTACATTCTGCCCCTGTGGATGCCGAGGTATTGGCCAGACTCAAGATATGGGAGCCATACGGTATGGCTGCGCCTAAAAACTACCGCAAGCCTCCTCCCGCAACCTTTGATACTTTGGAACCGGATGCCCCGCTGGTACGCAGGCAATGGCAGGCAGCGCAATATCTGGGAAGTATTTTTCAGGTGGAGGCCAGGCGGCTGTGGCAGGAAAGCCAAGGCGAGGAACAAATAGCCGGCATTTCCTGGATCAATCTACTGGCGCAAAGGTTTCTGGTGCCCACGGGTTGGTTTCAACACTCTTGTCATGAACTGGACTTTGATTTACTTGAAATCAAGAAACGGTTCCGAACCGCACCCTATGAAATTCTCGCGCTGAGGTTTTTGGATCTACCAAAGGTATGCGTGGTAACCATTGTGGATAACGGCCATGTGGGAAAGAGAAAGTCGAATGGCTATCGCCCTGGCAAAAGTTTGCAGGCAGCCGAGGTAGAAGCACTGGCGTATGCGCAGGAATACAGCCGGCCGAAGGAGATCAGCAAAAAAGGCTGGGTGGCAAGGTGCTGGCCGGTGCACAGTTTGGATTGGAAGCGGGAGATACTGTTGTCATGGCCTCCGGAAGAGGAAAATCTTGAAGAAACGGGATAAAAAATGCTTGACCGAAAAAGAAAAGAGTGTAGATTGATGATGAGACGCAATCTCAACAAGGGGTGTAATTGATCCAAGCCATGAATATTCCACTGGATTTGCTGCAAACCGGAGAATGGGCTGAGGTCACCGAGGTGACTGGCAGTCCTTGTTTGGTTTCGCGCCTTTCCGAGCTTGGTGTGATGAATGGTTGCAAGCTTTGCATGTTGCAACCGGGCAAGACCTGCCTTTTGCAGGTTGGTGGCTCAAAGATCAGCCTGGGTTGCGCTCTTTCCGATTGCTCCATTTTTGTTCGCCCCGTCGAAGCCTGAAATTTCCCATGCCTTCACTAGATCAGATTCCTGTAGGTACCCGTGGAGTCATACTTTCCATCACGGGTGAGGATGTCATTGCCCAACGGTTGATGGAAATGGGTGTTATCGATGGGGAGCCTTTTCAGCTACTACGCACCGCGCCACTTGGCGATCCATTGGATGTTGAGATTCATGGCTACCGGCTAAGCTTGAGGAAAACCGAGGCTGCCAGAGTGCAGGTGCAGATATCGTGAGCCACGAACCAACTACAAATCCTGGAAAAATCATTCGATTAGCCCTTTTGGGAAATCCCAACACCGGGAAGACCACGCTGTTTAACGCACTTACCGGCCTGAAGCATCGGGTGGGAAATTACCCCGGTGTCACCGTGGATATTAAAAAGGGTTCTTTTACGCATCAGGGAGCCGAGTTCGAAATCCTGGATATTCCCGGCACTTATAGTCTGGCTCCTCGTAGTCCGGATGAGTTGATTTCCGTCGAGTTGGTTCTTGGATTAAATCACCTGGAACCGAAGCCGGATGTTTTGCTGGTGATAGCCGATGCCTCCAATCTAGAGCGCAATCTCTACCTTGCAACCCAGGCTTTTGAGACTGGAATCAGCGTGGTGCTGGCGCTTAGCATGATGGATCTGGCCGAGAAGGCTCAGATTCGCGTAGATGCAAAAAGTCTTTCCAACCAGCTTGGCATTCCTGTGGTTCCCATTCATTCCAACAAACGCATCGGGCTAGAAGAACTCAAGCAAAGTTTGCTTGAGGCTGCGCGAGAAAAAAAGACCGCCGCACTGGTTCCTTTTCCAAACGAGCTGGAAGATTCGTCTCGCAAGGTGCTGGGAATTCTTGGTGAAAGCGGGAGTCTGTTCCTGGCAAGAAGATTGCTTCTGGAGACAGATGGCTTTCTTTCGCGAAACCTGCTGCCACTACTGGGCGATGGCCTGAAACAGGCGGTGGAAGCGGAAAGGCAATCCTTTGCCTCCAAGGGTATTAACCCGGTGAGTATCGAGGCCAAGGTTCGCTACGGCTGGATTCGCGAGACCCTTTCCCCCTGTGTTAGCAAGCCTTCCGTCAAACCGGTGACATGGACGGACAAGGTGGATCAATTGCTGACCCATCGTATCTGGGGAATGGTGTTTTTCTTCCTGATCATGTTTGGAATGTTTCAAGCCCTGTTTACCCTGGCCAAGCCATTGATGGATCTGATAGACGAAGGCAAGGCTGCGTTGGGTGGATTTCTTGGAGACATGATGGCGGAAGGGATGTTCCGCAGTCTGGTGGTGGATGGATTGCTGGAAGGTGTGGGCGGAGTTTTGGTGTTTTTGCCCCAGATTGCAATCCTTTTTTGCCTTCTGGCAATTCTTGAAGATTGTGGCTACATGGCCCGGGCTGCATTTCTTATGGATCGTGTGATGGCCAAGTGTGGCCTGAGCGGAAAATCGTTTATCCCCATGCTTTCCTCGGTGGCGTGTGCCGTGCCCGGAGTGCTGGCCACCCGCGTGATTGAAGACAGGCGTGACCGGCTTGCCACCATACTGGTGGCACCTTTGATGAGTTGTTCGGCCCGACTGCCTGTTTACACGCTTATGATTGGGGCTTTCTTGACGGAAGGTTATCCCGATTGGTTTCCCGGATTGATCCTGTTTTGCATGTATCTGATAGGTTTTATTCTTGCTCCGCTTGGTGCGTTGCTTCTTAAAAGAACTTTCCTGAGAGGTCAGGGGGCGCCATTCCTCATGGAGTTGCCCACGTATAAAAGACCTTCCTTTCGAATGGTTTGGGCCAGAGTGCTGGATGCTTCGTGGTCTTTTGTTCGCAGGGCTGGAACCCTGATTGCAGCTTCCATGGTTATTGTCTGGGCTGTCCTGTATTTTCCAACCAATCATCCCCAGGGTGGAACCTTTCCTGAAAAGATCGCCGAGGCCAAGACGCCCGAAGAGAAAGATGCCCTTGAAGCGGAGTGGAAAAAGTCCAGTTACCTTGGCCGGGTTGGAGTTTTGATTGAACCCGTGGTGCAGCCTTTGGGGTGGGATTGGCGCATCGGTGTTGCCACGCTTGCCAGCTTTCCAGCCCGCGAGGTTGTGGTGGGTACTTTGGGAATTCTTTTTGAAGCTGGTTCAGGCGAAGGTGAAGAAGTCGAACAGAAACTTAGGGAAATTCTTCCCAAGATAACCCGTACCGATGACCCTTCCAAACCATTATTCAATATACCTGTGGCGCTCTCGTTGATGGTCTTTTTTGCGCTGTGCAGTCAGTGTGTTAGTACCCTGATTGTCATCAAGCAAGAAACCAGGTCTTGGTTTTGGCCGGTGTTTACTTTTGTGTATATGACCCTTCTCGCTTATGTGGCCGCTTTGCTAACCTATCAAATAGGGATGATGATCTAAACCTGCATGTGCAGAAAGGAGCTACCTATGGACTGGCAACCATTTGCAGTCGGAATCATAGTGGTGCTTGCTGCCATCTACCTGATCAGGAATGCCCTTCAGAAAAAAGGCTGCGGCGGCAGTTGCGGGTGCTCCAAGCCTGTGGAAAAAGTAAGGAACGCCGAGCATTGGGTGGGTGAATTGCAGCTAAAGACTCGGGAAAAAAGCTAAAGCAGCATCCGCATTGCCCGAAAAACAAGTTCTTGTTATCCTCCGCCCTCAAGGCCCGGCTAGATGCCGGAAGATGGTTAAAATAAAAAAAATGGGAAGGGAAGCCCATGCGTTGTTTAGTCACAGGCGCCGCCGGGTTCATTGGTTCGCACCTTTGTGGAAAGCTTTTGGATCTTGGTCATCAGGTTATTGGGTTGGACGCCTTCATTCCGTACTATCCCAGGGAAATCAAGGAAGCCAACCTAGGTGCGCTTTATGGCCGGAAAGGCTTCCAGTTTCTGGAGTCGGATCTGCGAAAGGATGGATTGTCCCACTTGGTTCATGGCACCGAGGTGGTGTTTCATCTTGCGGCAATGGCAGGGCTGAAACAAAGCTGGGTGGATTTCGACCTATATTCCTCGTGCAATCTTTTGGCGACACAGCGATTGATCGATGCCTTCCGCGGATCGGAATCACTTAAAAAGTTTATTTACGCATCAACCTCCTCGGTCTATGGCAAATTTAGCTCGGGAGATGAGCAGGTTTCCACTCGTCCGGTATCGCCCTATGGTGTGACCAAACTTGCCGGTGAGTTGCTATGCCAGGCGTTTCGGGAGGAATTCCATCTGCCTGCCGTGGTGCTGAGGTATTTTTCGGTTTATGGTCCAGGGCAAAGGCCTGATATGGGGTATCACAAATTTGTGAAAGCGATGCTGGAGGGAACCCCGATCACGGTTTATGGCGATGGCCACCAAAGCAGGGGTAATACCTTTGTTTCGGACTGTGTGGATGCGACTATTGCTGCCACGAAAGCCCCGGTTGGTGAAACTTACAACATTGGTGGCGGGGAAACTGCCTCGGTATGGGATATCCTTGGGAAGCTGGAAAGAATCACCGGCATGAAAGCCAGGGTAAGGGTGGAAGAGGCCAGGGCGGGGGATCAGCGTACCTCGCAGGCGGATATTTCCAAGGCAACCAGAGATCTTGGCTGGTCACCCAAAGTCAGCCTGGATGATGGTCTGGCCCGTCAGGTGGCCTGGCAGCGCGGTCATGCTGTTCGCAAGGCTGCCTAGCAGTTGTAGCCAATCGATAACAATTGTTCTTTTCCCAGTACGAAGGGTTGTCTGGGAACCGTTTTTAAATCAAAGAATGACAATAATTCACTGGCCGTAATGGGTTCCATGGTTGTAAGCCAACCACACGACCAAGCAAGAAGCCCGAGGATTTTTTCTGGCGAAACGCCTTGTTCCCGAAGGGTGGAAATGCGCGTGTCTCCATGGCGTTTGGCAAGTCGTCGGCCATCTTCCCCCACAACCAGCGGAACATGATAAAAGTTGGGGGCTGCAAGCTCGAGGGCTTGATATAGCAGAAGCTGCCTTGGTGTGGATGGGATGAGATCATCGCCACGAACCACCTGATTGATACATTGAGCGGCATCATCCACCACGACGGCAAGCTGATAGGCTGGAACGCTTTGCCCAGCGGTGTCACCCATGCGCCAGATGACAAAGTCTCCGGATTGTTCACGGAGTTTCCCTGGAACGAAGCCATGGAATCCATCGTGAAAGTCGGGTTCCCGATGTGGCAGCCTGAACCTCCAACAGAAAGGTTTACCTTGAAGGTTTTTGGCATCCGCTACTTGCCGGTGGGAGCAGGTTCCAGGGTAAACCGGTTCTTTACCATCTTCGTGGGGGGCACTGGCGGCTTGAAGTACCTCGCTTCTGGTGCAGGTGCATGGGTAGACAAGTTCCCGTTGTTGCAATTTTTCCAAAGCCTGCTGGTATAAAGAAATGCGCTTGGTTTGTACCAGTACATCCCCATCCCAATCCAAACCGAGCCACTTCAGGTCATCCATTGCCTGTTGAGCGGCCCATGGTTTAACCCGGGGGGAGTCGATATCTTCCATCCGTAAATACAGGGTCCCCTGATGGGAGCGTGCCATCAGCCAGGCTATGAGATAGGTTCTGGCATTCCCTAAATGTTGCGCACCGGTTGGCGATGGTGCCAGCCTTCCGATAATGGTTTGGTGATCGTTCAACGGCTTGCTTCCGTTAAAATCTGGCCCATGAAATTGAGAATCTTCTCAGACACCGATTTATCCGGCTTGCTGGCATCAAAGATAATTTTCATGTGATTGCTGGAGGTGATTTCCTCGAAGGAAACCCGGTTTCCCTGATCTTTTAGCGCTTTTTGGAAACGCTGGCATTCTTTGCTGTCGCACATGGGAAGTTCCCTGTCGGCACAAAGGATTAAAAAGGGTGGCAGGCCCTTGCGCACATGATGGATGGGGGATGCCTGCTCCTTCACTTTGCTTTCAGTTCCAAAGACGCTTCCGAGAATATATTTGGGAATTTCGTAAACCCCGCTGATGGAAATGACCGCAAGAATGCATCTCGGATCGATGTTTTCTTTTTTGAGGTAGGATTCATCACAGGTAACCAGTGAAACCAAGTGTCCTCCAGCGCTATGGCCGCACAAAAAGATTTTGTTGGGGTCACCACCATGTTTGGAGATGTTTGCGTGCGTCCAACTGATCGCCCGCGCCACATCCTCGGCATGGGCGGGATGTTTAACTCTGGGAGAAAGGCGGTAACTGATAACAGCGGAAACAATCCCCCGGCTGGCCATGAATTTTCCGATGGCAGAATAGATCCCCCAGAAGTCCTTGTCACCCTGAACCCATGCCCCTCCGTGGACAAAAACAAAGACAGGAGCGTTATTGGTGCCCTTGGGGGCATAGATATCCAGTTTGTGTTTCACGGGGTCTCTGTCGCCGCCTTGGTAATAATCGATGTTTCGTCTCTCTATCACCTCGAAAGATTTGAAAGAGTCTGGTTTCACATTTTTTTCCGCAGGTGGAAAGGCAGAAGTGAATAGTGTAACCAGATGGACCAGGAAAAATAGGCAAGGCATATCTGTTTTGCTCCCCTGGAAAAGTTACTGCCAACGAAAGTTCGACTTCCCAGAAAACACATCCTACCTTATGAGGCTTCATTGGAGGAAGAGATGCGTTCGGTTGCCCTAATTTTTATGCTTGTGCTTTTGGGGGGGTGTACAACCTCCAACCAGGAGCTAGTGCGTGATTACCACAATGATGGTCTGCACTTGTTCAAGCAGGGCCGTTATTCGGACGCCGAGGAAAGTTTTCAGGCCGCGTTGAAATTACAGCCGGCCGACCCAGGCATTTACTATAACTTGGGCCAGACTTACGATTATCTGCACCGCAAACAGGAAGCAGAAAAGTATTATCGCGAATGCATTTTGCGTAGTCCGAACCATGCGGGGGCAAGGCACGCTCTGACAATTTTGTTGATGAATCAAAACAAGCAGCAGGAAGCGGTGGAAGGGGTTGAGGATTGGCTTAAAAAATCCCCCAATTGCGCTGCAGCGTATGCCGAGGATGGTTTTCTTTGGAAGCAAATGGGTGACATGCCAAGGTCCCAGGCCCGCTACCAGCAGGCTTTGGCTCTGGATCCCAACGACACAAGGGTGCTGACCGAATTGGCGGAAGTTTACGAAAAATTGAACCGTCCAGATCGCTCGATGGTTCTTTATCAACGCGCCTTTGAAATCAACCCGCATCAGTTGGCTGTTAAAAAGAATATTGATCGTTTGCGATCCATAGGCACACCTTTGCCACACCCGGATTGATGGGAAAATCATGGAACCTTGTTACTTGATGATATCGTTGCATAAATGGAAGGCCTTTTCGGGAGATATCTACTTTCCTGAAAACTACGAAGCCGAGGGCTTTATCCACCTTTGCAAGAAAGATCAAATTGAATGGGTGGCGAACAGCTTTCTTAAGGAAGTCGATGATTTGGCAGCCTTGGAACTTGATTTGGAGCCATTGAAAGCCAAGTTGCAATGGGCTGATGTTCCCGGGGTAGGAAGTTTCCCGCATCTGCATGCCGGGCTTCCAAGGAAATGCGTGAAAAAGATCACGACTCTATCCAGAGCTGTAGATGGTGGCTGGAAAATAAGTTTTTGATGGCAAGCCTTCATCTGTTTTAGAGTAAAACTTCTGGACTCTTCCGTGGAAATAACTTGTATGGCGGCTTGATGAAATTAAGATGGGTCAAGAAATACCCACCTGATTTCAGAGGCCCCACCGATGATCGAATATTCCAGTCTTAAAAAGGATTCGAAGGGAATTCGAATTGTCCATGGGTTGGTGTTTGATGGCACAGGACACAAGGCTGTGCAGAACGCCGAGATAAGACTTGCGGATGGGAAAATCCAGGCTGTGGGTTTGCCTGAAGAGTTGCCGCCGGCTGACTCTGGCGATGTGGTCTTGGATGCCAGTGGCTGCACGGTGCTGCCGGGATTGGTTGAGGCGCACTTTCATCCGACCTATTTTAATGTCGCAGCCCTCGAAGATCTGGATATCAAGTACCCGATTGAATACATAACCATTCTTGCTGCGGCCAATGCCAGACTGGCTTTGGAGTGTGGTTATACCTCGGCGCGCTCGGGCGGAAGTCTTCATAATATTGATGTCTGGCTGAAAAAAGCGATTGACGAGGGCATTACAAACGGCCCAAGGCTTGCTGCCAGCGGCAGGGAAATCTGTGGCATTGGCGGGCTGATGGATTGGAACCCCGACTTTCGAAAAATAGGTATGGAGGGTTTGGTGCTTTTGGTGAATGGGCCATCCGAAGCCAGGGGCGCTGTGCGAAAACTGGTCAAAGATGGTGTGGAATGGGTGAAAACCTACCCCACCGGAGATGCTGCATCACCGGATGCGAATGACCATCACACCCTTTGCATGACAGCCGAGGAAATGAAAGCCTGTGTGGATGAAGCCCACAATCACAAATTGAAAGTGACGGGCCATTGCAGGGCCACCGAGGGAATCAAGAACGCTCTCCGTGCTGGATACGATGCTATTGAACATGGAACTTTTATGGATGCTGAAGCGCTGGATATGCTTTTGGAGAGAAATGTTCCGGTTGTGCCCGCCCTGTTCTTTGAAAAGGCAAGCATCGAGCGTGGACCCGAATTTGGAATGTCGACAAGAGTCATCGATGGGCACAAGGAAACCCTCGAAGGTGGAATCAAGAGCAGCAGAATGATCCTTGAAGCGGGTGGTTGCCTGGGGATGGGAGGCGACTACGGATTTGCCTGGAACCCGCATGGAGATTACGCAAGAGAGTTGACCTTCTTTGTGAAGGATGTCGGTTTTACCGCTGAACAAGTGCTTAAATGCGCAACCTTAAACGGGGCGCATATCCTAGGCAGGGAGTCAGAATTGGGAACACTGCAAAAAGGCAAGCTTGCGGATGTGCTTGTAGTACGAGGTAACTTGGTTTCTGATATCTCACTTTTGGAAAAACGGGCAAATATTGAGGCGGTTTTTCAGGGTGGTGTGCTAAAAGCCGGCCGGCTGGCAAATTGATCTTTCCAGCAACCATTTGTTCAATTCGATAATTAACAGTGGTTGAAAATAATCATTGAAAAATTATAGATCCTCCTTCTGCTGGCTGCTGGTTTTCTATCATCAAATTACCATGAAATCATTTTCTTAATTTCATTCTGCCTTCTCAATTTCCACATTTTTGTTTGATACAAACATACCTCTTTACTGGAGGAATTTTTATGCATGGAATGCTTGATGCCATAATTGTGTCTGATTTGCATCTTGGCAGTGAAAATTGCAGAGCAAAAGAACTTGTTGATTTCTTGGAGAATATTCATGTTGGATTTTATAAAACCACAAAACTGGTCTTGAATGGTGATGTGTTTGATTCCATTGATTTTCGGAGGTTAAAAAAATTCCATTGGAAAGTTCTTTCCATGCTGAGAAAATTATCAGACGAAATAGAAATCACATGGATTCAAGGCAATCATGATGGGGATGCCGAGATAGTGTCTAATCTTCTAGGCGTTCAGGTAAAAGACCAATACGAGTTTCAAAGCGGTGGTAGAAGAATTCTCGCTTTGCATGGTCATATTTTTGACCAGTTTATTTCAAAATATCCACTCGTAACAAACATTGCTGATTGCATGTACCATTTTCTGCAATGGATTGATCCAACCCACAAGGTCGCCAAGATTGCTAAAAAAAGTAGCAAAACTTTTCTCCGGTGTAGTGACAAAATGGAAAGAGAAGCCATTTCCTTGGCAAGAAAGCTGGGTTGTGACATTGTTTGTTGCGGGCATTCTCACAATGCCAGTGAGAAAACTGATGGGGATGTGGAATACTACAATAGCGGTTGTTGGACAGAAACGAATCCCACATTCCTTTCAGTGCGGGAGGGAGTTGTAAAGGTGGAAACTTATTGCCCTGTTGAATTTCCCGAGTTGGCAACCAGCCTGGCTTGATCCCCGTAGGATTTTTTTCTGCCGATAAATATGTAATAGGGAGCCTTGAGTCCGGCCATGTATGGTACCCGGCCTTTTTTTTCCTCCATGTGCAAACAATCCAGTTGATTGTTCAAGTATGGCAGGTGATCAGGGTTAAGAAAAACATTGTCATATGAAAACCAGGCTGGCCAAAAGAAACGTGTAAATCTTGAATGTTTTTTGTGATTTGTGTCCGGCCATTTTCGTGAAATATAAAAATCAACCACACCAAGTATCCCGCCCGGTTTTAAAAGGGATATGGCATGTTTGATTGCCTCGAACCAATTTGGGATCATGGTTAGGGAGTAAGAAAACGTAATCGCATCCACCTGTTGACTCCCAGGCTTGTAACAGGTCGCATCGGCATAGACAGGAAAAACATTTGTCCAGCCTCTCTGATTGATACGCTTTTCGGTGACTTTGAGTAATGAGGGGCAAAGATCCACCACGGTAGCGGACTTTAAAAGCCTTAATTTATCCCCAAGAGCATCCAGATTGCTTCCTGTTCCGCCACCCATGTCGATAAGCGTGTCGCCTTCGTGGATGGGTAAGGCTTTCATAAGTGACTCCCGGCCATGCAATAAACGACTCCGGAAATCGTCGTATCCCTCCATCTGGGAGGAATAAAAGGCCTCCAATCTTTCGGCATGATCTAAACTTGAGTTTTTTGTGAAGGCCATGTGCCAAAGTATTTTTAAATCTGAAAGCAAAGCCATTAGTCTGCTCCTGGCAGGCTGGCTATGTGGAAACTCGCGTAGGTATGCACTCTGTCCTGTGGGTGAAGTTTTTTTGCGAGCTCAGAGTTGAAAGTTAGTAATTGCCCAAGATTCGTCTTGGAGCCTTTATAATTAACCATGAGGCCGTCTAAATAGTTCACATTTAATGCCGCGCTTCGGAAAATCACCCTTGCATCCGGGCATGATTTCTCAAGAATTGCACCCCATTCCGAGGAAAGTCCTTCGGGATTATGGTGGCTCATCCAGTCCATGTGATCCAATAGTACAAACCTCGAATATTTTTTATTGCTTGTTTGTAAATGATCAGTGATGGTACCGGTATGAATATGTAACCTGCTGATTTTTTGCTTTAATAATTCAAAGTTCTCCTCACGAAGGTATTCCGGACAACAGGATTTCGAGTATTTTCCCTCAAGATATACCCTGTAAAAGTAGTTTTCTGAGAATGGAAGCTGGGTTATTACCGTTTCTATGGAATCCTGAATATATTTTGCAATGCCTCCCGGATATTGGTGTGTGATCTGTTCTTTTTGGGCTTCAGGAACGCCCATGAGATTTAGTGTAAAGTTTTGGCTCAAGAACCATTTGAGCCATTTTGACCAGATTCGATCCCTTATGCTGCTTTCATAAACAGCTCTTTGTTCTCCAATAGTTTTAGCATTCAGTAATGCGCGGATTGGTTTTTCAAGCCTCTTTATCGTGAAAGCATGTGCAACAATCAGTTTTGCCAACAGGCCTGAGGTTCCCCGGTGATAAAAAGATTTCCTCCAACCTTTTCCAAGAAAAAAATAGATGTGTTTATCCCAGTAGTTTTTTGCAAAAAGCGAAAGGTCGCTGCGTAATTTTGCATGGTAAATTTCATTTGCTTGCGGAGTTTTTCCTTCGCCGAAAAAAGCAAAGAAATCTAAATAATCAAGGTTCAAAACACAGGAGCGCTTTAACTCCAAAAGCGCGTTCTGGATGGGGTTCACATCAACCGCGTGAACTTCCCCGCAACCTGCTAGAAGATAATCTAAAGCGTTACAGCCCGCACTGGTGATGACAAGCAATCTGTCTGTTTCAGACAGTTCCAAGGCCTTACGATCAACAGCGGGATCTTCCCAGCAAGTGTTATACACAAGGTTGCTTTTATGGACTGAGGTAAAGATTCGATTCTTGATTCGATGTTGAAGACTCTTTGCCTTTAGTATCATTTGAAAGCCCCAAGGAAAAATCAGATTGCCAAATCTGATTTTCAATTAACAGATCAGGTTTTCATTGCCACCGAAAAAGCGCAAAGATTTTAATTCTTCATGGAAACTGAACCATAACTTCAATTCATCCGACGGATATGGCATTCACCAGGGATAGTGCGAATTCGCACCCTTCCAGATAGTCCGGAATATGTACATATTCATCCACGGTGTGAATGTTGTTTTGGCCGGCTCCGAAAGTGATGGTGGGGATTCCTAGCTTGCAAAGCCAGTTTGCATCCAAGCCGCCATTGCTGATTTTTAACTGTGGTTCAAACCCCATGTTTCTGCCTGCAGTCAGTGCCTTGTACACTACGGGTGCATTTTCCTTGATACGGAAAGGGAAATAATCCTGCGAGTGATGGAAAATGATTTTGGCCTTGTGGCCTTTGTCATCCCTAACCTTGGCTGCGGCATTGGCGAAGGCCTTCTGGTATTGCTTGCGAATGATCGACGGAAACTTCGGGTCGTGGCTGCGTGCCTCGCCTTTCAGGAAAACATAATCCGTAACCACATTAGTTGCATCACCTGCGCTAGCCATGTTTTTGCCGGAGAACACTCCGATATTCGAGGTGCCTTCCCCTTGCGGCAGTCTAATCTTGCCAAACCAACCTTCCTGGTGGATTTGGGACAAAGCCAAGGACGCCACCATGGTGGAGGAAATTCCCCTTTCAGGATGTACCCCGGCATGCGAGGCTTTTCCATGAATCTCAATTTCAAACCTTTCGGCACCCACCGCGCCAATCGTAATATCCCGCGGGGTTCTACCATCGACATTGAAGCCCATGATGGGGTTTCGTAAATCTTCCGGATTTACATTTCGCGCACCAAAAAGCCCGCTTTCCTCCCGTACCGTGAACAGCAAGGTGATAGGCGGGTGAGGAATCTTTTGGGATAGAAGGGTCTTGGCCAGATGTATAAGAACGGCAACCCCGGTTCTATTATCACCCCCCAAGGCGGTAGCGGTTTTGGAGGTGATTTTCTCCCCGGAAATTATTGGTGCTGCCCCCGCGCACAAAGGCACTGTATCCAAATGAGTCGAGAACAAATAAGTGGGTCCTTTGATGGTCCCCGGCAGATGAGCGATCACATTTCCTGTTTCGGTTGGCAGGGGAATAAGTTTGTTTGCGTGATCCCTTTGAATTCTGGATTTGGGAACGCCTGCCTCGATTAATTTTCTGATAACGAAGTCCCCGATGGCTTTTTCCTGACCGGTAATACCTTCGATGGAAAGGCATTGCAAAAGAAGATCCACCGAGCATTTTTGGACAGGGTTCATACAGGATTCTCCATGAAAAAACAAATCTTGGTTTTGATTATAAATGCTTCCATCGATTGTGGTTATGGAAATGTTGGATAAATTGAAATATTAAGGCTTGCAAGGATTATTTGACAAATGCCACTGTGGATCAGATAGAATCTAATCTTTATGTGACCCATTCATAAAAGGGTCTACCCTCAAAGGGATTCTTGGATGGACGATCCTGCGCACCAGCAAAGCCACAGCCACAAGCATGAAACCTTCTGGCTGTGGGCAATGTGTCTCACCGGTGTCGATTATTTCAGTACCCTGGGTTATCAACCTACGATTGCTTTTGAAGCGGCCGGGCTTCTTTCTCCTCTGGCGACCTTGGTGGTTGTGTTGGTAACCATGTTTGGGGCTTTTCCTATCTATGCCTATGTTGCTGGAAAATCCTTTCGAGGATTGGGCTCCATTGGAATGCTTGAAAAATTGCTCCATGGTTGGGTGGGCAAGGCAATTGTCATTACTCTTTTGGGCTTTGCTGCGACAGACTTTGTTATTACCAAAACACTTTCTGCTGCCGACGCCGCAGAACATGTGGTTTTCAACCCTTTCTGGCCCTGGCATGACACCATGGGCGGCCATGAATCGCAGAGGCTTTACCTGACGATTGGATTTTTAATCGTTCTTGGAGCCATGTTTTTGCGTGGTTTCAGCGAGGTTATCGGGGTTGCGGTAGTTATTGTTGTTATTTATCTAACTTTAAACCTGATTATCATAGGTATCTGCCTTTCTCACCTTGCGACACATCCAAGCCTTTTCAAAGACTGGTTGTCAACTCTTGAAAAAGGCAGGGAATACTGGCACCTTACTGAGGCTCCCAATGTTAATATTCCGGGGATGCTGGGTACAATCGTTTTGTCATTGCTTTTGTTTCCCAAATTAGCTCTTGGCCTTAGCGGTTTTGAAACAGGCGTGGCAATCATGGGCCTCATTCGTGGGGATCAAACCGATACTCCTGAAAACCCCGTTGGGAGGATCCGAAATACCCGCAAGCTACTTCTTACCGCTGGCTTAATCATGTCCTTCTGCCTGATTGGTTCATCCATATCGGTGAGCACCCTGATACCGCCGGAAATGATCCTGCAGGAGGAGGGGAAACCCGCACCTGCAGCAAAACATAGGGCTTTGGCTTATTTGGCGCATGGGGAAAGTCCAAATATCAAATTGTTTCCATTCGGAGATGTGTTTGGAACGATTTATGATATCAGCACCGTTAGCATTCTTTGGTTTGCCGGGGCGAGCGCAATGGCGGCTTTGATTAACTTGGTTCCCCAGTATCTACCCAGATATGGGATGGCGCCGGAATGGTCACGGGCTATCAGGCCGATGGTGGTAGTTTTTACGTGTGTTAATTTGTTTGTTACCTGGGCCTTCAATGCGGATGTAAGCGCGCAGGGTGGTGCCTACGCCACAGGAGTGTTGGTCCTTATATTGAGTGCGTGTGTGGCTGCAAGTATTGAGAAATATCGTTCAAGAACCGGCAACATACTTTTTAGAATTCCATGGTACTTCCTGGCGGTTACCGTTTCGTTTATTTACACGGCCTGCGCGGTGATCATTGAAAAACCCGAGGGAATCAAGATAAGTGCGTTCTTTATTGGCGCGATCTTTATCTCCTCGTTTGTTTCCAGATTGATGCGCTCCACGGAACTCCGGTTTATCGGGTTTGAATTCAAGGACGATCATTCCAGGTTTTTTTGGGAAACGCTGGAACACTTGGAGTTTCCGATTTTGGTGCCGCACCGACCCGGTGGAAGGGACCTGGTTGCCAAGGAAGAGATCATTCGCAGGGAACACCGCCTTTCCCCTGACATCCCCATTCTATTTTTCGAGGTGGAACGGGGGGATACCAGCGAATTCTATCAGAGACCATTGCTGGAGGTGAAACAGTACGATGGAAGGTTTGTGCTGAAGGTTTCTCGCTGTCCATCCATTTCTCATGTCATTGCCGCCACGGCCTTGGAACTTAGCAAGTATGGCAAGCCACCCGAAATTCATTTTGGTTGGTCGAATGAAAGCCCTCTTGCGGCGAACCTTAGCTTTTTGTTTTTTGGTGAGGGAAATGTGCCTTGGATGGTTCGGGAGCTGATCAAAAAAGCCCAGCCTGATCCTGATAAACAACCCAAAATCATTATTGGCTGATCTCTTTTGATTGATAAGCGAACGAATTCATCGCTATGATAGTTCCAGACCTAGACTATCCCGGGGAGCTTACATGAACAGATTCATTGGTGTGGTATGTGCTTCATTCGTCGCGGTTTTTTTTCTGCTGCCAGGATGGACTGCTGAAAAGCTTGATAACACCTCCCTTAAAAATTCCCAAGCAGGGATTGATCTCTTTTTCCTGGCTTCCAAAGAGTGCGAAGGCAGGGGGCCCACCACCAAGGGGCTCAATCTTGCCGCCGATTATATTTCAGAAAGTTTCAAAAAAGCCGGTTTGAAACCCATGGGCAAAGATGGCTCTTATTTTCAGCCTTTTAAAATTTCTGGAGCCAGACTCGATGCCCCCGCAAAGGTGGAATGGAAAAAGGGTTCTAGTGAATCCAAAACATTGACGGAGGAAATGGTTCAGGGGTTGGGGCTTTCGGCTGCTGGCAAGGCGGAAGGAAAACTACTTTTCGCGGGCTTTGGCATGACAGTGGACGAAGGGAAAAAGTACGATGATTATGCTGGTTTGGATGCCAAGGGAAAAATAGTGATGGTGCTGAGGGATGCCCCAAAGTTTGCGGAAGAATCCAAAGTCTTCGATAGCAATGCCAAGAAAAAGCAGGCTGCTTCACTGACAGAAAAGATATCCAATGCTGCAAACCATGGCGCACTAACAGTTCTTTTTGTAAACGACCGGGAGACTGCCAAGGAAACATCGGATGCCCTGCTTCCATTTGATTACACGGCCCTTGCACGAACCACTGCGAAGATTCCAGCCTTTCATGTTTCCAGAAAGATTGCTGAACAGTGGTTGGGCCGTGAATTGGACAAGTCGCAGGAAAATATTGAAAAGTCCATGAAGCCAGATAGTTCTGAATTGGATGTGTCCGTTTCGGTGGATTTGCAACTGACCCGTGGGAAGGAAATGGTGCCGCTGAAAAATGTAATCGGAAAATTTGAAGGTAAGGGGCCTTTGGCGGAACAGGTTGTGGTTATTGGTGCTCACTATGATCATCTGGGTTATGGCGGGCAGGGCAGCCTTTCCAATCAGAAAAAACTTTCCATCCATCATGGCGCGGATGATAACGCTTCGGGTACAACCGGGCTTCTTGAGCTTGTTCGCCGTTTCGCATCCAAAAAAGGTTATGAGGGAAGAAGCATTCTTTTCATGGCGTTCAGTGGGGAAGAATTGGGCTTGCTTGGTTCCAGTTATTACACCAAGAACCCAATTTATCCAATCGACAAAACTTCAGTGATGATCAATCTGGACATGATTGGCCGTTTAAGGGCTGATGAAAAGACCAAAAAAGAAAAGATTCTTCTTGAAGGTACTGGAACAGCCGAGATCTTTGAGCCTTTGCTGCAAAAGTGGAACCCGAATGATAATTTCACGTTTGTGAAAAAGCAAAGTGGCTTTGGCCCCAGTGATCATGCTTCTTTCTGCGAAGCCAAGGTTCCCGTGCTTTTCTTCTGGACAGGGGTTCATCCGGAATATCACACCCCTCTGGATAAGGCGGAAACGATTGATCTTGTCGGTTTGATGAAGATAGTCGGCTTGGTTGAAAATATCGCAGGAGAATTGATTGCGGACCCCAAGACACCAAAGTTTGTCGAGGTAAAAGGCTCCAGTACACCTAGGCCTGCCGGTAACATGCCCCGCCTTGGAATTCGCCCTGGATATGAGGATGATAAAGACGGGGTTTTGGTGGAGGGTGTCAATGATGGAGATCCAGCGGCCAAGGC
>Ga0255174_1000201_pt1 | contig 31596 bp, 33 predicted proteins | sample Atl_Atl_RepB_8d_FD_189953 | JGI IMG/M metagenome (GOLD analysis project Ga0255174, IMG submission 189953) | Freshwater microbial communities from Altamaha River, Georgia, United States - Atl_Atl_RepB_8d | ecosystem: Environmental > Aquatic > Freshwater > River | place: USA: Georgia | collected...
AACAAATGGACTAGCAACAGGAGCCTTGTTTGATCCAAATGCTAATTCATGGTCATTAATGACAAATACGAGTGCGCCTTCAGCGCGTCTTCGTCATACAGCTGTATGGACAGGCAGTAAATTTATAGTTTGGGGTGGAGTTCACGCGGGAATCGCATTGTCAGACGGGGGAATATACGATCCTTCTACAAATACATGGTCGGCTATTTCATCTACAGGAGCGCCATCGGCACGCTACAATCACCAAGCGGTATGGACTGGAACACACATGTTTATATTTGGTGGAACAAATGGCACTTCTCGTTTAAGTAGCGGATTTTTATATAATCCAACAACTGATACATGGACAACAGTTTCTACATCAAATGCAGCACCAGCCAGAGAGTTATTTACAATGACGTGGACAGGTCAATACGCAGTTATAGTTGCTGGCAAAGATGGAGCGTCGTATCTATTTGATACATATGTTTATAACCCCAATGGTGATGTGTGGGGGCGAATTAATACAAGTGCTGTGATTTTAACGGCTAGGGCTGAGCACACTGCTGTGTGGACAGGCTCTAATGTTTGGGTGGTCGCAGGACAGGGATCTTCTGCAAAGCAAAATGACTCTTATCTACTACCTTTTAGGTAATAAAAACGATTAAATAATCTTATCGTGATAAAATATTTTTTATTGTTCTTTGTCTTTGTAAATTGTGTTGTTACAAATGCAAAGAAAGCATATTTAGTTTATGTTGATAGTACGCTTGGGCCTGGTATGTATGGGCATGTCCTTATGTATTTTTCCGATCAAGAAATCGATAAGACTTTAAATAGAAAATATTTTATATCTGAAAAAATACCTGGTGATATTTACACTTTTTACATTGATTTGCCTGACAATCAAGAAATGGATTGGAAAAATATTTTTGAATTTCGTGCAAAATCAAAGTTTGAAAAGCTGAAAGCTCATGATGTGTTGGTTGATTATTTGATTCGGCAAAATAGAGAAGTTTATTTTCACTTACTAAATTTAAATAATTCAGAAATCGAAAAACTTAAATCATTAGTAGACCATGAAGTTGAAATAAAAAAAGAGTACTCAAATTTTAATTTTAATAATACATGTGCGTCGAATTTTGTAAAATTCATTAATGCCGTTGTCACACCTGAACGAATAATCAACCAGCGCATTTATAAGAAATGGATTATGCAAAATAATACCTATGGATTAATTAAAATCCAACATGCCTATCATAGTAACAATCCTGTCATATTAAACTATTCTCTAAAAAATCATCCTATTAGCACAAGCGATCCAATTCATTTTCAATCTAAAGAATTACAACTTGCTGGCTTTTTGCAGTCACTGAAAACTAAAATAATTAACTTTAATAAATTTTGTAATTCAGAAAGTATATTTAAAATTCTCGTTCGAAAAAGCATTTATAATGACGTAAATCGACCTTTAGAAACGCTTAACATAATCCAAGCAAAATGCTTTGGTTCAATAAGTGAAGCAGATTTGGAAAACTTTAAAAATGAAATTATTCAGATAAATAGGCTATCTAAAATTCAGTCGGTTGAAAAGAAAAGTATTTTATGAATGATTATCGACGTATCATCAATAACTACTTGAGTGGAAACAGAGAGTTAGCTCTGCGAGAAGTTCAAAAAATTGTTAGAAATAAGAAACTTGCTAAAAATTTTGTAAAAGATTTGTTTGAAGAAATAGTTTGTTCACAAATATCAAATTGGAATTTAAATTTAGTACAAATTGGTGATATTGATCAGTGTTTATTGTGCTTAAAAAAACTATCTATTGAAAGTCAAATCTATTTTGAAAAACATATAGATCAAAACGTCAATAAATTTTCTTATTTTAGAAATACTATAAATTTTCTTCTGCAGCTAGTTTGGTATTCTAAAAGAGACTATGTAACTAACATAATAAACCGTAAATCAATCATAGTGCCATACTTAAAATTTCAAGATGATCAGAGTTCGACCAATTTTCTAATCAAAAAAATTAGTTTTGAATTATTTATTTTTAGATCTTTGATTAAATTTAAAAGATTAATTATACTGTTAAGTTGTATTTTAATTTATATGTATTCTGCACCAGTAGTAGGCGCTATATTTTACAGATTAGAATTAAAAGAAAAAATCACAAATCAGTATGCAGTCGATATTATTGATCTTAGTAAAAAAATATCTCACAGAATGCTAAACGCCCTTGATGAAGATTTGAGATTACAACAAAATGAGGTTAATCAGTTGCCTGATGAGCTTAAGCAAGATCTTGTGACACCTTAAAAATTAAAATAAGACTTTACCTTTGGCCAACATACAATAGAATGAAATTATGTTTAATCTATTTAGAATTTCATTTGTATTTGTACTTATGTATGTCACTACGTCAAAAGCAATTTTGACAACCGAAGTTGGTGCTTTTTATTACACAGATAAGCTTTCTTCTACATCGAGTATTAATTCTTCCAAGATGAATTATGATCTGGCAATTCTAATGACTGCAGAAGGTAAAAACACATTCGCGATTGGCTGGTCTTACACTGGGGTTTCATCAATAGATGAAACAACAAGCAAAACAACCTATAAATCTACTGAAACTGGGCCAAAATTTAGTTATCTTTTTGGAAAAGAAAAAAATTGGTATTTAGGTTTGATTTATAATTTCACTGCAAAAGCCAATTTTGAGGACACTAATGGATCTGCAGAGTGGCGAGGTACTTCATATAAAGTGGAATTTGGTTTCATGCCACGCATATCATCTAAACTAGCAGTTGGTGTGAAATTTAACTATCATGCTGCAAACTACAATGAACAAATCACAAACTCTACAAATTTAACTAAAACAACAAATAGCAAGACGTTAATTTATCCAACTCTATCTTTGCTATATGATTTTTAACTATGCAACAAGAACAAATTTTTTAGGCTGTATCAATCGGTAAATTCATTTATAGTTTTCATAAAAAACGAAGGAATACATGGAACAATTTTTAACAACAGAATCTCTTATTGCACTATTCACGTTAATTGCTATGGAAACAGTTCTTGGTATCGATAATATTATTTTTATTGCGATACTAGTAGCTAAGTTACCACCAGAAATACAGAATCGCGTTCGCAATATTGGTTTAACTCTTGCGCTAGTTATTCGAGTTGGACTTTTATTTTCTCTCAGTTGGATCATGGGGTTAAAAGATCCGTTATTTGCTTTATTTGATAAATCATTTTCGGGTCGCGATTTAATTATGTTGGGTGGTGGTCTGTTTTTGATGGCTAAAGCCACATACGAAATGCATCATAAAATCGAAGGTGGATCTGATGCTGTTCACGATGAAAATGGAGCTATAAAAAAATTTGCTAATCCAACCAGTATTTTAGTACAGATACTGCTGTTGGATATTGTTTTTTCTTTAGATTCAGTTATTACTGCCGTTGGTATGGCTAATCAAATTTCGATTATGGTTATTGCGATGATTGTGTCGATGATTATTATGCTTCTTTCGGCTGGTTCAATCAGTTCTTTTGTTGATCGCCATCCCACAATTAAAATTTTAGCGCTTTCATTTTTATTATTGATTGGGGTTATGTTAACGGCTGAAGGTATGGGAGCCCATATTTCAAAAGGATATATTTACTTTGCTATGACCTTCTCTTTTGTGGTTGAACTTTTGAATATGCGATATAGAAAAAAAACTAAGCACGCTTAGTGATAAATTGATTTTAGCTGCTCTGAATTTCATCAAATTGGAGCAGCTCGTGTCGCATTTAGAGTGAATATCGCATAAAACTCTATTAAAATATCTGAAAATTATTCTAAGTCGGTTTTCCAACTTGAACATCAATGAAGCATCAATTAAATTTTTGTCGGTTTAGGAGCTTTTATGAAGTCTATATTGGCAGTGGTTTTTGTGATCTTTTCTTTTAATTTACAATTACAGGCTCAAGTTTGGGATCAGGCAATTGAATCAAATTCAGCCCCTGAAGATTATAAAGCGCGTCCGTTTTCTGAAAGTGATTTTCAAAATTACCCGTGGTTAAAGGAATTCAAAGTTATTATCGTTGTGAACAAAGCTAATGATGGTTCTGATCGCCAAACGCTACGTTTATATATTGATCAAAAACTCACTCAATTGACGAAAGTTTCAACTGGTCGCGAAAATTATGAAGCCGGTTGTAAACCTGGACAAGAACCTAAAAAAGATCACTGCTCTAAACGTGCGTACTGGTCAACAACGCCAACGGGATATTTCGATGTTGATAAACTTGATGAAAAGTATTTTTCTAATTTGTGGCAGACTTGGATGCCATACTCTGTTTTTTTTGAGTCAGGTATTGCAACTCATCAAGCTCCAGCAGGTACCGAAGGTAAATTAGGCCAAAGAGCTTCTGGTGGATGTATTCGATTGCATCCTAATATGGCGCCACTTGTATTTAAAACTGTTGAATCAGCTGGTAAGGGCTTAATCCCTAAAGTTAATCGTGATGGCTCTATTGCAAAAACAGCTAAAGGCGATATTATTCGAGTGCAAGGTTACAAAACACTTGTTATCGTGCAAAACATTTTAAAATAATTAATAGGATATCATGAGCCAGATAATCACTGATTTAACTTCGCATTTACACACTCAAGAACAAGATCGCAATTTTGCTTGGGAAGAAAAATTTTTTAAACTTATTACGTCATCAGATGTGGCGTTGTTATCACAAGATCCTCAACAAGGACCTGATTCATGGCCATATATTATATGTGAAACGCTTGCAGAAAACAAAACTCCACGAGGAGACACAATTGAATCAGTACAAAAGTTAATTTATTGGTTAGCCACAAAGGGTATTGGTTTAGTTGTTAATCCATACCGCGAACCTTATCCTGACTATGTGTTTTCGTATGGGATGATTTGGTCTTTCAAAGAAACGGGATATTTTATCAGACCAGACTTAGCTGTTAATGCAGGTCAGGTTGAGTACGACAATTCAAAAATCGTTTCGGGTCCGCCGACAAAGGAATACTTGCCTTTTTACGTTCGTAAAGTATTGGCAGATTTTTTCAGAGACCAAGGCGTTTATAATCCTAAAATACTTATGATTTCCGCTGATGGTAAAAATTTTGATCTAGCTTTTTCGTTAGAGTCTTTGGGAAACCCGCCGGATAAAGAACATGCCGGCATAGCTGAAGCCATTTCGTGGTTTCTGCCGCCGCATTACTCTGTTGTTTTAATCAGCGAAGAGGGCTTGCCAAAGTTCCAAAAACTGCAAGAACAAGCCATGATGAATTAGTTGTTTTTTGTTCGAAGGATAGTTAACTAAAGTAAAAAATAACTAGTTAATTTTGTGGTGGCAATAAATCCATTAAGCATTCACGCCAATATTCAGGTGCATCTTTACTGTAATCCACAGCAATAATAAATCCACCCTTTTTGCCAACAAATTTAGTTCGTGCAATTGTCCCTGAAATTTCTAAATCCATTTCGTGAATTGTGAAATAAACTTTATGACCAATAATAAAATCAATATTTAAATTCGAGCGTAATTCTTTTTTAATGAAATCTTCACGTTTAAACTTAATTAAAATACCTGATGAAGAGGCTTCGATAATTTCGCCATATTTAGCTAATTTTTCTAAACTTTCAAGTGAAGAAAAAGAATCAAGCGTTAGAGGAGTGATTTCTTTTCGTGGTGAATTTCTAAATTTTCTCTGTGATGCGCTCATTGTATGGTCCTCCATATACCTAGACTATCGGGGTGTTCAGGACCTAGGTTGAGGGCTCGGACAAAAAATTATTTTCTTAAGCGCTTAAAATTAATTAAATGCAAGTTAAATTAAAAATACTGTGTAGATATGATTCGCTATAACTGTGGCAAATCCAGCATTGACCTTTAATAATGCTTTATCAGTCGAGAGCTGACATTTGAACATAAAGAATTGTGTATCAGTGTAAGACACAGACTTAATTTCAGTTAAAGTAATATTTGACAGAACTTTCACCTCATCCAAATAATGCTGATCTAAATCAGCAATATGCAAAGCTTTAAAACATGATTCTTTCGCAGACCAAATCAAAGCATTTTGCATTTTTTCACTAAATGTTTGAGCCGCATTTTTGACCAACTCGATTTCTGCAGACTGGCTCACGCGCTCGAGAGTTTTATTTTCAATACGTTCTATTGATTCAATATCAAATCCGATAGGGTAATTAGATCGAATATACCCACCCATATCTAAGCAATGCGATACTGAAAAATAATAGGCAAATGCTTTTGGGATTTGATTTAGGTTTAAAATGTTAACTTTATCGCGGTGTTTTAAATTTTTATCATTTTTGTGAATAATGTGTTCACGAATTCTTAATCTGTGTTGCTCGTGTTGTGCGCCAAAACTAGGTTGAGCAACAAGCTGCACATCAACGCGGTCAACTTGGTGGTGAAATAAATCTTGTTTAAGCTCTTGATTAATAACATCAGAAAATAAACGACCAAGTTGGTTAAGAGCAGAGTATTGATCCATATTTAACCCTCGAATTTTTCTGGCCAAGTCACTTGTTGGTTGCTTGTAATTTTCATCATGCGATCAAGTGAAGCGTGAGCTTTAAGTCTTAATTTTTCATCTAGCTGCACAGCTGGTTCAAAGTGTAATAAAGCTTGATAAATTTTTTCTAAGTTATTCAGTTTCATATACGGGCAATCATTACAAGCACAGTTTTCATCAACAACCGGGGCTTGAATCAGTTCAGCATCAGGTCTTAGTTTTTTCATTTGATGAAAAATACCAGTTTCAGTTGCCACGATGAATTTTTTGAAATTTGTATTTTTTTGAACTTCTTCAAGCAATCTTGAAGTTGATCCAATAACAGTGGCATATTTTAAAATCGCATCATCACATTCAGGATGTGCAATGACTAAAGCATCAGGATTTTCATCAATGATTTTTTTTAATCGAGTTGCATTAAACAACACGTGAACTTCGCAAGCTCCATTCCATAAAATAAATTCACGACTTAGTTTTTTGCTGAGCCACTTGCCCAAGTGTTGATCCGGGCCAAATAAAATACGACGATCTTTAGGAATTGATTCAACAATTTGAGCAGCGTTACTCGATGTGATAATCACATCTGATATCGATTTAACTTCGGCGCTTGAGTTGATGTATGTCACACAGATAGCATCTGGGTATTGTTTGCGCCAGGCTAAGTATTGATCGTAGGGCGCACCCTCGACTAACGAACAACTAGCATTTAAGTCAGGAACTAAAACTGTTTTTTCAGGGTTTAGAATTTTCACGCTTTCACCCATAAAAACCACACCAGCTAAAAGAATATTTTTATTTGAAACTTGTTGTCCCATTTTGGCTAAATAAAATGAATCACCAACATAATCAGCGATGTCTTGAATATCACCTGTTTCATAGTAATGAGCGAGCAAAGCCACGTCTTTTTCTTTTTTCAGACGAGTAATATCAGATATTAACTTTTGATCGCTTGTGTTTAATTGAGAATTTTTTTGCACTTTAGACCCACTTAAGGTGTGCGGGATTAAACTGTCGCTCCACCTTTAAGGATCTGTATAATCGATTTTGACATTAATTTAAAGCTTTCTAATACACCTTTACCCTCAAAAGCGCAGGCTTCAATCTCTTGAGCATTATAACGGTTTAAATGCTTTCTGAGCTCAGAAATAGGCAACGCTGTTGGTAAATCGCGTTTGTTATATTGCAATAAAATAGGGATATCTTTGATGTCATAGCCTTGTTGTTTAAGGTTTTTTTCTAAATTATCAAGGGCTTGTAAGTTTTCATCTAAACGATCAGCTTGCGAATCAGCTACGAAAATAATGCCGTCAATACCTTGTAAAATGAGCTTACGAGTTGCATCGTAGACGATTTGTCCGGGCACACTGTAAACATGAAAGCGCGTTTTAAACCCGCGAATTTCACCAATGTCTAAAGGTAAGAAATCAAACAAAAGTGTTCTTTCAATTTCAGTATTTAAAGCAACAAGTTTTGATTTTTGATCTTGTGCTAGGCTTTGATACATCCATTGAATATTTGTCGTTTTACCACCTAGCGATGGGCCGTAATAAACAATTTTGCAGTGAATTTCTTTGGCGTTGTAATTAAATAGTGACATTACAGTTGCACCCTATTTTCTAAAGCGCGCCCCATTGTGCGATCATCAATAAAATCAATATCAGACCCAATTGGAATACCATGGGCAATGCGTGAAATTTTCACATTTTTGCCTTGCAAAGCTTTGGCTAAATACAAAGCCGTTGTGTCACCTTCGATATCAGCGTCTAAAGCTAAAATAATTTCTTTTATCGTTGGGCCATCGTCGTTCAAACCTTTATCGATTTTAGCGACAAGCTCTTGAATTTTTAAATCTTTAGCTGTGATGCCTTCTAGCGGAGAGATAACACCGTGTAAAACGTGGTAGCGTCCACGAAACGCACCTGAAGACTCAATACGAACAATATCTGAAGGCTCTTCAACCAAACAAATTGATTCAGATTGACGGTGAGGATCTTCACAAAATTTGCAAAGTTCGCGATCTGTGTAGTTAAAACATTCAGGGCAGGTGTGAACTTCTGTTTGCACGCGCAATAAAGCTTCAGAAAGTTTTTCAGGATACGCGTCCTTAGATTTTAAAACATAATAAGCCAGCCTTTGAGCTGTTTTCGGCCCGATACCGGGTAAACGACTCAATTCATGAACTAGTTTTTCTAAGGCTGGTATATGCAACATGTCCTAGAACATTCCTGGGATATTCATACCGCCAGTGATTTTAGACATTTCTTTTGAAGATTCGTCTTTAGCTGTTTTCAAAGCATCGTTAACTGCAGATGTAACAAGGTCTTGTAACATCTCAACATCGCCAGCTTTCATCACTTCAGGATTAATCGTTAATGCTAAAACTTTGTTGTCACCGTTGACTTTAGCAGTGACTGCGCCGCCACCAGAAGTTCCAGTAAATTCACGAGTAGCAAGTTCTTCTTGAAGCTTTTTCATTTTCATTTGCATTTGGTTAGCTTGTTTCATCAAGTTAGCCATTCCGCCTAATCCGCCGCCGCCAAAACCTTTCATTGTAAACTCCTCTTATCTATAAAATTATAATCAAAAAAAACTATAATAAAAATTATAATCGCTAAAGTTAAAATCTTATTACGACTTTAAATTTTTAACGACTAGTTTAGCCTGAGCTTTAAAAACTTTTTGTGCTTCTTGCACACGTGGGTCTTTTAAAATCTCACTTTTTAATTTTTCTTCGGATTCTTTTTCTTGTTTCAGATGTAAACTAACAGCTGAATCACCCGAAGCGACTTTCGCCTTAACAACTTTAAAAGTGTAGCCTGTGCCAAAGAATGAATCAATAAAACCTTGCAGTTTTTCATGAGTTTCTGCGTGGTTCAATTGCTCGGCTAAAAAGCTAAATTGAGCCGCAGCTTCTAAAGTGAAGTGCTTTTCATTTAGGCCCGTAAAAATAATGTTATCTAATTTAGCTGCTAAAAAGGCATTTTGTTGTTTTAAGTAATGAACAAACTTGATCCAGCCTTCTGTATTCAGGGTTGGTTTTGCTGGTTCAGCTTTAAAAGGAACAGGTGTGGTTGTCGTTGCATGGTTGACGGAGTTGGTTGTTGCTGACAAATTCTGTGTCCTGTTGGGGGGCACAGCTGCTGCAACTGATCCCCCATCAGCCTTTGGGGTTGGCCGAACCTCGATTGTTCCCGATTGGAACTTTAAATTTTGAATATCAATCACGCGCGGGGCTTGCGCTAAACGCAATAGGCAAACTTCAAAAACCAAATAAGGATCACTGGCTTTACTAATATCAGTAAGACCTTTTAAAGCCATATCAAACAACATATGTAATTCAGAATCTGATTGGCTTTGTCCCATTGCTTTTAATAATTGAATTTCTTCAAGTGGTAAATCAATCAAAGTGTCATTTTCAGGAGCTGTTTTAAGTAAAATAGCATGACGAATAAGTTGCAAAAGCTCTTCAAAAAATAAGCCGGCATTAACTCCGATTTGATGAGCTTTTTCTAATGCGACAATAGTTTTTTGGGCATCGCGTTTCATGAGATGATCAAAAATTTCAAATATCAACGATCGATCCGTTAAGCCGAGGACAGAACTCACGTTAGCTTCAGTTAATTGACCAGACGAAAAATTAATAACTTGATCAAGTAAACTTAAACTGTCACGAGCAGACCCATCACCCTGTTTAGCGATCAGCCACAGAGCTTTTTCTTCAGCGGGAATGTTTTCAAGGTCACAGATTTTTTTTAAATGAGTTGTGATTTGTTTTAAAGGAATCCGGCGTAGATCAAAACGCTGACATCTAGACAAAATCGTCTGTGGAATTTTATGAACTTCAGTTGTGGCCATCATGAAAATCACGTGTGCAGGCGGTTCTTCTAAAGTTTTAAGTAGGGCGTTAAATGCATTTGTTGATAGCATGTGAACTTCATCGATAATAAAAATTTTATATCGACCAGAAGTGGGCATAAACATAACGCTATCACGTAAATCACGAATGGCATCAACGCCGTTATTCGAGGCACCATCAATTTCGATCACATCAACTGCAGATCCTTGAGTGACTTCGATACAACTTTGACATTTGTTACAAGGGCTAAAATTAACAGGGCTTTGGCAACGTAAAGTTTTTGCTAAAATACGTGCTGACGATGTTTTACCTGTTCCACGCAAACCAGTGAATAAAAGTGCGTGTGGTATGCGGTCGTTTTTTAAAGCATTTGTCAGTGTTTGCGAAATGTGATTTTGGCCGATCATTTGATCGAAGGATTGAGGTCTGTATTTGCGAGCCAAAACTTGATACGACATGAACCCACCAAAATAAGAATATACAAAAAAAGCGTAAAAATAAGCGGCTGAGCACCCCACATCGCCTAGCTCTACAGACACCGTTGCTTCCTTCCGGACCTAGCGGAATTCACTGCAAAGTCTACCGTATGGGACCCAGCCATTGTTGTGTGTATATGAAATACCCTGTGAATTCAGTGAATAACGCACTAAGACATAAAGAAAGAATCGAAAATAGAACCGTGAAATGCATTATTGATTTGCATGATTGATTGAAGGGGTCGTCATAACGACCTTAAAGCTCATAAGTGCGATAAAGTAAAAAAGCTGCAAGAGCAGTGTTGGCTTGAGAATGCAAGAACTGCTCTTTAGATAACATTAGATAGAGTCACACTTGTAAGTTTCGGCTTTGTTATTTTTAGAAACAGATGAGCAGCTAATGTTTCCATTTCTTAATACAACACCATCCAAGTTTTCTTCAGTTGATTTTGACATTGAATTATAAAGTTTTTTTGCAATATCACCTGTTAAACCACCAATGTCTGACATACAATAATACTGCTCATTAGATTCATGTTTCGTACAGCTGATAAGCGCAGAATTCACGAGTACACCATCACCTGCGTTTTGAAGATCTGCTGAAACTGTATTTACGAAAGCGTAAACTAATCCCGCTTCTGCATGAGTTAATCTTAATGATGCAAAAGATTGCGCTGAAAATAATAAGATCATCGATGTCATTAAAAGTTTTTTCATAAAGTACTCCTTAATATATATGTTTGTATTTTTCATTTAAAAATTACTTCGCAAATTTAAGGCCAAGAAATACTTGTCTAAACAAAATAAACATAAGTAAGAAGTGCCCATCGCCAGGATTAGTGTTGATTTGTCATCAGTATGTCTAAAGCTTTGACAAAAATAAATGCACAAAATGATTTTAATAAGTATTAAATCATGCGTTTGCATAAAAAACTGCGAATGTGTTTCAAAATGAAACACGTAATCGAAAAATCTGTCTCATTTTAGAACATGGACTGGTTTTTGAATAACTAATTCAGTGAAGAGATTTGTTTTTATTTATTAAAGGAGAGCCCATGAAAAAAAGATCATTACCGTTAGTTTTGGCATTAGTTGCTTCGACTTCAATGATTGTTAATTGCCAAAAAGCTCCATCAAAAAGAGCGGCAACAACAACCAACGGAAACAATAGTGCCACAGGGGCTTTAGATCCAGCGGCAGCTGCACTTAAAACGGCGGCGGATTTAAAAATTACAGAAGAGTGTTCGGTTGAAATTAAAAATGCACGCAAAGAATTGCATGCCAACAATACGAAATTCAACGAGCAATTTATGAATAAAAATATTTCAGATTTATCTGAAAATGAAAAAGCACAATTTTCCGTTGATGTTAAAAAAATTGTTGAACAATGTGAAGCCTATTTGGCAAAACTAAAGACAGTCAATGGAGCGGGCTGCAAAGATTCTGAAAATAAAAATGCTCCACTTGTTATTAAAGATAAAGCGCAGCAATCATGTGAAAAAAATGGCCATGTATTAAAACAATTGACTGGCCAAGACAATGAACTAGCCAAACAGTTTCAAGATAGTCAAAGCCGAAAAGGGCAAGAAAAAGCGATTGAAAAATTAAAAGCCGAAACTTTATTGTTATCGAAAGAAGGGCAAGCATTAATGTCGGCAGCTGGTGTTTTATGGAAGTCATTCTTAGATATGGGCGAAGTTAAAACAAGCAAAACAGAACTTGAAAAATTAGTTAAAGACGGTAAGACCGTTTGTTCATTTGAAGAGGAAATGAAAATAACAACTGATAAAACATCTGAGTTTCAGCTTGTTTCAATAGCAGATAACCAAAAAAATCCAGATAATACCTACGAGCATGAAGTTCTTGAAAATTATGAAACAATGAAATCTGGTGAAAAATCAAGTGTAGTTTTAACATTCTCACGTGTTAATGCTGGTGATAATAATGGTGATTTAAACTATTTGGTTTGTGTAAACGTGAAAAAAGATCAGATGACAGCACAAAAAATCAAACAAGTTTTGGGCAAAGTTTTAAAAGTAGATGATCGCACAGAAGATCAGCGTCAAGCCGATCAGTTAAAAGAAAGTACTAAAAATCAACCTACAACAAATACAGCTTCTGCGCAAAGTGCGACAACAACAGCGTCGCAAACAGTGACTGTTATCCCACAAGGTGCTTCAAGCTCGCCACAGTCAGGGACGGGTCAAAAAGTTACAACGGATGATATAACTGTCGAATCAATTGATGTAGAAGGCACAAAATATCAAATAATTAACCTGAGCAATGGTGAAAAAGTTAAAATAGAATCAGGTAAAATAAGCTTAAAAGCTGCAAGCGCCGGGCAATCTGGGTCAGTCGTTAAAATTGAAAGCAAAGATGGCAAAAGATATTTGCTTGATAAGCAAAGACAGAAATCAGCTTTAATTATTGAAGAAAAAGAGCGCAAAGAAAGCAAAAAAGTAAAACCTGAAGCTGCTAAGCCTGTGCAAGCTGCTGAAAGCGCAGCTTCTTCAGCATCAGCGTCAAGTGATACAATCGTTGATGAAAAGTCTGGTTTAAAAATTTCAACTACGTTAGGCGATGTTAAATCCGATCAAAACCAGGACACAAAAAGCAATAATGCTAAAATCGCTTTAAATGAAAAAGAAGTTCAAGCTTTGAGAGAAAAATTTGTTGGGCTCAAGGGTCAATCAGAGCTCGTTAAAATTGCAAGCATCAGCTATGATCAATCAACACGTACTCAATCGATTTCATTATTTAACGAAGTTGTTTTGTTAGTTGAAACTTCTAAAATTATCGATATGAATTTAATTAACTCAGTTGTCAGAATTGAATTTGATCCATATCAAAAACCAGTAAAAGATTTAAAGACTGGAAAATTAAAACTAACAGGTATTCTTGTTTTAAGTAATCAAGAAGCGATTAAAGTAACTTGGTTAAAAGACGCAAAAAAATAATCAATAAAAGTTAATATCATTTTTTAAAACCTTTACAAAACCGGAGATTGAAGTCTCAGGTTTTTTGTTTTTCACGAAGGAACTTAGTTAAAATTGACTGGCAATTTTTCTGATTGAATCGGTTTCTTCGGCCCAGTATCGATATGTATTAAATTCGGGAAATATTTTTGGAAAACTTGGGTCATGCCACCGATTTAAAATCCAACCAGCATAATTGATAACTCGGTAACAGCGCAGAAGTGGGATTATTTCTAACTGTTTTTCGTCAAAGTGGCGTAGAGTTTCATATCCTTTTAAAAAGAGCTCAAACTCTTTCGTTTTAGAAAATTGTTCGTCTGGAAATATCATCCACAAATCTTGAACAATTGGACCATTGATAAAATCATCAAAATCAACCAGAGTAATATCATTTTGCCCGTTATCCAAAAGATTACCTCGGTGTAAGTCTCCGTGAATGCGAATAAAGTTTTCAGGATGTAATCTTTCATCTAATTCGTTAAAAACAAATTCAGCAACATCAAAGTAGTCTTGACGAACTTCGGGCGATACAACTTCATAAAGCTGATCAAGAACACCCCATTTTTGATCTTGTGTAGGTCCAAAAAAATTTCGATTAAAAGCTTCCTTTTTTTCGCCCGTATTGTGCAGTTGAGCAACGAGTGATCCCATTTTTTCAAATTGGCTAATCAAAATTTCTTGCATCATTCGTCCACGAACTTTTTCATAAAGAGAATAATATATTCCATTTTGTTCATTCACGCTGGATTGTGTTTTGTGATTGATAATGGGTAACCCAACGGATAGACCATCAGATTTGAGATCAAAGCAAAATTCATGTTCATCGGATATTGTTTCTTTTGACCAACGATTTGGTCTGAAAAACTTAGCAATGATAGGTTGATTGTTTTCAAGTTTAATTTCAAACACACGATTTTCATATGAGTTGAGTTGATGAATTTCACCAGTAGGATTAAACCCATACGAATCAACAGCAGCCATGATCGCATCTGGATTAAGATTAAAAAAATGATCGTGTTGTGCTGTCATGATTTACGTCATCCTTGAACTAATTTCAAAATCAAATCGTTAAAACTGGCTTATATTAGCGTTATATTTGATCTGAAGCCAAGTAAAATTGGTCTTTGGCTTGCTTTGATTTTAAATGCTCAGAGAAGAATTTATCGGTCCGTCATGAGTGTGGAGGCCAAAATGTTGATCAGAAAAAAATTAATTTTAGCGCTATCAGTTGCTTCAGTTGTTGGGTGTGGATCTAGTAAAGATTCTAAACCAGTGACTGTTGGTGGGGACATTCCTCCATCGACACAAACAGCGCCAAACCCGGTGACGACACAGCAAGCTCCGGCGCCAATGCCGACTCCTGCGGGATCGCCATCGCAACAAAATCGTTCGATAGATCGTGGTGGTGCTCAAAGTACAGAAAATGATTTTCAAACTGATATTGACCAAAAAATAAATGGTCAGTCTGGTCAAAATCAAAAACCTGGTCAGTCAAATGGGTGGCAAACATCATATGATTCTTCTGAAGAACAGCAAACTGGCACGTCGAATGTGTTAAATCCTCAAGTTAATTTAGTTGATGATGGTTTGCATAGAGCTATGCGTGTGACTTTTGCAGAAGCAGAAGCGCATAAAACTGGTGGCCAATCTGTTGATGGTTTGTTTTATACAAGTTCAAGTGATGATGGTTTAATGTCTGAATTTAAATCGTATAACAATAAAGTTAATGCTGAACAAAAACAGATGAATTTAAATTTAGCTAAAGGTATCGTTGCTGCGCAAATAAAACGTCAGCTCAGTGATAATTCAATTCAGTTACACTTGACGGTAGATGAATTCGGTAAATTAAAAACGTATGTTCTTAAAGCAAATCAAGAAGATAACCGTTTTAGACTAACATTAGTTTCAAAAACAGGAGATCTTGAATATCAAGGTGGTTTTTTAAAGTGCACAGATACTGATGGTGGATGCGAAAATGCTTATGCTAAAATTAAGCTTACAGGTGCGTATGCGCGTATTATTTTTAGAAGCTCTTATGCAAGTCGCATGTTTCATTTACCTTCAACAAACACATCAAAAGCCTTTTCTTTGTGGCAAACATATGTTGGCAACACGGTTGATAGTGTTAAAGGTACTACCCAAGCTATTAGCTACGTTCAAATTTCGTCTTTTGAGGTTGTGAATGGTCGTTCAGCGATGGGATTATTACTTGTTACTGATGACAAGCAATTAGTTGGTTTAAGCGTTCCGTTGTTAGCGCAAGCTAAAGGAACTGTGGTCGATGTGCCTGTTCAAAAAGTTACAGATTTATCGCTAAATTATGATCTCAAAAAGCTAGCAGGAACTTATTCTACAAAATTGAGCGACACGCTTAAAAGTATTCGCTTAGAACGTAATAACGGTTTAGGTGATATTCGTTTGAAGATGGACGTTTCTGATTCGACCAATGACTTGCAAAAATCATTTATCTGGATGACGGTTTCTAAAATGAACAAATCAACTTTATCAGTTGATCAGGTTCAAGAATTTGAAAAAACTGTTAAAGCTTTTTAATATTTAAAATCAAAATTGTTTTGATTACGATGTTTAGAAAATAGGGCAATGTTGGCCCTATTTTTTTGGGCCCAACATTTGCTTTTTAATCCCCTGTGAATCGTTTAGGGGGAAAAATGATCTTAAAAAAACTTAAAAAGTCTATTCTGTTAGCACTTTCAACAGCGGTTGTTATAGGTTCGGTGTCAATTGCACACTCGGACGATGGTTTTGGTATTGGTCCAGGGGATGATGATGGGGGTTGGTTAGCGCCTTGTGATAACCCGTACGATCCTGATTGTGCGGACCAAAGTCCAGATCATGGTTATTCTGAGGTTAAACGCATTTATGTCGGTCGTGTTGTACGCAATGAAAGATTGTTGCTGAGACAACTTGCTGGGATTGGATCTGAGTATGCTCAATATCGTGTTGTTGCTGTTCGTGCGAATACACGCCCTAATAGTAGTTCAAAAACGATTGCTCGGTTGATTGTGGGTGGTCGAGTCGTAGCTTCTGAAGTTAACCCAGGATATCAAATTGATTTAGTTCCAAGTGAAAGAATTCGCTTAGGATCTGCGAATCGAGAGCTCACTTTAACGATAGATGGATCAACTATCATCGAAGATATTCAAATTGAACTTGTACCGGAAAATTCACATGGTGGTGGTTATCCACGTCCGCCGCACGAGCCACGTCCGCCAGAGTTTCCGGCGCCTCCGCATCAGCCCAATCCTCCTCAATATCCGGGGGATGGTCATCATCCAGGTTATCCAGGTCATGGGAGTGAAGTTCTTGATTTAGGTGTTTATCGTTCGATGTATGGTCACGATCGCTTAGATTTAACTCGATACATAGACATGTATAGATACAATGGACGCCGTATTCAAAGTATACGCGTTACGGCGTCAGCACAGCACAATGTAGCATTGGCCGATTTGCTGATGAATGGTTTTAATGTGGGGACTTTGCAATTCAGCGGAGGCTATTCTCAAACGCAAGAGATCCGTTTGAACAGCCCTGACCTTGGCGGAGAAGCGGGCAGTTTAGTTTTAAATACTCGCGGAAATATGACAATTGAACGTGTTTTAATTGTGTTAAGCCGCTATTAATTATCAAAACTTGACTAATCTTATTGTCAAATAAAGCGCCTCATGCGATGAATTTAAGAGGCGCTTTTTTTCGGAGGAAAATATGGAAACTCAAGAGACTCAGTTAATTCAAAATCTTGAAAAATCAAACACTTCGGCGGCGTTGCCTATTTTGTCTGATTATATGGATTTTCGTATTTTTCTAGCTGATTTTTACCGTTTTAAAAAAGAATCAACTAAGCGTTCTTTGAGACCTTACAATTATGCGATTTTTTCGGCGGCGGCGGATATTAAATCTCCGAATTATTTAAAGATGATTATTGAAGGTAAGCGTAATTTGTCGATGGATATGGTGGCTAAATTTGCTAGGGCCTGTGGTTTAAATAAAGCTCAATCGGACGAGTTTAAACTTTTGGTTGTGTTCAACCAGTCAGAAGATCCGGCTGATCGCAATTATGCTTTAAAGCAGTTATCGGAATTTCGCGTGGCTCAAAAACTTAAATTAGGTGAATTTGATCGCCGTGTATTTGAAAAAGTTCCGAATTGGATTGGCTGGATTATTTATGCTTTGGTTGATCAGGAGGGTGTTGTTTTTGAAACAGCCAAGCTCAAAGAGCTTTTACGTGGCAAAGCTTCAGAGGCTGAGATTGACCAAGCTCTTAAAAACTTAATAATAAGTGGCGAATTACAAAAAGATCCTGCAACGGGATTGATTAGTAAAGGTAAACCAACAGAAGCACCTGAAGAAATTCCACCGGCGCTCATTCGTCAGCTGCAAATGCAATTAATGTATTTGGGTTTAGAATCTCTTTATCAAGATAATGCAACCGAGCGAGAGTTTGGTTCGTTAACGCTATCTTTAACTCAGGCTGAGTTTGAAGATTTAAAATTTAAATTAAGACAAATGCGTAAAAGCTTACATAAAGAAAATTCGATAGCCCGCATGAATCAAAAAGGTGATCGCGTGTATCAGTTGAATTTACAGCTTTTTCCTGTTAGCAATCCTTCAAAAAAAGCAGAGTTAAATTAACTCCTGCTCTTATCTTAAAAATAGTCATAAAATTAAGCAATAAGACAGCATCTGGTGATTTAAAAATGATCGCTTTATGGATTTATTTTCTTAAAAACTCTTTACAGTATTTTTCTGTTTTTTAACAGATTTGCTGAACATTTAGTACATAGAAAATAAATCTTAAATTTTCTTAAACTTCATTTTTTGGTCAATTTGACACTGGAAAATCCACTGGATTGTGGAAAAGTCTGTGGATTCGGTTGATAACTCACTATGAAAAATCAATGTTTTGTTGCCGGTGCATAATTTAGCAGCTTATTTAATGCGCAGCATATATGTTCAGTGACAGAAAGCAACCTAAGCAAAATGTCACAAAAAACAGTTAAAAAGTGAAATTAAATGATAAAAATAGAGTGATTTTTCTATATCAATATATAGGACTATGGTCTAGCTTTTGGGGGCTATCTAGTGGTGATTAAAGCGTGATGTTTTTTATAGCATTTTGGGGTATGTGTTGTCTGGATGTTGATGAATTTTAGATGAATTGTGATTTGGTCTTTTGTGGATTTTAAGAAATCAGATATAATTATTAAACGAATTTGTTTTCGTGTACTGATCGTTTTGAAGTTGGGGGTGTACTGGCTTCGACGTGGGTGCTGAAGCAAAGGGAGCATACCGGGGCGCATGTGGACCTCGTTAAAAACGTGCAATTATTAGTTGCAAACAACGACTACGCTTTAGCAGCTTAGTTCTGCTACGGTCTTAATGTTGATCGACGGTGTCGATGCTAAGACCGACGATAATGCCGTCTCGGTGCTGACTGGTTTCTCTGGAGTTAGCACTTAATAGTTACCCAGGGGATTTCTCTTTTGAACTTTGTTTGTAGAGGTCTTAAGGGTTTAATAAAATACAAACTAAGTATGTAGCGCCTTTCTGTGGATCTCTTGCGGACCCGGGTTCAACTCCCGGCACCTCCACCAAACTCCTCTTTTATTAAATCTAATATATTAGATTTGGTGAAAGGGGGTTATTTTTGATCTTAATAATATAAATTATTAATTTAATAATAATTTTAATGACTTATTAAATTTTAGCACTCTATATTCGTTATCCCAAAATTAGACGACTATTTTACTCCACTTTCTTTTTATATTCCCTATGGTAATATGAAACTACATGCTTATAAATATGTAGTTTAAAGCGAGGATTTTATGACCCAAGTTGAAGATGAAAAATTAAGAAAGCCAAAAAGAAAGCGATCCCTACCAAAAAGTCGATCATACGATGTGAAGCTCACTAAGGAAGCTAGAACTCTTCGTCATCTTCGACGAGAGCTGGGTATGTCGATGCGTGAAGTGGCAGAAAAGATGGGTTGTTCAGATTCTCTTATTTCGCAAATTGAACAGGGACGTATGGATTTACCCAAAGGTAACTTTCTAGATCGCATTATCAAGTTGTATGGCGTTAAAAACCGTAAACGTTTTAGTGAAAAATGCATTCGCTATGGCGAAAAATTCACACCTCAGGAGTTAATATCTGAAGCCTTACCCAAACTTAATAAACAAGAGTTGTCATTCATCTTGAACTATATTGAAACCAGCATGAGCACGAGGAGATTGCAGGTTATCAAATAAAGTAACTAAGCTTTCTTAGCTTTCTTTTTGTGCTTTACAAGATCAACTACCTTGCTCGATTGCTTCAGGTGATCAAATTCGAGCGAATCTACAACTGCCTTTTGAATTTTTTCATCTGACTTGCGCCAGTAATAATCCAAAGAGCGCAAAGAAGAATGTCCCAGGTGCTCAGACACCGCTTTGATAGGAAGATTGCGGTCTAACGCTAGACTCGCCGTGCAAGCTCTGAGGTCATGAAATCTAAACCAATCTTTTTCAGAATGGTTCGACTTTTTGCTATCAGATTTTGATACTTTAACAGGTTTAATAATTCCTGCCTCGACTAAAAACTTTCGAATAACCACTGATGCTTTTCCATTTTTCCAATCAGGTACTCTTGGAAGAATAAAAAACGCGTCTGATTTATTTTGTTCAATCTCAGATATGAGCTCGACCATGCTTTTATTAAGATAAACTGTTCGAGCTTGACCATTTTTGGGTCGCTTCAAAGCTTTCTTTTTCCAAGACCAACTATACTCAATATTAATTCTTTCAGGTTTGCCATTTTGGTCTCTAATAATGTTTTCAAATTTCAAAGCATAAAGCTCAGCAGATCTTGCCCCGAGAAAGAATGCAAAGGATATGATATAATACCACTGTCTATCTCTCTTTTTGACATGTTCAATTAACTTGTAAACCTCCTCATGAGACAGACCAACTTCAGATTTTCTATTTTTCTGAACTTCTCGCCATGCATGCGGTTTCAGCCCATTGGCTGGATTGTTGTGCTTAGTCCAATCGTTGTGATTAAAAACACGGGTAACATGTCCAAAAATTTTTTGTTTTGTTGCTGGTGCAAGGGGTTCACCCTTGTCGTTTGTTAAAGCTTCGACATGATCTTGAATCATTACGCGCGTAATATCACTTAGCCATTTCTCATCCAATTTTTTTGTGTGCTTTTCTAGTGTTCCTTTAATATCATCTAGCTCTGATGAGACTGTTCCACTTAACTTTATCTTTGTTTCGATCCTTCGGTAGGCAAGCTCTTTGGCGTCTTTCCATTTTCGATCATTATTTTTAGCTTTTAAGCGAAGCTCCCAAAGTTCTCTTTGAAACTCTTTAAGTTGGTTTCTTGCGTTTTGAATACCCTTGATGTTGGCTTTTTTGCGATTAACTTGTCGCCCATTAATTACCAAGTAAAAATGAACGTCATAATGCTTGTATTTCTTTTTATTTCTGGCGCAGTAAATGTATGGCTCAACTAATTTGCCATGCACAAATTTTTCGGTTTGAGTATTTGTGTTTTCCGAATCGTTTTTTGGACTATCGTTACTATCCGCCATGCAAGCTCCATTTCATTCATTATATTATTATATCGCGTAATGAAGCGGGAGTCCGGTCTTAATTCAGTTCTGAGACGGTCAAAATTTGACGACTTATCTGTCTATAAGTCGGGTTTAAATAGCCAACGACCTAGTGTCTTAGCCTCTGAGATCAGTTGATCTTTCTCCAGTTCAGTCAGGTCACTTTCATACCTGATTCTGAACCCAGTTCCCTCCCAATCATAGCTAACGATAGCAACTAGAACTTCATAGTCATACTTTCGAAAGACCTTGTATCGTTTAGGGTTCTTGAATTCTGGATCTTGGACTTCTGGGATAATGAAAAAAGTGAACTTGTCTTGTGGCATATGACCTCCACCAGATAAATGGAAAATAGGTCAGCAAAAACTGCTGATCACAAAAAAATCACAATTTTATATGTAAATCCTCTATCCAAACAAAACTGATTTAAAAATCCTCATCAGTTTCTGGTGCCCTCTCAAATTTTAGACCCTGTCGCCTGTTGATTTCTTTCCAATTAAAGTTCTCCGGACTATTGATGATAAAATGTGTCCTAGTAATATCAAAAGGATCAATTTTTATTAATCCTAAAGAAAATAGCTGTTTCAATCCTTTCTGTATTGAATTGTAAGAGTACTTTGTAATTTGCTCAAGATTGCCCCTGGTAAAGCGATGTGATCTACGGTGTGGGTAACTCTCGTTTGACTGAACAAAAATGCAATACAAACGAAATGCTGTGGCTCCAACGACATTTTTATTCATCATAAAGGCAGGGATCTGTTTCATGTGGCACCTCAGGCATTAAATGGATTGCTTTTGATTTTTCCATTTATATTTTTGACCGTGGGAGCCTAGTTCAAATATGGATTGGGTCATGCACTCAGAGCCTAGGGCAATCAAAACAAGGACGGTCATGTTGCGATTGATAAGGCAGGGAAAGCGAAAGTTGTCTCGAAAATAAGACTCCTCTTTCTTCTCATTATTTTAATGGGGGGAAAGGGGGGCATTTCGGGAAAGCTTACTATAAAGAGATTTCCAACACGAAGTATACAAAGTCAGAAATAAGACACTGTTTAAGCAAAAGCATATAAAAAACAGAACCTAACTTATGATCCATTTAGATTTCATGGAAAATTACGACTTTGTTTTTAAAAGTATCAGAAATTGGTGGTTTCTTGGGTTGTTCATTGTTTTTTCGAGACCCGTGATCGAATACATTTTTTATCCAAGCAAAGGTTTTTGGATCAATTTTTATAGTTTTGGGGTTTCATCATTAATAGTCTATTGGTTTATGATACTTGCCAGATATAGAGATCAAGACCGGAAAGAAAAATTCGAAAAATATCGAATCAAAAAGCGAATGCAAGAAGCAATGGATCAGGCTAAGAAGTCTTTCGATCAAAATTCTCAATAGAATCAAATTCATTTTCAGCGACTATCCTCTGTCTTGTATCAAAGAGGTTCTCTTCCCGTATATCAACTTTTGCAATTTCTGGGTGGCAGATTTTTCTCCAGAAAAGTTCTTTATTTTGTGTCCAAGCTAACGGTCTTTTTGCAATTATAACTTTTCTTGCAAAAGACATTTCGCCAAACATTTTCAAGCACTGTGCGTGATAGTCGCCCGGTGCGATTAGTTGGCAGTTGTCTTTATTAAATTGCCAATCACTCCAAAGATTTTCGAAAAGAAGTTCACGATCTTTTTGTACTGTTGATAAATTCAAGTAGACCCCATCATAACGGTAGTGATCTTCTTCAACAGCTTTAGCGATTTCGAGTTCTTGCCTTTTGTAATCTTCGAACCATTTCTTATGATCTTCTTTCGTATGCGTTTCCTGTTGGGAATCGCTTGATTTAATTTTTCTCAAAATTTCAGAAATGAAAAGAATTCCTGATTTTAAAAGAACAAAAGAACGCCAACAGAGATGAGTAAGCAAACCAAATGAAAAAATAATTGATATAATTTTATAGAAATTCATTTCTCCGAATCCTATTTTTCAAAATAAAAACTGAGTCCACCAGATCCAACAGAATCACAGACCTGTTCACCGCTAAGTGTGTAGACATCGCTCGCTTCGCAATTTCGAAAAACAGAATTGTGAATTGAAACAATTTTTCCAGATAGTATGGCAGTGATCCCAATCATTGGGACTGTGCTGACTTGATTGTTCCAAATTTGTGCAAAGGTTGTGCTGTTCGAATTATTTTTTATTCTGTAAACTGAATTTTTCCAGTTGCTTGCAAATCCTTTTACTGTTGTGTCAGGAGAAGAAAATCCAAATGATGTGTCTGCTAAATTTGAAGAATTGTCTTCAAAAATTATTCCCTCTGGAGGCCAACTCCAGACACTTAAGCGATTCGTAATGCTGATTGCACCTTGTGCCTGGTGATGAAAAATTTTAAATTTTTTGAAAAGCAAGTCAGATTTATCCACTATCTGATTTCTGAAACCGAGATACAAGTTATTATCTAAATCTTTAAAGACCACTGATCTTCCATTTTGAAAAAGAATCCATTGACTTATTGGCGAGAAAAATTCACCGGCATTGCATTCACCTGTATTTGTTTCGGTGGATTTTACTACATGACCAGTATTTGCTAGCGATTCCGCATACTCGGAAATGGTTACTGTATTTGAGCTGACGGAAATCTGAATTCTAGAAGGTGCTCCATGGTTACCCTTTAAAAGTACAGCGTTATAGTGATGAGTTAGAAATCCCTCAACACATGATGGCTGATAGATCATGTAATCGCCTGATCGAGTGTTGATATCAGTTATAATAACTGCTAACTCATTCTCGACAATAAACTCCTCACCAATCACGAATGGCGGTAAGGCTTTTGTCACGATACTGTCAGCCGAATTAAATCCATAATAGCCAGGTTCTGCATTGTTTTGATCAGGGGTATTGCCATCCCCAGACGGGAAATCAGATGGTAGAGTTGCAGATCCCGATGAGCCACTACCACTGCATGCAGTCAAGATCGTAGACGCTATAATAATTATCAAACTTGTTTTCATTTCTATCCTTTCAGTTGTCCACCACACGCCACGCAAATTTGCGAGGCATTAAAAAGGTCAGTACAGCAACTCTCGATGAAAATTTCATTTCCACTTCGATAGAAGCCACCACTCAAATGTTTCCACAGTGTTTCAATGCACTGCTCTGCATGATGAGTAGTATGGAATTCATATCTTGCTACCGTATACATAAAGGCTTCCTTCTCATTACATTATCCCGCGGAAGTCCCACAAAATCCGGTAAATTCGGATTATTTGTCTCAAAGGTTGGCCGCCAAAGTTAATGCAAACAGAGCACCGGCATAATTTGAATGCTATTTGTCTGAAATCACAGACAAAATGTATACATTTTGTAGTTGTATTGTTTTTGGTTATCCGTATCATTTAGATATATACGGCATCAAAGGTGAAACAATGAAAAAGTCTGCATATAAGTCACTCGATCAATTGGTCGGTGAAAATGATGAGCGCGTCCCGCTTTCAACACGAGTCAAAAAGGACACAAAGATCTTTTTGGCGAAAGAAGCTAAAACAAGAAAACTAACTGTTTCAACTCTGTCCGCTGCGATTTTGGATGATTATGTTCAAAACTTAAAGCCGGAAAAGCGAGGCTAGCTAATGTCAACAAGAAGCGAAGCGCGCACACGTAAAGAGCTAATTGATCCAAAGCTAAAATCTGCTGGATGGTGTGATCATGAATGGCAGATTGAATGGGAATATCAAATTACCGATGGTCGAATTCACTTTGATGGCAAGGTCGGAAGACGTGGGACACCCAAAAAAGCAGACTACCTACTTCGATATAAACCAGCAAAAGCCATTGCAATTGTAGAAGCCAAGCGAGAATCCGAAGGGCATCTTGAGGGTGCTACCCAAGCGAAAGAATATGCGCAGAAATTAGGTCTTTGGTTTGCATATTCGACAAACGGAAATGAAATCGAGTTTTTTGATTTAAAGAAGAATACACAAATGTCCGTAGATCGGTTTCATACCCCGGACGAACTATGGAATATGTGGTTAGAGCATTCAGGCATTAAGCCAACAAAAGAAAAAGTATCAGCATTGTTGCAAGATTTCTACGATGAGTCACAAATTGGTAAGCGTAGAAAGCCTCGTTACTACCAAGAGATGGCGGTCAATCGAGCTGTTGATGCCGTGGTAAAAGATAAAAAACGAATTTTAATCACCCAAGCGACTGGTACCGGAAAGACATTCACCTCGCTTCAGCTTGTGTACAAACTCTGGAAGTCTGGAATTTCAAAACGAATACTTTTTATTGTTGATCGTAATTTGTTGGCAGATCAAGCCTACAAAGATTTCGACAATGCATTTGATAAGGATTCTTGCTACCGAATGTCCCCTGACGATGAAAAGTTCCCGCAAGGCAGGGCTGTATATTTTGGAATCTATCAATCTCTGGTCGGCGTTGACGAGGAAGGGAATTCAACTGGACGACCGGATCGATACAAAGAATTTGATCCTGACTTTTTTGATTTGATGGTTATCGATGAGGCTCATAGAGGCGGAGCCAATCAAGAGGGATCATGGTTTAGACTACTTGAGTATTTTAAATCTGCTGTGCAAGTTGGACTGACGGCAACACCAAAACGCGGTGAAAGCCATGACACCTATGCCTACTTCGGTGATCCGATTGTTAATTATTCGTTGAAAGATGGAATTGAAGACGGGTTTTTAAGTCCCTATATCATCAAGCGAGTAACATCGAACATAGATGCCCTTGGTTACCGACCAGAGCACACAGATATTCGCGACGTTAAAGGCGAAAAGCTTGAAGTAAAGGACTATCTGACTCCCGACTTTGAACGACAACTTTCGATCCCTCAGCGTACTCGCGCCTTTGCCTATCACCTTCTTAGGCATCTATGGGAAACGGATATCACAGGCAAAACAATCGTCTTTTGTGTTGATCAAAAGCATGCCAGCGATATGGCTAAGTACACGCAAGAGGCATTCAATAAATATAATGAAAAGTATCAATTAGGTTTTAATCATCCCTTTGCAGTCAGAATCACTGGAAATGATAAAGATTCGAATGGAAAATACCCATACCTAGAAGATTTTAAAAATCTTGAAGGTCAGTACCCAGTCGTAGTTACCACCTCCAAGTTATTAACAACGGGTGTTGATGTTCAGAGCATCAAAAATGTCGTTGTATTTAGAAATGTTGGATCAATTGTAGAGTTCAAGCAAATTATCGGACGCGGTACTCGTGTATATCCTCATCCAAACAAAGCAAAAGAAAAATTAGGTTTCTTCATTTTAGAATACGCCAATCACTCGACACAATTGTTCTATGATCCGCAGTGGGATGATGAAGCTGTAGAAGTAATTGATGAGGGTGGAATTGAAGTTGAAGAAACCACTGATCAAACTAATACAGAAAATGAAATACCAGAATCTGATCCAGTACCGGTTGCGAGCAACGAAGACATTGGTTCATCAACTGGAATTTTTGAAGAAGATGATGAAGAAGCCGTAAGACAAAAACGATACCGCATGAGCGAAGATTTTCTGCGCGGACAAGTCGGAGTCGTAGCTGAATCAATCAGCTTCACTGGCGCAGATGGCAGACCAATGAATGCTGATAAGTATACGCTTTACCAATCAGAGCTGTTCTTGAACAAATTCAAAGATATCAATGAGTTTAACAAAACATGGAAAGATATAAAAGCAAGAAGGCACTTTTTAGAAAATGAAAGCGTAGAGCTTGGTATTCAGATCAAAGCACTACAAAGTATTTTTCAATCAAAGCATCAGATTAACGAAGTAGATATTTATGATGTCCTTACAAACATTATATACGGCACTAGATATCTCACAAAATTTGATCGCGCAGAAAAAGCAAAAAAGGTTTCACCACAAACTTTTAAAGGAACGAATGAAAAGCAAACTGATTTGATCAATTCAATGTTGAAAGTTTATCAAGATTCGCCATTTGAATCATTCGCAGTCAGTAAAGAATTTTGGCAAACATCAACAATGAAAAAATTTGGATCATTTGCTGAAATTCAGAGCCTGGCGGGCGGCCAAGAAGGCTTACAAAATATCGTTAGCGGAATTCAAAATGCTCTCTATGACCCAAGGGTGGTCGCATGAGCGTAGAAAAAGACAAAGTGAAATTCATAAGAAATGAACTACCATCTTTCGAAGTTGTACCGATGCCACAAGATATTCTTGAACTTGATGAAGAAACTGTTGCTATTGGAAAGGCTAAGCTTGCTGGCGTTGAATTCGAAGATATTTTTGGACAGGAAGATCAAACTAGCCCCGAGTTTTTAGTTCGACAACAAAGGCAGATAATAAAAGGGCTATTTCATTCAGTAGAGGAAGTTAAAATAGCATTCTCATCGTCAGCTAGAGTTAAGCAAACGATGAAAGATATTGCTATTGATGGAGTCGATCTTGATTTCATAAAGAACTATTGTTCGAAGATGCAAATCAAGTTCTCAGATGATGCCACCGCTTTGGTAGCATTCGGATTTGGTGTTCAAGATTCAGGAGTGACCCATGTCGAAACGTGAAATTCCTGAAAGTTGGGCGTTAGATTCATTAAGTGGTCTTTGTGAATTCATTAGGAACGGAATCAGCGCAAAGCAAACTAAAGTTCCGCCGGGAGATCCCTTATCAAGAATTGAGACAATTTCAAGTGGCCATATAGATTTCACCAAAATTGGCTTTGCAAAAATTCCGGAAATTAAAAAGAATCAATACAGACTTCTGGGTGGCGATATACTTCTTAGTCACATCAATAGTTTTGAACATATAGGAAAGTCAGCGATCTTTAACTCTGACCAAGTTTTATACCATGGCATGAACCTATTGTGTTTACGCCCAAAAGATCTGATCGATTCCAAATTTTTAGCAAACTATCTAAAGTCAAATTTAGCCCGGGATTACTTCAAATCAAAGTGCAAGCGAGCCATAAATCAAGTTAGTATTAATACAAAAGACGTCGGCGATTTGCAGGTGCCCATACCGCCGGTAAGTGAGCAAAGGCGTATCGTAAGCAAAATTGAAGCAACCAAAGAAAGAGTTCAAGCAATTGAAGCCAGCATTTCAAAAGCTGACGAGCTCATTGAAAAATACCGAGAAGCACTTCTTCAAAAAGCATTTCGTGGCGAGCTTGTTCCTCAAGATCCAAAAGATGAACCAGCTTCAAAACTCATCGAACGAATCCGCGCCGAAAAGGAAAAGCAGTCTGACGGCAAAAAGAAAAAGAAAGATGAGTTACCCTCAATAAAACCTGAAGAGATTCCATTTGAAATTCCGAGCTCGTGGCTTTGGCTTAGGCTAGGAGATTTGATTTCTGTTTCTAGTGGAGATGGTTTGACAGCAAAAGAACAAAAAGGTGGTAGCATACCTGTTTTCGGAGGCAACGGAGTTGCCGGCTATCACAGCCAGGCAAACATTAATTTAAGTTCGATAATTATAGGACGGGTTGGGGCTAAATGTGGTGTTGTGCATGTTACCCCCGATAAGGCTTGGGTGACGGATAATGCCTTGATTGTAAAACCAAAATTAGATGTCGACAAAAAATGGCTCGCAGAAGCATTGTCATGGCTTAATTTAAATGCAGATGCAAATCGTTCCGCACAACCAGTTATATCTGGATCAAAAATATACCCAAGACTGATTCCGCTTCCACCCCGTGATGAGCAGGTGCGTATAGTCTCTAAAATTCAAAGTCAGTTAGTTTCAATCGAAAGTCTAAAACAAACTAAGTCAAAAATTGCTGAGATTTGCGCTGTGATATCTGAATCCATACTTGAATCTGCGTTTTCGGGAAATTTGGTTCGACAAGAAATTTCTGAGGGTACAGGTCATGACTTGATCGATAGAGTAAAAACCGAGTTGCAACAAAATGTGGGTTCAAAGGAACCTAAGTTAATTTCAACTTTTTCAAAGAACAAACGAGCTAAGAAATGACTGAAGCAAATTTGATTTCTGCCATATCTTACGTTTTCTCTGGGATTGGTGCATTCTTTCTTTGCAGGTCATACATAAACGTAACACCTAAGGAACTTGCCTTGCAGGCTAAAACATTTATTGGTGGTAACGACCATTTGCTGAGGTCGCTTGTGCAACAAAATTCAGATGCTTTGGTTGGCTTTACGCTTACGTTTTTCGGTGTTCTGATTGGGTTCCTATCTTTAAATTTTATCTATGTTACAGACTTGATTAGTCCATGGAAAATAATGACGATTTCGTTCACAATTGTTCTCAGTACTGCAATTTTTGTGAGCAAAAAACTTTTTCGTATAAGATTAAGAAAAGCACAGCTCTTCGGATTTTCGCTTTTTGTCGATGAATACATCCCTGACTGGGATCAAGACCGCTTCAAAGTCGACCGAATAATTGAAGCGATAAAAGATTTTAATTTGACTGATGATGATCGTGTAGACCTTGAAAGATATGAGCGTATTATTCACTTACTTTCACTTTCTGGTGCGCACCATACAATTCAAAAAATCAAAAATTTTAAATCAAGGAATCCTCAATGACATCAAAATCTCAACTTACAAATATAATCAATCAGTGCTGTGACATACTTAGAACCGATGATGGAATCACGGGTGCATGGCAATACACTGAAGCACTTTCTTGGTTGCTCTATCTAAAATTTTTCGATGACAAAGAAAAAGAAAGAAAAGCTCAAGCTGAACTCGAAGGAGACGAATATCACCCATTCTTGCAAAAGCAATATCAATGGGGTGTATGGACAGACCCTAAGAAGGGAAAAACCGGAAAAGAACTAACAAAATGGATCAATGAAGATCTAATTCCTTACCTTGCTGACTTAAAAGAAAGCAAAGAGGGTGATCCCCGGGGAATCATTTCTGCAATTTTTAAAAATACTCAGAATAGAGTTAATTCGGGATTTCTTTTAAAAGATGTAATCGAGAAAATTCAAGAAATTCACTTTGATGTTGGTGAAGAAGCTTTTGCACTTTCTCATATCTATGAAGATCTTCTTCGCAACATGGGTGAAGGTGGAGGAAATGCTGGTGAATACTACACGCCAAGACCACTGATCAAAACAATGATTCAAATTATTGATCCTAAGATTGGAGAAACCATTTACGACCCGGCATGCGGTACTGGTGGATTCTTAGCGCAGGCGCATTTGTATCTTGAGCCAAAGGCAAAAACGGCAGAAGCAAGAAAAATTCTAAACTACAAAACATTTTACGGTAAAGAGAAGACACCACTGCCATATGTACTTTGTCTAATGAATCTAACTCTTCATGGGTTAGATTATCCAAGAATTTCAAAAGAGAACACTCTTCAAACAGACATTCGTCAGATTGATGAGCGTGATAAATATGACATCATTTTAGCAAATCCTCCGTTCGGTGGAAAAGAACAGGCATTGATTCAAAAGAATTTCCCAGTTGAATCAGGGGCCACCGAACTCTTGTTTTTACAGCACATTGAAAAGACATTAAAAAATGGTGGAAGATCTGCGCTGGTAGTTCCGGAAGGTGTTTTGTTTCAAACGAATTCCGCTTATCAAGACGTAAAAAGAAAACTTCTTACTGAGTGCAATGTTCATACAGTTGTAAGTCTACCTGCCGGTGTTTTCTTGCCATACAGTGCAGTAAAAACATCTTTAATCTTTTTTGATAAGAGCAAACGAACTAAAGATGTATGGTTCTACGAAGTTTCACTTCAAGAATCTAAGAAGCTCACAAAAAAAGCTGGAATAACAGAATCGCATTTTGAAGATCTTCTCAAAAAATACAAGAAAAGAGAGAACAGCGAAAACAGTTGGCTAGTTCCTGTTGAGAAAATTCTTGAATCAGGATGCAATTTGTCAGCGGGTCATTACAACCCTCATGGCCCCGAAGAGGTAGAGCTTCGCAAGCCAGAAGAGTACGCACTAGAGATCAAAGAACTTTTGGCGCAAGCAATGAAGAGTGTCGATGAGCTTGTTAGTGAGTTGAATAACAAAGCATGATTATTCAAGCTGAAGATTTCAAAAGGTTAAAAAAGCAACCGATTGCACTTAAGAGGGGCATCAATCTTCTTGTCGGTGCTAATGGCTCTGGCAAGTCGAGCTTACTTGAGTATATTTTTAAAACGAATCTCGGTGGTAAAGTCAAAGTTGCATATTCTTCTG
>Ga0255174_1000205_pt1 | contig 31358 bp, 41 predicted proteins | sample Atl_Atl_RepB_8d_FD_189953 | JGI IMG/M metagenome (GOLD analysis project Ga0255174, IMG submission 189953) | Freshwater microbial communities from Altamaha River, Georgia, United States - Atl_Atl_RepB_8d | ecosystem: Environmental > Aquatic > Freshwater > River | place: USA: Georgia | collected...
CTACACGCCCAAGAAAACTCAGAACTACGAAGAGCATGTAGCCGCCGTAGCCAAAGAGGCCATGGGAACTACAGAGCCGCTAGAAACGCCTGTGGGCGTGTTTCTCTACTTCCGTATGCCTATCCCATCCTCATACACAAAAAAGCGCACACAGGCTTGTCTGGATGGCTGGGAGAAGCACACCAAAAGACCAGACTTGGACAACCTGATTAAGACGGTCTTGGACGGCCTCAACGGGGTGGTGTTCAAAGATGACTGCCAAATCGTTGCGTTGCACTGCACAAAAGTCTATTCAACTGGCTCGGGGGTTAGCGTGATGGTGAAGGAGGAGCTAGCGTGAGATACAAGGATCTTCCTGATTGGGTGAAAGAGCAGCGCCGTGAGATGCGGAAGGAACTCAACAACCCGACAAACTGGGGAGGTAAGCGCCCTGGTTCAGGGAGGCCACGCACGGGCAGGGCAACGACCAGAATGTATGTGCCCATAACCGTGAACAGAATTCAAAAGATGAACTTAGAAGAGATGGGCAATGGCGATCTGATGTTGGGGCTACAAGCCCTGATTGATAAACATGTTTGAAAGGCAAAGAAATGGCAGATATTGATCCAACACTAGCAATCCGTTACATCCAAGAGAACGCCCAAGGCTATGCCCAAGCCAAGGCAGACAGGGTGTATCTCGAGGAGGCGAGGAAGTCCCGCAAAGCCCAGCTCATGCGCCAAAGTGACGAGTCGGTTCTTGGCAAGCAGGAAGCAGAAGCCTACTCCCACCCCCAGTACCTAGAACTCCTTCTCGGCCTCAAAGCCGCCATAGAGAAGGAGGAGCATTTGCGCTGGATGATGGAAGCCGCCAAGCTAAAGGTAGAGGTCTACAAGGTGCAGGAATACACCAAGAGAACCGAGATCAAGCACCTCGGTTAAGACTTGTTGCGCTTGCTGATTGCCTTGGCCTTGGCCTTGGCATCGGCCTTGGAGCTAGCACCCCAAGCCTTTAAGGAGAGCAAAAGCCGTGTGGGTTTGCCATCCTTGTACTCAGGACCCGCCATATTGCCCATACGAGCCAAAAAGGAAGCTCTGCGGGGGTTGTCGCCGCTCTTTACTGGAGCCTTCAGCGTCCCACCAGTAGCCGCCTTGTAAGAAGCCCTGCCTTTGGCATTGAGGCCGCCTTTGGGATTCTGACCCTCCTTGCGGGTCCACGCTGGTGACTTAGCCATCAATACCCCTTCTTGGGCTTTTTAGCCGTCTTCGCAGACTGTTTGAAAGCCTTGGCGGTCGGCGCACCCTTTGAACCAGGCTTACGCATCTTCTCGCCTGAACCCTCTTTGATACGCTTACGCTTGGCTGCGATATTTGCATAGAGGCCTTGTTTCATATGTTCTCCTTAAATAGCCGCCAAAACAGCCTTGTAGCGCTTGGTTCTGTCTTCCAAGCCTATGAGGCCACCGTTAATCTTCTTGGTCATGCCAGCAATATCGTCGGCCTCGGCAAACGGAGCCAACTTGTTGACCGACCAAAACCAGCCAGCAGACAGGCAAGCCGCCTCAGGCTCGAGCAGAAGGTCTGGATTCTCGACAATATCCAAGCCGATAGCCTGACCGCATCGGGTGTAGTTGTCCTTGCCGGTAAGCTGTTTTAGCCCCCTGCCACGATACTTCCAACCTTCGCCAGACTGCACTGGCCCATTTCCCATCCTGCCGCCGTACACCATGTTTGCCAACTGCTCAGGGTGCTTCTCCAGCGCCAGCGCCACCTTGGTGGGGATGTTCTTGCCCTTCTCGTCCTTCTTGGGCTTCTTGTCAGGGCCTAGCTCGGCAAAACGATTAGGCCAGACCGTAGCCATGGTGGTGGCTCGATAGTTCAGGTTCTCCTGAAGCATTGTGTAGCCGCCAGACTCGTGGGCGGTTTGGGCGATGAAGGCGGCGATCTGCTTTGGCGTGTTGATTTGGAAGCGCTCACAGGTGGCCTGAATGGCCTTGATCCACTTCTCGGGCTCCTTCACCCCACCGGCAGCGAGATGTTTGACCTCGGGGATCATTTTTGTTCCTTCATCTTCTCGTCCACGGCCTCTTGGCTTTTGTTGCTCGAGCCGTAGAAGAATCGGATTAACGAGTTAACCGCCGTGCCGATCAAGAATCCCAAGATGATGTTGATGAAGTCTCTGTTGCGGTTCTCCACTGGGGCAAAAGAGACGATGAAGAAGTAAGCAAAGGACATGATGGTGATGAACCATGCGTACAACTGGCTAAACCTGCGGGTGGAGGCATCAGCCATATACATATCCGTTGCTCGTTGTGTAGACTTCTCGTCCAACTCAGCCATGAACTCAGAGTGCCGGTTGGCCTCTGCCTGTAGCTTTGCAGTGTATTCAGGGGTCATCTCGCTAGCAGGTTTCAACTCCATGCCTAGCTTTTCCTGAACGGCATCCACGCCCTTCTCAATCACCTGGTCTGCAACCTTGTGCATCCCGTTGGCGATCAAGCCCTCAACAATACCTGCAACGAAGGGAAGCATAGCCGCTCCTTATTTTTTCCAGATTTGCTGCCACCAAACGACAACAAAACTTACCAAGCCTAAGAACCATAGGAGCGGTTTGGCAAGTTTGCCGATGGTTTCAAGAACCATAAAAGCGCCATGCAAAGCATTGAAAGCCTTGACTAAGCCCTTGGTGTTCTCGTCTATGTCATCCACCTTGGTTTCAACAGCAACAAGGCGATCATAGATTTGCTTGTGTGTGACTTCCTCTTCCACGATTTACCTCGCCTGACGATAGGGTGAACCAAGTTTCTGAGCTTCTTCAAAAGCACGGAGTTGTTCAGGACCTAGAGTGCCAGGTTGAACAGTGCTAGGAGTCATGCTCAACGGGGTGAAAAACTCGCCAATTGCATTCAACAGATCACGAGTGCGATTCTGACCTTGAGCCGCATTAGCCGCTTGCTGGGCAGTCATCAAAAGACCAGTAACACCAGCAACCTTGGCTGCTTTGCCTAGCTTACCGTAATTCTCGGGAGGCGGTAATCCTGCGGCCTTTCTTTCGGCACGGGAATATGTTTGGACAGGAATATTCTCCTTAAGCCACTGCTCATACATCTTGGCATCAGCGTAGGCTTTGTCCATGTTTGCGCCGTAAGGCTTGCCTTCATTGAAGAGATCACGAATCATAATCCGTGCCTCATCATTGAAGGAATTTTTCATCCAGTTATCAGCGCCACCAAAACCTTCTTTGAAAACCATGCCTTCAGGCATAGCCTCTCCAGCCTTGAAGGTGGCTTTGTTTTCTTGGCCCTTCGGTGGGCGACCTGCCTTTTTGGCCTCAGTCGCAGGAGGGATCATGTCAACCGGTTGCTGCGCTGCCGCTTGTAGACCAGGAGCCGCCGCACCAGCAATCTGCGCCACGGTGGGTTCAGGGGCAGGTGGCACACCAATTGTCTGTGCAATCTGCTGGGTTGTTTGTGGTGCGCTTGGTGCGGCAGGAGCGGCAGGGGCAGGAGTCACCGCTGCCGGTGCTGGCGCAGTAGGCATACCCATTTGTTTGTTAATCTCGATCTGTGCTTGAGCTTGGCGTTGTCTGCGTAGCTCGTCAGACTGTTGCATGGCCTTTTGCCAATTAGGCCCGAGGGCTTTTTCAAGTTCCTGGGGAGTGCCTGGGAACTGGTTGGTAGGAGCTAAAGGCGATGGTTGTGCTCCCGTAGCCATTGATGGCTCAATCCGACCTTGCGTGTTGAATAGGCGATCAGATAAACCTTTTTTGGCTTTGCTCTCACCAAGAATCTCAGAACCTTTTTTGTAGGCATAGCCACCAAGCAGAGCAGCCGCTGCCGCCTGGGCAACAGGTGATCCAGCAACTTGTGCAGCAATGTCAGCAACATTCTGAAATGGGAAAGGCGATGCGGCCTCTGCTTCAGAAGCACGTTTCGCCACATCCTGAACCACAGCGTTTTCACTGACAGTTGGAGGAGGCATAGCCTTTTTGCCCATAGATTCTTTTTTAATCATGGGCATACCTGCGGTTGCAGGTGCTTGCCGAGCAGGAGCGGTTTCTTCAACCGTACCGTACATCTCTTCGATTTTCATCTTTATTCCCAAACATCAAAAGAGTTGTTGCGAACATTGATGATTCGCTTACCTTTCTGGGGCGGCACACCACGGAGCAGAAAATTCTTCTTGTCTTCGTATGTGGAGTTCAGAGTCTTGAAGTAATCCGAATCCACAAAATTAGACTTCTCAAATTCAAGGTCAGGCACAGAACCAGTGCTTGCCGCCTTGCGGGAGCTAGCAGACAAACCTTTAGTCCATTGTGCCAACATAGCATTGTTTTTCTGTTGGTCTAAAAGGTTCTCAATGGCAAAATCATAGCCTTGCGTGAAGATGTCTTGACGAGGCACATTACGGTATCCAGGTGGCATAGCCTCCAAAGGAACCTTGGCGTACAGCTCGTTGTTTTGATCATTCATGGCTTGCAACCGCAAAATAGCGGAGGCTTGCTTTGGATCAAGCGCATTCTCTTGCATCACCCGTGCAAGGGTAGATTGCAAAGTTGCTTGCTCTTGCAAAAGATTGGACTGAGATTGACCAGCCATAGCGGCTTCTCTGCCACTAACGCTAGTACCAACAGATTGGCTAAGATTGCCACCTACTCCACCAGCACGGCCCCCTACGCCAACGCCAGTTTGCTGGTTGCGTTCAGCAGATGCCGCTTTTTCACGCTCTGTGCGTAAGCTATTGTCAATTTGATTCAGACGAGAGGTGATGCCAACAATGTTTGCACGAACCTCAGGAGATAGCTTTGAGAATGTATCAATCAGGTTTCGATTCTTACGAACCAAATCAATCGATTGATCAATGTTGTAGTTTGTTGTCGCAGCCATCTCAGCCGCATTACGGGCATCAATAAAGCGCTGTTGCCAATCGTTAGCCAATCCTTTTGTCAGCAAATCCGCATTCGTCCGAATGCTATTCCAAGGGACACTTTGCATGGCATTCGTGTCAGACTTGCTAATCAAGCCGCCAATAGCGCTGAGTTGATTAACTTCTTTGGGGGACAGCTTTACAACCTTGCCTTGATTATCCCGAGTGAAAACATTACCGGTTGATGTGCGGTCGTTATATTCTTTTTGATATACGTTTCCATGCACATCCTTGGCTTCTTCAACACGAGTAAAGCCTCCATTAAAGGCTTTGTACATGCCGCCAAGATCGCCTCGCAGAAACGAAACCATGAAATCCATGGGCTGGAATCTTGTGGCAGGGTCTTCGACCTCAGATTGTTTTTTGATGGCATTGCCAAATGCGACATTGCCTTCAGGAGTTCCAATACCCTTCACCATGTTGGTGAACTCAGAAATATTGACTTGAGCGACAGGGTTTTGACCAGCACCAGGCGTGACAGTTTCTTTCATGCCAAGCACATTAGGCTGATTTGCGCCGGTGGTTGTAAAAGGAGCAGGTACACCGACCGATGGATTTGGAATCACTCCTTGCGAAACACCGAATTCAGCAGGAGCAATACCTTCTTTAACTTCTTTTGCCATAGATGCTCCTTAGTCTTCGTAGTTGTACGAATAGGGATTGATTGGAGGAGGCCCCCCCATAATTGCAGGTGCAGCACCAGCAGTCTGACCAGGCACAGCAGCGCCTCGCACAGCATTCATGCCTTGTACAAAATTACCTTGTCCAAACTGCGTCATTGCATTACCAATGTTTGTGGTTGCAGTTTGATATGACTGTTTGATTGGGGCAAGTTGTTGTGCAAACATTTCGCCCATGTCTTTTGGAGGAGGAATGCCGCCATCAGAACGAGGAACAAACATGCCAGTCTTGCGATCAAGTCCAGCATATTTCGCCCAATCCGAAAAGTATTCGGGCGCTCCATATCCGAATTGGAAAGCTGATGCCATGTTTGCTCCTTATCGGAAATTGAATCCAAAACCCTTACCGGAAGTCTGTTGCCCCTGTGTGCCAGCAAAGTTTGGTGTGGTAGAAGCCTGAGGTGTGCCATACACAATAGAAGCATACTTGGCATACGCATCTTGCGGTGCTTGAGCAATTGCCGATCGACCAGCCGCCGCCTGTTGAGCAGAGGTCAGCAAACCAGCGCCACTGCCCATAAGAGCCTGAGCCGCCGCCGCACGACGATTCTCAACATCTGCCGCCGTCTGAGCCGCCACAGTTCCCAAGCGCTTTTCTGCCAAGCTACCGATATTGGCACGGGCAAGTAGCTCACGGGATGAGCCTAAGCCACCCTGAGCACCAAAACCGATTCGGGAAGCAGTCAGTTCATCACGCACCGCTTCTTGGGCTGGCTGGATAGCCGCCGCCACCTGTTGAGCCTTGTACTCAGGACTGAACAGAGAAGCCAAGGATGTAGTGCCAAAACCAAGAGAACCCGCTCCTGTGGCTTCCTGCATGGCTCCTGTGCGTCCCGTGACATCCAAAGCTGTCTGAGCCGCCTCGGTAACAGCAGGTGATACCTGACCGTAAACATTACCTGCGCCACCGATGGTGGCTTGATATGCAGGGAATGCAGTGCCTGTCAAAAAGCCAGTTTGCGCCCTAAGAAGCTCTTTTTGCTCTTCGGTTATAACTGGTGCGCTAGAACTTGAACTTTTACCGCCGCCCATAGTTCGTCCTTTCAGTAATAGTTGTTGCTACCTGTATCAACAGGTTGCGTGTTTTGTTGGGGTTTCTGTGACATGCTCGGGGATACCTTGCCGCCATAACCTTTTGCTTGCAATCCCGCCAGAGGATTGTTGACAGAAGGGCCAATCCTTGCCTGATCCCAGCCGCCGCCCATGCCAACAGTTTGGGAATATCGGTTCGGCGCACCCATGCCAGGTTGAGAATTGGCTTGTGTGATGGCATTAGCCTGAGGAAAACTTACCGATCCTGATTTACCCGCACCCATGCCTACTCCTTCGGATACTTGTCTTTTATAGCCTTGATCGTGCTATAAAAAGGTTCAATTTTAGGCGTTTCCCCATTATCCATTGAATGCCAAATCATGTCCATCTGATCGCCTAGCAACGGATATTCAAGCGCCCTCTTCTGTCTGTAGTCCAAAACAGGCTCATAAGGCACATAAGTCACCACCCCATTTACATTCTTAGCGTTGCGAAGAGGCATATCTTGTTGTCCGACAAGATAATAGGCGCACCCATATTCCTCGCACATTGCTTGGTAATCTTCTTCTTTGCCGGTGTATGAACGCACGGCATTGTCGTTTTGGTCAAAAAAGTAAACGGTGTTCATTTGTAACTCCGCATTACAGTGACCCGCCACACATGCAAAGGAGATGTCGGGTTAACAATATCAACATCACCATTCACCCCAAACCTATATGTTCCTGCTGGCAAATAGGTTGTACAAGCCAAATAATATGACTGCTCGTATGAGGTTGATGGTGGGCCAGCTACTGCATCCGATGCATACACCAAGCCGCCCAAAGATTCGACGGTAAGCATGACAAGAGTCAAGTTGTATGGCAGAGAACCAACACTCAACAAGCCACCACTGGTTACTGTTACATAACCTGGATACGACATCACAAAAGTTGTGTAGACCCAAGCCGCATCAACAGAACTCAGACTGTAGCCTGAAAATTCAGTTGCAGAATTGTTAACAATATTGCTGTTGTTAACAACTTGACCATTTATATAAATTGATCCACCGCCAGGATTTACGATGTTGGTGGAAGAGTTTCCAAGAGCAAAAGTGCCATCAGCATTAATGATTGCACCTGATCCAGTCATGGATGTGCCACTGATGGCAGGGTTTGATCCTGACTGCAATAGCCCTCGAGCTACCAAGCCGTTGGCATAGATGTAGCCTGAAGTCCGGCTGATGTAGTAGCCCTGAGTGCCATAGGTGGCAGGATTTCCATAAATCGGAGGGTTGGAGCCGTTCCAGTTGTCAGAGCGAATATCCTGAAAAACAGAAGCAGCAATAGGACCAGTCCATGCCGTTTGATTCGGCGGGATGCCATTTACTTCATTGGGATTTCCGTTATAGGCTCCAAAAGCATACCAAAGGACAGAACCAGGTGGGCACACAGGAGGGCTAGCAGACCAACCAGCAGGTAGGGTAGGGCCTGTCGTGTATGCGGGAAGTGCAGGAGAGCTTGAGGTTTGCGGTTGGACAAAATAAGCCTGAAGATTTGTGGTTCCAGTTGTAGTCGTGATGATGTCAAGATCAACTGCGCTTCCGTTGTCCTGCACATAGGTGTAACCTGGCGATGTTGTGCCAACAAAGAAATCAATCTGTCGCCCACCAAAGACTTGGTAAAAAAGGAATTTTGTAGTCCCAAAACCACCAGTTACTTTGTACCACACATAATCAGCAGGATTGCTAGACTCAGTAGCAGTCCCATCATTGCGTAGACCGTAATAAAACCGATTTGTTGGAGAGTTACTGAAATTGCTACTGCCGTCAAAAGAATCCGCATATTTGATGTGAAGATACTTGTACAGATAAGCGTAGACGTTTCCGTTCGGATCATAAATTTGACCACTACCCTGATTAACAGCTAGAGCATCAGTCAGATTTGCCAACAAATAGTTGATCGCACCGGTAATCTCACCAGTGTCTGATCCTGGGTCTAGTGCAAAAGGCATTAGAAAACATCCTCAGTGACGGTCGCTTGCCAGTTCATTGCGCTGACCAACCATGTGTCCGTGGTATCGTTAGTGCCAAACTTCAAGGTGATTGTTCTGCCCTTGTTCTGTTGCGGATTCACCCACGGGCGATCCGTGTCAATGTTGACCGTGTTTGTTGTGGCGTACTTCGTAGATTCTTGAGTGCTGTTGGCGATGCCGACAGTAATGTTCAGACTGCCCGTGCCCGAAACCTCAGGCATGAGCCGGTGAACATAAGTTGTCATGCTGAATGGCACAGGCCCCTCTTTGCCTTGCAAGGTCAAATTGTTGCGCTCAAAGTAAGAATTGATGGGGTCGCCCGAGAAATTGTTACCTTGATTGGTTTGAATGAGTCGAGTACCAGGAGTGCCACCTTTTGCGTAAACAACATTACGCTTTGACAAGTTGTAAGCAGTTCCAGTCCAATAGGGGCCTTCCGTGCCCATGCAAGCATTCTGAATAACCTTGGGTGGATTCCAGCAATCAAGGTCGTAACGATAGGCCAACATCCTATTGCAGTAGCCAGTTGAATTCAAATCGGGATAGTAAATCTCAATTTGATTTTTGTAGGTGTTGTTGACCATGAAAACACGGTCATAGAAAGTCGGGTTCAGGTTGTCATACAGGTAATTGCGTACCCGCTGATTGCCCAAAGACTTGAAATTCGTGCCATCAAATACCCAGATATCCCTGCTGTCAACCCCATAAACATTGGTGTCTGTGTTTGTCCAGCAGTTGTTGTTCAGCAATCCACGCCCTTGATTCAAGAGGCGAACCCCAAAGACAGGAGCCGATGTGCTTTGGTAGGCGATAGGGCTGAAGATGACCGTATCCCAGTAGCTACAGACATAGAAGCTACCGCCAAGCATAAAGCCGTCAATCAGCGGTCCACGGACAGGAACTTCCTGCTCGTTGGCTACGTTGTTGATCGTCGGCATCCATGTCTCAGGAACCCCACTTGGGGCAAAGGTTTGCGACCACCTGACTGTTGTCGGGTAGTTATATGTCGTACCAGAAATGACTTTGCTCAAATTGCCAGCCACCATGATGTTGCCAACATTAGGAGAAGAATAGTTACGAACAAACCCAGCCGTTGTTTTGCTGACCCCAACATCGTAGTTCCACAACGCATCAGCCGTAACCACCATTTCGGAGCCGGTCTGAAGCAAGTACATTGGATTGTTTAGCGTGTCATTCACATAGAAAACACCGCCAACCCAAGAGGAAGTGATATTCAGGTCTGCTGTGTAACCTGGCAGGTAAATGGCTGGGTTTGAACCATAGCCTGGGGTAATGTTAGAAATGCCAGCAGAAGTGATCATGAACCACTTGCCTTCGCTAGACGAATTCCGTGTGGCGACTATGTAAACCCAGTTGCTTTCAGTCCGAAACCCGCCTTCCATGTAGATTACTTCATCAGTAATCGTGGAAAGAATGTTCACTTCCCCAAAGACTTTTTTGACCCCACGAACATCGGTTTCGACATTCAGGCCAGAGTTGTATTCGTTTGGAGCCAGTGCGTTGGAAGGCACATCAGGCGTGAACGACATGTTTGCCAGCGGGGATCGGAAACGGTTGTAGTCAGCCATAAGCCTCTTCCATCATGGCTAGGTTTTGGACTAGCCGAGCATCAGTTGGATTGAATTTTAAAGCCTCCTTGCAGAATCCGATAGCCTTTTCCTTCATTCCAAGGTTCCAAGCTGCGATGCTGGCTAGGTCAAACGGCTTTTCCGTCCAAACCGATGGGTCCATCGTGTAGACGGCTTCTTTATCAACGATTTTGAGAGCTTGGACGGCGCTGAAATAGCACTCGTCCCATTGGTGGTAACGATAGGCATGCATAGCCAAATCTACCCACGGCTCTCGAGTTCCTGGCGCTTCAGCAGTAGCCAGACGATACCATTTAACTGCATCCCAGTATTGTCCCTTTTCATCATAGCACTTGCCCAGCAACCGCATGGCATAGCACCGCTCGTTCGCCCAAGTCGCCCCAGGCAATGCCAAGTACCGATTTAGCGCCTCGATGGCTTCATCCCAGCGATAATGAAAGGTCAGTTCACGGGCGTGGTAAAAAGCGTTTCTCGGGCAGTTAGGGTCTTCTTTTACCGCTACATCCAGCAGATGCATGTATTGACCACGGCTTTTGGTAGGGTCTGGGTGATGGCTCACTAAGAGCATGTCTGTATGTGCCCAAACCTCATCAGTACGGGGGTCAGGCATTGGATACTCGTGACAGGGGTGCTTCCAGAAATATCCATGCCGGTGGTGGATTTTCTCGTAGTAGAAGGAAATCCCCATTCCCCAATCAAACTTGTAGCGTAGACGAGTGGTTTTTTCCGTCCAAACCCGCTCAATTTCTTCCCGCCAACCTGGCTCCAAAACCTCGTCCAAGTCCAAGCTGATGCAAACATCAATGTCGGCAGGAATCAGCGCTAGCACTGCATCCCTAGCTTTATCAAACCGCCACGGACGAATCCGAATGTCATGCACCGCCACCTGATTTTCTTGCAGTTTTCTTACGGTATCATCAGATGAGCCCGTATCGCCAACGACAATAATATCTGCATCTTTTGCCGAGTCACAGAATCGGTCAACAAAATGAGCCTCGTTGAGGGCGATGGCATAGACGGCGATCTTAATCTTTGACATTGCTTTCCAGTTCCTTTTTGAGTCGTTTCAATTCAGCCTTTTCGGCTCGGCGCTCTGCTTGCCACTCAGCCTTGTCCTTTTTATAGTCTATGGCAATCAGCACCACCAATGGTAGCGCCAAGAACAATACTATGCAAACCACGATGATGATGGTCCTGAACCATCTCGCATCTTCCCGAGCAAGTTCGAGAAGAGCATCAGCACCCACCATATCCATGCCACCACGAACATTACCGCCACCAGAACCATAGACCGTTCGATTCGGTGGTTTCTGAGGAGTTCCCGCCGCCATCTTGCTTCCCTTTCTTGCCTCTTCTTCAACTGCCGAGCAAACTCCTGCTCCTCCAGTATCTGATCGTACATTTTTAGGAAGCGACTGTAGATGTCTCTCAATTCCTTTGGAGCGTAGACCATGGCCTCTCGGATTTGGACGGTCATATTCTCCAACTGCATTTCAATCTCAACCCTGTCTAGGGCGCTGTCCTCCACAGTCGTGGTGGTTTTTGAGATTTCCTCCAATTCATTGCAATGCTCTTTTAGCTTCCTGCGAATCTCAAAAAACAACTTCAACTGCTCACAGACTTCGTGAATAGCCCTTGTCTGATATTCCTCGTAGGTCAGTTCTGGCTCTTGTTCCTTCTTCTTGGTGACGGGCTTAACGGGCGCTGGCTCGGGGGTCTTGACGGATGGAACGGGGGTAGCGGGGGGCTTACTTTTACCAAACCAACCAAGAATGGTAGACCATATTCCCTTGACCTCTTTAACAATTGCCTGGGCATCGTCTACCGCTTTCTTGATCTTTCCTATTTCTGCCTTACCCTGCTGTAAAAGCTCGCACCCCTTCCGGACTGCCGCAACAGCAGACTGCGCCATCAATAAGAGAGAGATAGGGTCTATGGCTTTCTCTCTCTATCGATTTACTCCGCTGCTGGAGTTTCAGCAGCAGTTGTTGCGTTAGGGTCGCTAAATGTTCCGTCTTCGTTCAAAACCCAACCGACTTGTGCAACTCCATCCCAATCAAAACATTGGCTCAAAAGATCAGGATGAAATGATTGTTCAATAGAGAATCCTGGAATAGCTTGCAGAATTTCTACAACAACATTGTTTTCAACTCTCAATTTCATATTACCACTCCAAAATAACCATACCATCAGCGCCTGGGCCATAGCCGCCGCCGCCACCGCCGCCAGGATAACCGCCTGGACCACCAAACCCGCCGCCGCCACCGCCGTTCACACCAGAGGTGTAAGAACCACCACCACCACCGGTTCCAATGAAGTCAATTGAAAATGCTGGCATACCTGACTTTGGCATTTCCCCACCGACATACGAACTTGGACTAGTTCCAGCGCCACCATTACCAAATAAGCCAGCTCCACCATTTCCAATCTGGTTGTTTGACGAGCCGCCACCACCAGAAGCAGCACTTGAACCCATGCTACTACCACCACCATAACCGATACCGCCAGCCCCAAACAAGCTACCTACGCCACCACCACCGTAGCCCGTACTTGTGCCGCCGCCATAGGAAGAGCCGCCAGAAGAAATGATGTCACCGCCAATTCCGCTGCCACCTGACGAAGTGCCAGATGATGTATAACCGCCTCCAGTTGCAGAAACATACGCCCCAAAAGATGAAGTGCCGCCAGAACCCCCAGTGTTAACGCCGCCACCGCCGACAGAAACAGGAACACTAGTAACGCCAGTCAAATCGTTGATGACTTTTAATGCGAAACCACCGCCTCCACCACCGCCACCACCGCCACCACCAAAGCAGCGTACACGGACTCGGTTTACTCCAGCAGGAACTGTCCAAGCTCCAGACATTCCTGCGCCAAATATAAGCATTTGACCCGTACCGAAAACTCCAGTAACAGGGTTAAAGATTTGCGAAACAATCGGAGCGCCCATTACATGGTTCCTTTCAAAGTTACAGTTCTTCCAACAGCGTTACCTTTAACACCAGTAATACCGGAGCCGTTCGGCATCGTGTAATCAAATGTTGATGAAGGAGCCGATGCGCTGTAATTTGAATTCAGCGTTGCGGTTCCGTTTGTTTGAACAATACCTGTTCCACCTGCTGGAGCAGCAGTAACTGAAACTCCTTGGAAAATGTATCCATTTAAAGTTCCGTTAGTGCTTGGATTTACAGGCAAACTTGCAGAAGTTGTCGTACCTGCAACTGTGTTTGCTGTCGCCGTGTAAGGGCCTAATGAAATTACCGCACGAGACGGAAGATTATTTGCATTTAAGTACAACATAATTGTGTTTGCACCTGGTCCACTAAAAGACGAAACACATGAACCTGAAGAACCAGATCTACCAGACACACCAGTCATATTGAAAAGAGCCAAAGCTGGCGCTGTTCCATAGTTATATGAACCGGTTGTGTATAAAGTAGATGTGCCGCCATTGTTGGCCTCCATAAAACACATCATCCCGTTACCTGCGGCTCCAACTGTAACTCTACGGTAATCACCGCAGTTGTAACTGTATTGAGAACTTCCTTGATAACCAGCAACTGCATTCAAGATATAAATGTAATTGGTGGTTGATCCACCAGTGAATCCTGGGAAAATAAATAAACCACAACCGGTTCCTCTCATAATTTTATTTCCATAACCACCAGTGCTAGAGCCAAATGTCCAGCCTGATGGATATTGCCAAGAAGTCCCGTTGATCGTGTAATACATGTAAAAACGATTTACAGAACTACCTTGATCTGAATATGTCAATGCAAATCCGTTCCATGGCGATGGCGCAACAGCAATATTAGTTGGAGAGCCACCAGTTGGGGCGGGGTTGTTAATTATTAAAGTACCGCCACTGCTGTACACAGCATAATATGCGCTGCTATAAATGTAAGCAAAAACAAATCCACCACCTGTAAGCGCAGCTAAATCAAAGTTGTAATCAATCGTGCTTACTGGGTTGTACATGCTTGGACTAGCAACTTCATTAACCAGCACATATGAAGAATCATATATAGAGATTGCCATATTGCTGGTACTTGCTTTAATCCAAGCAACAGCAAAACCACCGTTGCTCAAACACGCAACTCGAATGGTATTGTTTTCTACGATGGGGGAGCCAGCAGTGGTGATGCCAACATTAATTGTTGTGACCAATGCGTTTGATGCATTGTAAATATTCACATAGTTGATCAAGCTGCCAGTTGTTCTATATGCGATTGCATAAGAACCATTACTCCAAGATGAGCCATGAAGAGCATTACATGCTGATCCTACAATGGTTGATGCACTAGATGTAAACTGAGTGCTCAAATTTTGCGACAAAGTTGAAGATGTTGAAGCAACAAATTTTGCATAGCTTGGTCCTGATGCCAATTTTGAATACGCATTAACGTTGGTTGTTGCAGTTCCCACTGTTGCAGGAATAGAACTACCAGGAACAAGCTGATAACTTGTGTTACTTACCTTGAAAAACACCATCGGCTGGAACGATGAGTTATAACTAACACAATGGAAATAGAAATTAAAACCGCTTGTTGTTTCAACCGCAGTACCAGGAACAATTGGTTGATACATGCTTCCTGGCACTAAAATAGGAGCGGCTTTTCCGTTTGCGCTGTTTACACCGGTTAAACATGTTCCTGCATTGTTGAAAATGGCATAGTTAATTGCATATGTTGTATCACTCATAAACCATGCCCAAGTGCCATTAGAAAAACACTTGACATTCATGCTGGTTAAGTTGGGCGTTCCTGCTGTAGACCAAGTTGGGTTTATATTTGATGTCGGTAAAGTGTATTCAGCACTCAAAGTATTACTATTGTTCAATGTGACATATTGGTAAGTCCAAACTGAACTAATAAGTGACGCAAAAACGATAACTACGGTTGAACCATCAGACATTACATCACAAGCAACACTTGGTGATTGAACTTGTGAAGCTCCGCTTGGCATGTAATTTTGACTGTTTACAACAGTTCCAGATGTATCCAAAACGCGAATTGCAACATCATTTGGTCCGCTTCTACCAATAGCCATAACTAAGTTGTTATTGCTTCTTGTGCAGATTCGTAAAGGCCATCCAGCGCTAGAAGCGATAGATGTGTTGTACCAAGCAAACTGAGCAGTTCCAGTTTTTGTCCAGCAACGAACCCGTACTGTACTACTCACACCAACAACAATGAAGAAATAATCATTTGATGTTGTTGAAACTTCAATATATGTTGAAACATCAACGCCACCAGTAGATGTGTCCTGAACGGCAGCTAAAGTTGAAGTGCCGCTATTGTTGTAAACAGCATAATTCACAGACCAATTTGTGCCGCCACCTGAGTTTACCCATGCAACAACAAAACCGCCGGACGCAAAAGCCGATACAGAAATGTTTGTGTATGTGTTATTGATGTATGTTGAATTAATTGTTGTTGGTGCAACTACTTCAACATTGCTTTGGTTATAAATTTCAAATTGGGGGATGCCAGTGTTGTATTCAAAAAAAACACGGACAAGGTTTCCATTTGACAATTTTGCAACTGTTTGGCATTTGCCACCGTAGTTTTGAGTTGCCATATTGCCGGTAACATAATAGTTACCTAATGCCGAATTGGCAGTCAAAGGTTGATTTACTGTCAGATCAAACGGAGCAGAAGTCAAAGCGGTATTTGAAATCGGCGCATAATCGCCGTTTTTGTAGTAAATCAATTCACCAGCAGAAAATCCGGTTGTCGAATTTACAGTTACAGCATTTGCCGTTGTGTCAGAAACAGGCAGTTGGTTGGTGGTTCGTGACATGTTTACTCCTCGTATCCGTACACGCTAACAGATGCACCAGCAGCGCTGGTATAAACAACGATGTTTTTGGTAGCAGTAGCAACTAAGCCACCTCTTTCCAAAACCGAATTTGCAGGGATGATTGCATCGTACTCAAGGTACTCGCTTGTCGTGGGTGTGCCGCTTGCCGCAATTGCCAGACGCACGGCAATCATGCCGGATGTTTGATTTAGAAAACTGACTGTGATTGAAGCAGTCTTCCCCGCTGTGACTGTATATACAGTCGTGTTGGTCGCCGCTGATGGCGCTGATTGGGCTAGGATTCCTGTTGCCATTTCATTTTTTCCTTAAGAATTAACCATGAAGAAAACCTGGCCTATCGAAACGCCAGCATTGGGGAATGTTTGGCCTGGCGCAAACACAATGTTACCAGTCATTGTGCCGCCTGCAAGCGATAAATAAGGGCCTCCCAAAGTCCATGCAGTGCCATTCCAAGTCGGGGTTTGACCTGTAATTGAGCCAAGCAAAGAAGTATCCCAGCCCGTCCCCGTTGAAACCGCAATACCAGTAGCCGGATACACAGTTGGGCCAGCAGTGCCGGTCGGGCCTGTGGGACCTGCTACACCTGCGCCGCCGGTGGGGCCAGTGGGTCCAGCAACAGTAGAAGCCGCACCAGTAGGGCCGGTCGGGCCAAGAGCGCCCGTGGGACCCGTGGGGCCGACAAGGGATCCGTTATCAACCCATGACGAACCGTTCCAAATATACAAATGGTTGTTCGACAGGACAATATACGCATCGCCTACCAAGTTGCCTGTGGGAGGCAAATCACCAATATTTGCAACCGTGCCTTTGTATGTGATGCCTGATCCAGCGGGGCCGGTGGGGCCTACTTGGGTGTACATCACCTGCGAGACGTTAACGATAACGCCAGGTGTTGCCGGAACACTACCAGCCGCCGGCAACGTTTCAATCGAAACCTGAGTGCTATCAGTTACCCAATACAGTTCTACATAATCATTGACGGCGGTGGATGTTCCGATGAAGTCAACAGTTGCTACTGCATAGCCATATTCTGTTGAGCTTTTTCGTGCTGGGATATAGAACCGAGTGTTGGAATCGGGATAGTTAGAACCGTTGTACTTTAACCAAATATCAGCGTAATGAATCGAATTGCCGATGTTCATTAGCTGAACAGAATAGGTCAGCTTGTATGTTCCTGGCGTGGCAATAACAATCCGGCCTGTGCCAGACAGGGAAATGTTTTGCGCCGATGTTGTTTGAGCAATCGCAACGACTTTTTCGGTTGTTGAGCCAGTTTGGTCTGTGGTGTCAAAGAATGCACCATAGTTGCCCAAAGCACCGCCAGAACCTGTTGCACCCGTGGCTCCCGTGGGACCCGTTGGGCCGGTATTGCCCGTGCTACCCGTAGGTCCCACATTACCCGTGGGGCCTTGGGGGCCGATACTTCCCGTAGGGCCTGTGGGACCTGCACGATAAATCGGGCCAGGAGCAGACCAAACCAATGCTGCTGTAGAACGGCTATTAACGAGCGTAATAGACATCCAAACAGGGTTTGTTGGGTTTGTGGGAATGGAGTTTGACCACCCTGCTGGAGGTGTGCCAATGTTTGTAGTGAATGACCAAGAGCCACCGGTCGGGGTGGCTGGCGCTGTAGCCGATTCTTGGAAAACCAGCCACTCAAAGTATGTGCCGCCAAAGGTGGTCGTATTACCGTACAGACCTACTGATTCATTTGCCATGTTCTAGCCTCACTTGAAGTTGTAACGGTAATCACGGGGTTGCCACTCAGAAGTGAGGTGCTGATCGCCGCCACGCCACTTGTCTTTGTAGTTCTGATCCTCAATCAGACCATACGAATCATCAAAGCGACCCAGCCACTTTTGCGACTCTTCCAAGTTTTTGTTCTTGTCGTAGTAAGCCCACAAAGTACCGTAGAAATAGCCTTCAGGGAAGCTATTCAGAACAGCGTTTGTTTGCACGACAGGCTCAAGGGCATCACCAGTAATTCCCAAAAGGAACGGGAATGTCTTTTGGTAATAAGCCTTGATGACGCAGCCTTCACCAGGATTAGGGGTGAAAACATATTTTTGCCCGACCTCAGAGAACGATGCACGGATGACTCGAGGCACACCAAAAGGCCGAACATAAAGCTGGTCAATCATCCGGCGACGAATAATCTCACGGTCGCCAACACGGTCGTAGATGATCCAAGGACCATATGAAGCGGCGGGAGTGCCTGGTTGAACTTGGCTGTTCGGTGTCTCTTGGAAAAAGAGAATAGGCCAGTTCATGTCGGCAGGAATCGGGGCAAATCCGTTTGCGTCTGTCAGCAGAGTGCTTGGGTAAGCATCATCGTACGGGTCAGAACGCAAAGCAGGAATTTCCAAAGTACGCATTTTCAGTTCTGCCAACTGCACCGATGCAAGAATCTGCATGGTGTCAGAACGAGGCAAAGACAGAATTGCAGTTGGATAGGTGAGGTCAGTCCACACGCCATCAGGATCGCTGACCGTGATGGTTGTGGAGGTGACAGACAATACCAAGGTGTATGGACCCATCAGGTTTGGACCGATGAAGTCCCCAGCAATCACGGCAGATGTGGGATTGGAGCTGGTCGTAATGACCTTGGTATTGCTGTCAAAAGACGATGCATTGATCCCGATTGATTGAGGAATGGACCCAACCCATTGGGCTATTCTGCTAACCAGGGAATTAGCCGATTGAAGGTAAGGGACCATGCTTCATCCTCATTTGGTCGGAATGATTGGATTATAAGGAAGAGGGATTTTTCCGCTAGGGTGGCAAACGAAATCTGAGTAATATTCGTTCACGATAGCGTAGAAAAGAATCTTGTCTTTCTTGTCTTTCTTGATAAGTTCCCAAGGGCGATTATCAAACCATTTGGAACTGATCTCATGGGCAAAGCACTTGGGCAGGTTCATGGCATGGAAGGTTCCGGCAAAGAAGGGATTGTCCGTCCCGTGTTGCTTGTAGAACTCACGCATGTTCTTGCAGTCTTGGCGAATAGACTCGACGTTCTTTTGGTCAAACTGGATGTACCGAACGCCGTCCTGAGCCCCAATCTTGTAGGAGATGTTTGCGGTGTCAAAGGTCTGCGACCATGTACCCGATTTCACCTCGTTGTAGAGTTTGTCGTTCTTGCGTAGAACGCCCTCAACTCCCGCCTCAAGGTTGCCCTTAAGGTAGTAGTCCTCGTTTACTTTGGCTTCTTCGTTGTTCAGGTTCAGTTCCATTGCTTTACTCCTTACCAAAGGGGGCTGTCGCCAACCCCCTTCAGAAAGCGTAATGCCTTGGACGCTATCAGGTGAGATAACGCTGAACTTGAGCAGAAGGACGGGGACCCGTCACAGTTGCACCAGTAGGCGAAATCGCAGCCAACACAGCCACACCAGCGGGGTTACGCACAATGAGCGTACCTTCCATGATGTACTGGTCAAGCGAAGCGTCAGCGTTGGAGAACACTTCGTTGTTCGGGCCGAGTTCACGCAAGGAACCCCACTGAATAACATCAGGGTTCATGAACAGGGCAGAAGTGTTGTCAGCACCAGTCTGATCCATGACCCAGCAGTCATCGATCTGATAGGTGTAGTTGAAGTCACCCTCGTAGGTGCTGATTGTGTCGCCCTTGTCAGCCGGATTAAAACGGTTGATAGAACGGCTAGTCGGCATCATGTCCGAGATGTGAGTACGCATCGATGTGGGAACCACCATGTTGGTGATCTTGGCATTGAAGCGCTGTTCAGCGGTAGTCACTAACTGCTTGTACAGGTAGGGGCTGAATTGCTGAAGAGTCACACCAGACGAGAAGGTGAAGTAACCAAGACCGGCGTTAGGCAAGGAGCCGTTGAACGGGGTGTTGGTTGCCACTGCTGAAGTGGTGTCGTTGCTGTCGGAAGCGGCAAGGTTCAGCACAGAAGTGCCGTCCGTGTCGTTGCCGGAGCGAGTACCTGCAAAAGAGTACAGCGAACCAAAACGGCGACCATCGTTGGGCGTTGCGCCTTGAGTAGCCGACTGACCAGAGTACTTGATAGAAGCACCGTCAGCACGAACCATCTGAAGTTCAACGTCGAACATGATTTCGGTCAATTGCTTGACCTCTTGGTAAGCCTGGGGATCGCCACCAGCTTGCTCAACAGCACGGGCAGTACCGGTTGCACCAATGATGGTGGTGAAAATCTGGGTGTAGTTACCCAAGTTTGCACGGGTGTTGCTTTGTGCGGCAGAAGACGACACAGCAGCGCCTTCCAGCTTGGCGTTCAGGCTGGGGGTGCGGAAGTAGTCGATGGGCCAAATGTGCAGGGTCGAGTTGATCTTGCGCTTTTTGCTCATAGCCATGTTAGTGACCGGAGTGCGGTCCTTCACATAGTTAGAGACGGTCAAGTCAAGGTCTTTGACCACGATGTCGGTTTGGTACGGACCTGCGCCGTTACCAAGGTTTGCAGAGGTGATTGTTGCCATTTCAAAACTCCTAAAGATTACTTACGGCGGTTCTTGTTAGCCATAAGCATGGTTGCCAAAAGATCACGCTGGGCATTCTTATCGCCAGTCTTGGCCTTCTTTTGAAGTTCGACAGTTGCATCTTCCGGCGCAGTCTTGGCCTTGGCTACAGGTTTGCTTGCCGCCGCCAGGGAACCCCCGACATTCTTGACTTTCGGTCCCTCACGGAACTTCATGCCATCACGGATCAAACCCAACAAATATTCATCACTGCTCACCAAATCAATGTTTGGCACACCAGGAATAAACGTACTGTTAGCCGCCTTCCAATCCTTTGCCAGCTTGTCACGGAGTTCCGTGAAATTAGCCTTGTTGCTCAATTCTTTGTCTGAAAAGCTCTGACGAGCCCTGTCAAGTTCAGCCTGAACCATTTGGGTTCGGTGCTGGTAGAACTGTTCAACCTTTGGCCTGTTCGACTTAATGAACTCGGACTTCTCCTGAATTAACTGGAGATTGGTTCGGATAGCCGCTTCAGCTTCAGACCGTTGGACTTCATCTGATGCAGTATCACGAATCTTTGCCCATTGCTGGTTATAGGATTGGAGCGTGATTAGCTCATCAGCCGCTGATTGCAACTGAGGAACAATGGTCAGCTCTAAACCAATCTGCAAACCATCAAGTTCATTGCGCCGCTTTGCAACTTCTTCTTCAAACTCAGCCTTCTCAGCTTTAAGTTTGCGAGCATTTTCATGGATAGCACTACCTTGACCTAGGATAGCCGCTGCCTTGCTTACGGGTATCTCCACAAAGCCGTTTGGTGCGTCTTTGTTCGGAATACGCCAAAGCATGTCAGGATTGGCTTCCGCAAACTCCAAGAAATTAATTGGGTCGGTTACACCATCGGTGGCCTCTTCCACTTCCTCGGACTCTACTGATCCTTCTGCCTCAGTATTACCATCTTCAGGTTCGGCTTCCTCAACAGGAGCCGCCTCAGGGGATTCGGCTTTCGCCTCTTCTTGTCCTGCTGGTGGCGGGGTACTGCCCTCAACCTGCGGACCGTTACGCCGATTGGCGGCAATCATCGCAGCGATGGCATCCTCAGGACTACCAGTTTGCACAGTGGCGGGTGCTTCAGTCGCACTTACGTCTGTCATATATTAACCCATTTCATTAGTTTGTTGCACATTTTTTTGTGCCAATTTCCCGATATATTCCGTTTTTTCCACGAAGGAGACGAAATCTCGGACCCCAGCAACATAGTGAGCGTTGCGTATTCTTTCCTCGTCAGTCGCTGAATCCTCAAGCTGACTCAGCATGTCGAACCTGTACAGGTTAAACATCAATGCAAAATCTTGGTTAGCCAGCAGTCGTCCTGCCGTCTCACCATTCTGAATGGCTAGTGTCCGTCTCTCCGGCGTGGCTCCTTTCTCAGCATCCCGCTGATTGCTTCTACGGTTGAAATATTCTCGGATTCTTTCCAATAACATTGCTTTGCCTTTCTCCAATTAATCGACCTGAACCGCCTTGAGCTTGCCAGCCTTAGCCGCCATTGCCTCAAACATGTTGTCGGTGTCAATGTCTTGCGCCTTCTTAAGCGCCAATTCAGTGTTAGCCTGGTTGAGCACGGCCTTAGTTTCCTGCTCCTTGGCCTGTGCTTGCATCTTGGCTTGCTCTGGTGAGGGAGGCTTCTGAGCCATGGACTGGATAATCTTGGCTGCTTCCTCGAGAGTGGGCAGATACGAATCCACATCCCGAACACCCAAGACCCGCAAGGTATCCTCAAACGGACGGCGCACTTTGTAGAATAGCTCTGGAACGGAAGGGTCAAGCTGACCAACCATAGCCGCAAACTGTTGCTGGGTCTGCATGATCAACTGCTGGCGGGTTAGGCGGTTTTCGTCCGACAGGAAGCCAAGAGCCAAATCTATGGAAATCTGCTTGCGGTCAATGAACTCGTAGTTCTCCATGCTTAAAGCATCCAAGAAAGGCTGGCCTTCCCCACAAACCGCCGCCAACTGCTGGATGTTGTAGTCATCCGAGTATTGGATCAGCGTCTTCCAAATGATGTAGATAGCTTCCCGCAAGCCAATAGCGCAGTTCTTGACCATCTCGTCTTGGATAAGCTGGTTTGGGCCCATAGCCAACTGCAACTTGTAGCCGGAATTGCCGTCTTTCATTACCTCAGGGTTCAGAACATCACCAGGGCTGGTCATGCCAATCATTGCCATGGTGTCTTTTTCAAACCGAGCCATCGAAGACTCTACATAGCCCAAGTTGCCCTGCATGGGCTGGAACTCAAATACGTGCTTGGTCGGATCAAACTTGCGATCCAAAATAAACATTGCCGAAACACCCCGCTGGATTTCTTCAGCATCCATGAACTCAGGGTTAACCCCAATCCGTGGAGTAGAGGCTTGCATTGCAAAGGCCATTTCGGCACGGGCAATGGCGGTGGCGTATTCCTGCATTGGAATAAGCCGCTCGGCAAGGGAATAGCCAAAGAAGTTGCCCACCAAAGGTTTGGGGCACATGTTGGCGAGAGGAATGAAGTCCACTTCCTTGATGTACAGGATGTAGGAGCCAGAGAAGCAAACCTCAATGATCTCTTCTTCGCCGTCACCGTCCACATCACGGCGAATCCAGGCAGTGGTCAACATCACCACACGGCTGTAGCGGTCAGCGCCTTGGGAGGCGATCACTCCTTGTCCTGGGACCGGTGTCGAATCTCGAGCGTGAAGGGCCAGATCATTCTCGAGAGCGCCAGCTTGATAAGCACCAGCGGGGCCGTAAGCTGCATGATCAGCAAATTTCTCAAGATCAATATAAGGAAACTGGGCTTTAGCTTCATGGATAGTCATGGGGTCATAGAACCCCACAAAGTCTTGATCTTGAATGGTGCTAATAGTCGGGTTGCAGACAAAGTAGTGCTGGGCAACCTGCTTGATACGCACCGTGGTGGAGTATCCGGTCAGCTTGTACTTGGCACGGTAGATCGAGTTGGCATTAATGCTGTCAGCCACCATTTCTGGGCTGTCATCCATCGCCATTTCCTGCGCCACGCCCTCGAGGTTGACATCAATCTTACGCATGTTCTGACGCTTGGCAGTTAAGCCCTTGTCAGCCGCCATGATCTCAAAAGCACGTAGCTGATCTTTGGTTCCCTCAACTTCTTTGTATTGGGTGATTGGCTCCCGAATAGGAGAGATCATCACAATACCGTTCTTGTTGAGCAAAGCACCCTGCGCCCAGTCACGAATCACTTGGTAAGAGTCATTCTTGCTGTTGAGCATGTACTTAACCATCTCGGTGGCCTGACGGGCTTGCAGGTCATCCTTTTCCGAGAACCGGTCAAACATAAAGTCCACTTTGCCGGAAGGCATCAGGCATTTAGTGATGACGGCTGTAGCGTAATCAACGCCTGGAGTCACCACTGGGTGGATGTAGTCAATGCCACGGATAGCCTCGGTGGAGTTGGCAACCTGCACCTGCAAGTACTGGTAAGCCGACATCCGGTTAAGAGTGTTCTTGGCTTGCGTCAGTCGCAGGTAGTCCACCATTTTGAGGTAGACCTCGTGGGCGACTTTGTATTCGATACCCTTGTTCTGAGGGGGCGACTCTAGACTATCAACAACGATATTTTGTTTGTCGAGCATGTTAAATCCTTTGTAACCTTCCCTCTATGGGCGACAGCCGTTTGTGTTCAAAACTCTTTACCATGCCAACATGCGCCTCACCATGTCCTTGGATCAACGCAAGAATGCCGATTCGGGCAGAGTCAATGTGGTCATCGGGATCACTAAACCGCCCGTTTTCGTCGATGGCGTAGTTTCGAGCCTCATCCAAGAATTCCGTGCAGGATTCATGGACTTTTAGCGTCCCACGCTCCATCATTAACCGCATTATATTAATCCCGTAGGATTTGTGGTTAGTTACTTTGCCCTGATCATTGGGGGGGTTGAGAATAGCGCCAGGGATGACATTCAGACCATAGTTTTCTTCAAAAACCTCACGTACCGTCTGTTCCGATAGGGTATAACGCCCAGCCTGATTAGCATCGTGCGGAAGCGCAATCGGGACACCCCTGCTTTCACGGTCAAGCAGGTAATGGACATATTCATCAGTCGTTTCCCCTGAAGAGATAGTGACCTGCCTGTGAAGGTAGATAATCTCTTCGACTGGATCACGGAAAAAGAACGAAATAACGGTCGGGTCATTTTTTTGTCCCAAGTCAAAGGAAATCAGCCGCTCAAGGCTCGAATTATTCCTGAGGTCTAATCCACCATAAATAGGCCATTCCAGCAAAGGAAACACCACCCCCTTGCCAATCAGCGGAATGCCCTTCATCCGAGCTTCCCGCTCCCAAGGCATAAAGTCTCGAGCCAACTGCTCCCGCTCTTCCTTGGAGAAGAAGTTCTCCCCCCACTCGTTCACATAGGGAATGTCATCCCAAGTCACCCGCACATGGGAATAGCCGTCAATCTGATCCCAGAACTTCCTGACCAAACCGGTCATGCCCTTAAGCGGGGTAAACGAGCAAATAACCTGGCCCATCCGTTGGGCAGTACGAACCACCAATTCTGAGAATGTCTCGTCTGGCGGTTGCTCGTCTAGCAAGACCAAATCCAACTCAAAACCCTGCAAGTGCCGCACCTGCTGGGTGTAGTTGGAAAAGTACAGCTTGGACTTGCCACCAGACTTGTGCCAAACCTCAATAGCCAATACATTTGCCCCGTCAGAACGAATACTTTTGACATCAATGGTTGATCGAGGAATGCTACCAGTCCCTAGCTTGTACATCTGCTTGATGTCATCGCATCCAAGCAGCTTACTTTGCAAGGTCTTAGCGACCTGTTCCCAAGATTCGCCTGAACACATGGCAATGATGGGGCGGTCCCAGACTTTGCCTTCCCAATCTTTGGGGTACTCGCCGGTCAAATGGTAAGCAGCTTCAAAGGTGGATGCCACGGTTTTGCCAGCACGGTTAGCCGCAATCATCCCACGGCGTGTGTGCGTCTTGCCGGTACGGAAGAATTCCTTTTGGTAGGGGAAGGGGCGAAACCACTTTAGCTGGTTGAACTGCATGTCCTTGGCGATTTGATCTCTCGCCCTCTTCATTTTTCGCAGTCCATCGGCATCGAGCTTCAGGAGTTTCTGCTTCCCCCCAGCCGCCAGGACTAGATACTTCATTGCCCTTTCGTTGTAAATGGGCTGTATGTAGTCACTGGCTTCACTTTTCGCCATATTCGTCCCGCATCTGCAAGAGAATATTAGCCGCTGAGGTCAGGTAGTAGACCTCTTGGGCGGTCAGCTTGCTCTCCCCCATAAGATCCTTTTGGAGTTTCTCCAAAGTCTTACGGGCGCACACCTCCACCTGATCCGCAAGTCGCTTACGGAAAGTAGATGAGTAATCGTGCATTTATGCCCAGGGGTTAGCAATGTTGGCTTGGTTGGCTTTCACAATATCACGGTCAATCAGAGGCCAAATACCGGCTCCTTTTTCACCCACGCAGTAGGTATACAGACCACGACCTAGACTTGTAAATGTGCCATCAGCATTGCGAACCACCTGCTCCGGTGTGCGGGGGTCAAGCCAAGTGTATTTCTCAGGCTGTTTTTGCCCATACTTGTTCAAGCGCTCACCTACCGCAACCTTCTCAAGAGGCCCCATCACTTGGAAAGTGATCACGCCATTCTCATACTTGCGGAAGTCAATAGCCACACGCCGATCTGACTGAGGGTCAAGAGGGTGTGGCATATTGGTAGCACCAAAGAAATGAATCTGAGCCTCACGGCTTGGCAGGTCAGGAGAACGAGGGGGCAATGTAGGAATAGGGTCCTCAGGAACCAACTCCTTTTTGTCCACATAAGGGTTTTCAACCGTCAAATACTCAGAAGGAACCTTCTTCCCCTCCAAAGCATTCTTGGCGACTTGGTACTGCTCGTCCTTTGGCTTGCCAATAAGGTCAAGCGCAATCTGTGTACGGTCATACACAAACTGCGCTAGCTCTTTTGCCGAAGGTAGGTCTGCTTTTAGTGCTTCAATGTCATACGTTGCCATGCTTTACCTTTCATTAAACATTCTTTGGAACTGAGGGCTTCTTGAACTGACCAAACTGCTTCACTTCATTGGTATGCTGAGAAGACAGAGTACGCACTTTGTAGGCATCAGTGACTTGATCAGCAATACCTTTAGCTCGGGCACGGGCGGCTTTCATGTTATCAATCTTCTGATTGATTTCGCCTGTCACGCCTTTACGCATCTGAGCGCCACCATTGATGATTTTTCCATATCCAGACATAGATTACCCCAAGTAGTTTTTGACAGATTTGTCCATGTAGGCACTGTTGTTGGGGGTCTTGTCATAGCACTCAGGCTTGGAAACCATGACCTTTTGCCCACGACCAGCGCTAGGATTGCCACCCGCTTTGGGAGCGCCTTGCTTGCCAGCAGGTTGAGACAGAGAGCCTTGGGGACGAGTCACCGCAGTAACGCCGCCGCCTTTTTTGGCAGGATGTTTGTCAATATTCCCACGACGATTGGGCGCTTGAGCCATCAGAGTGGGGGCGTTGTTTCCAGAGGTATAGCCGCTCATTTCTTTCCTTTCGGTTTGGAAGCCTCTCGTTTGACCGAGTACGCAATCGCCACGGCTTGCTTCTGCGGTTTACCCGCCTTCATCTCAGCCTTGACGTTCTTCTTAAAAGCCTTCTCAGACTTGCTCTTAACCAGGGGCATATCAGACCTTTCTCAGGGCTTGCAGGAAATCATCCAAAGCACCTTCCGGATCATCCTGGTTCTCCATCTGCATGTTCTGCACATACTCAATGGTCATTACAGGCGCTCTAGAAGATTCAAACTGAGCCAGCTTTTCGGCAATTCTAGCCTTTTCCTTCAAAGAAATCTCATCTGTTTGCATCGTCTCAATGAGAACTTCCATAGCCGTCTTCAACGGAGGCAACCCAGCCCCCAAGCGGTCCCTATTCAACTTATTAAATAGAGCACCGTATTCAGTAGCAGCATTCACGGCAGACGGGTTAACAAGCTCCCGCTTGCCAGTAGCAATGTCAATCGCCTTCTTCTGCGCCCGTCTTACTTTTGCTGGGACTTCATCCATTCCAATCCATCCTTAGTACGAATCCAAGCATACGACCCATGGACCTTAAATCCACGCTTCTCATGTATCCGCATAAAAGCACTATGCTCCCCACGGATACTTGTCGAGCAGATAACAGGAACACCCCAGTCACCTGCCCACAGGATATGTTGGTCAATCATCTCATTAATTAGGCGAACACGCAAGCGGGGCGACAAGTCCAACCGGACATGATGGAACTTTGCATTAGAAATCTCCTCAGGCGCATAGGTAGTAAACCCGCCACGGTCAAACCAACAAAACCCAATAATCTCAGGCTTGGCAGTAACCAAATCCACAAAGCCATCATGCACCACCCTCTTATATCCAGGCACAGTCTTAGCCACAGCCAGGAACTCCCGAGAGCGATCAAACTTCTGGTACGCCGCCGCAACCGTCAGGTTCTTGCGGTACAACCCACGATCCCGAGTCAAAAACCCCTCAGACTCCGGACCATAGTTCTCGTCGCACATCAGGATAATCTCCTCCACATCCAGCAGAGGATCAACCAAGCTCCATTCCCATTCCATACAAGTCCTTTCTTTGCGAAGCAAATTTTTTTATTTTTACACCCCACTTATCCACAGTCGGGCACGATTCGGTCTTCAACTACGGCAGACAGGAAAGCCAGAAAACTGCCCACGTCAACATCCTCGTATGCTGGCTTAACACCCAACACGGCTACCCACTCATTCATCCAGTACACACCCGTCTTGGTACACAGATACTACCACTTTCTTTTGTTGTCGCAAGGGAGAGGGGGAAAAGTTTTTGTAAAAAATTTGGGAATGGGGGATTGGGCCCCCCGATTTCCCCCTACTTCCAGCCCTACCCCCTCCCATTTCCCAGTAGATTAATCCTGGGGGGGTTGGAACGGCTCGCTTTTCTTTTATGAGGGGGACCGGTATCTTTACGGTTTTATGCTTTGCGTTTTGTGTAGCTGCGACCCGCTGGGCTTTATGCTCTCTTTTATCTCTCTCTCTCTCTTCCCTTAGTGCATGCGGGTTCTAGGGCTTTTCTTTTCTTTTCGCGGACATTGAGAGCTAGGGCGTTTTAGGTTTTCCCTTCCCTTCCCGATTGCATGCCCAGGCTATCAATCCCTTCCCTTTTATGTATCACTTGATATTTTTTGAGCTAATCAAGTACTAGGGGCTTTTTCCCCTTTTTCGCGGGCTTTTACCGGTCCGCGCTAGGGCTTTTCTGGGCATTTTCCCTATAGGCTTTCGCTATCAATTGAGGGCTCTCAATCAAGATATTTTTTGCATTTTGCTATTGACAATTTATAGTCGCGCCCGATAATAAGGGCACGCCGCTAAATCGCGGTACTTTTCGGAGTCAATCATGAGCGACCTATATTTTTCTTTTCGGTTTTATCTTCCCTTGGAAGAGCTAAATAACGGGGCGGCTATCGTCGCGCTTCTTGATAGCGGGCCGCGCGATAGCTGGGCCGATAAATTCACCCCTGACGTGGTTATCAATTGCCAATGGTCCGGCGGCGATAGTGACTGGGGCGAGCCGGACGATATCATCTGCGAGCTCTTCGTTGAGGGTATCGACGTTTTTAATGACTTAACCGGCCCCATTACCCGCGAGATTTACCGCGAAGCATGGTCCTATTTTCGCGCTAACCGTACCGTCATTGAGTCGCGCTGCGGCGTTGACGGGCTATAAGGGGCGCACAATGAAATACATAGCCGCCGCCGTAGTTTTCGCCGCCTGGGTCGCGTTGACCCTTGCATCATTCGACCTATTGACAAAATGAAGGGAATTTTTATGCTTAAGCCATACACTGAAACACAATCCAAGCGGATAGCCGCTAACATTCTCGCAGCATGTAGCGACATTAATAAATTAAACAATTCGAGCTATAAATATTTGAATTTATGTAGTGGTTTTATCGCGCATTATGACTTACACGGTTTTCGCGCTCATTATAATGAAACGGGCTCATTAGCCCGCGACATAACGCTAAATGCCCGCGCCAACCAATGGGCCAATTTTCGCCCAGGCGACCGCGATTATGCCTATTACATGTCCAAGCGAGACATTTATAACCGCATACTGGGCGGGTTGACCGCCTATGACTTTATGCGGGACCATTTTTTAATTGTGCGTGTAGCTTAAAAGGGAATTCAAGCCATGAATAAAGCATTGACGACTGATTTAATCGTACTAATTGAGTACATTTTAGAGAATGAAGGTTCTCATTTTTTCGAATATGTAGAAAATGGGGGCTTGCCAGAAAACCATATTTTCGCCGTGGCGAATAGGATTTTGGCAGCTATCGTGGAAGGGGCAAGCCATGCATAACGTGCATTTAACCCTGAAAAGCGCAAACGCCAAGACTGGTCCAATTCCCGTAAGCGTTACGAGTGACGACAGCTGCCCTAAATCATGCCCCTTCAATGACGGCGCATGCTATGCAAAATCCGGCCCCCTAGCCATTCATTGGCGCAAAGTATCGACCGGCGAGCGCGGTATGAGCTGGGGCGATTTTGTCGCAGCTATCGACAATTTACCGGCGGGGCAATTATGGCGCCATAATGCGGCGGGCGATTTACCGGGAGCGGGTGAATCAATCGACCCAGTGGCCTTAGGTGAATTAGTCGCAGCTAACCGCGGGCGGCGCGGTTTTACTTATACGCATAAAACCCAGGACCCAGCTAATTTTCAATGGATTAGAGCCGCCAATGACTGGGGGTTTACCGTTAACATGTCCGCGAATGATTTAGCCCATGCCGATATGCTCGCCGATACTGGGGCCGGCCCAGTAGTTACCGTATTGCCAATTGACGCGCCGCCTAAAACAATCACCCCAGCGGGCCGTGTAGTGATTACATGCCCAGCGACCTACCGCGACAATGTTAGCTGCGCGACATGCGAGTTATGCGCCCATGCTAACCGCTCGACAATTGTAGGTTTTCCAGCTCATGGGCCCAGTAAACGCAAAGCCGAAAAAGTATTTTTTATGAGGGCTCAATAATGAAAAATTTCATTCCAGGCGATACGGTAGCCTATAGCCGCCAATTTATCCGCTCAATTCAGGCCCATGAGCTGGGCCATTGTCGCGGGCGCGTGGTTTCGGTTTCACGCGTCAATAATGGCCCGCATTGTGTCCGCGTAGACTGGGGCGACAATGAGCCGCGCCCAGTATTAGCGGCTAACTTAGTACATGTAAAAATGATACCGCTCGAGCTCTATTAGCCGAAAACACGGTTTTAAAGCCCGCCATGAGCGGGTTTTTTTTCGCCTGGGCGAGCCCTATGAGCTGCGATTTACCCGCGCCCATGCTCGCGCCATTGTCGCGCCTGGGTCGATATAGCCGCTCATGTCGCGCCGCTCATGTTAGCTAATCGCTACCGCTAGCCGCGCATGCGCTACCCGCGCCGCGCTGGGCTCGATTATGGCGCGCCCGCGCCCATGGTCGCGCCGCTCGCCGCCGCTATACCGCCCGCCGCCGCCGCGCCGCCCTACTGGGTTATGTAACTAAATCGCTGGGCGATTACCGCCGCCCGTAGTACTTTCCACGTACCGGCGTTGCGTGAAACCAACACGTGTTGCGTGAAACCAACAGCACCCCTCTAATTTCGATATCGGCAGGGGGGTCTGAGCGCTACTTTTTTGCTAGACCCTCCCCCCCGTCAAAAGTTTTTGGGGGGTCAAAAAAAAGACCCTAGCGCTGTAAAAGTGCCAGGGTCAATCCCAAGAGGAGAATCAACTTAGAAACCGCAA
>Ga0255174_1000213_pt1 | contig 30744 bp, 47 predicted proteins | sample Atl_Atl_RepB_8d_FD_189953 | JGI IMG/M metagenome (GOLD analysis project Ga0255174, IMG submission 189953) | Freshwater microbial communities from Altamaha River, Georgia, United States - Atl_Atl_RepB_8d | ecosystem: Environmental > Aquatic > Freshwater > River | place: USA: Georgia | collected...
CTTCTTGCGGGGGAGACGGAAGATGGACGACATGTCCGACATACGAATGTGGCAGCGATAAAACCGGAAAAGCTTGCCATTGAAGATGCGACGGCAAGCCCTGACAGAACAGAGGCCACCCAAAGACTGCACCAACCATTTCACTTGATCGGCCAGCCGCTGTGACACGGTGGTGAACTCTGCGCTCCCAGCCTTGCCAACGGTGCCATCGGTATCCATCAGCCCCTGCAAGACGGCCTGGCGAACCTCGACCGAGTTGTACAAAAAGCAGTCAGGAACATGTTTGGTGTGCGAATTCCTGCCAATCAACCCCAGACGCTTCAGGGCGGTCTTCAGTTGCTTGGCCCCGGTCAGCCAATAACTGTAGTTGTTTGACTTGGAGGCCGAGATATCGCACTCGCCATGATCGGCGACAGCAACAGCCAATTCCTTGTCGGCAGCGTAAAAACTCAGCTGTTTTTCGGTCATGGAGCCGTTGCCAAGCATCAGACCAACAACATACGGATGGACAGGAACCGGCCTGGGACGGAAAAATACCGGCGCAGTCAGTCGAACATGCCACTTGGGCCGCTGTCCCCATCGATTATTTTTTTCCTTGTAGTAGAGATCGTTCTTGATGTCTTTCAACGCAACGACTTCGGGGGACTTGCGCGCCTTGGCCGAAACCTCCCAAAGATGATCCATGCCGCATTCAGCCGTGTCCCCGTTGTCGAAGGTGACGCGGTAAACCGGCTTGACTCCCTGAGGAAAAACGCCAACCACAGCACAGACCGAGCCGTCGGGGTGGCAAACGGCATCGCCCACCGCCAAGTCGCCGATCTTGCGCGGGCCGTTGGGGGTGTAAACAGTAGCGGAAATTGGCTGTTCCTTGCCGGTCTTGGGCTGGCCTGAACAGGTGATCCAGGAACCCTCGGGAATGCCTCCGTGCAGGCCGACATTCAGGGCCGGGCCAACCGGCACCACCATCTTCTTGTGGCCTTCTTCCTCCAGCATGTCTCTGGCAGAAACAGCCACGCCTTCCCCGTACTGCTTGACCAGTTCTTTTTGCAGTTGTGTGTCATGACTTTCCTGCTTGCTCTTACTCACGCTCAAAATCCTCCAATTTGCTGCGCAAAGAACGACGGGGAATGAAATCCGGCCTAGGTGTTTGGTCGTTGACGATTGGATCGGGCGGGGGCGGTGGCGGCGCAGCAGCCAGACTGGCTATTTCCGCATCGTATTTTTCCTGCTCCCTAGCCAAGACATCCTTGAAGAAGGGTGCCCCAAACGAAAAAACCTTTTTTCCCTCGGGTGACCGGATCGCCCTTGAGATAACGGAGGGATGGTGTTTTTCCAAAAGCTTGAGCGCCAATCGCAACTGAAGAAGAAAAATCTTCTTCCAGCGCGGCAATTCCCAGAACTTCGCTGGCAGAGAAGTCTTTTCCTTGGCAGCCTGGCGTTCGCACATCACTTCGGCCAGGATTTGTTGCGGAGCAACCCATCCACCGCCATAGCGACTTTCGTACCGACTGTGTTCAGTAGCTTTCTTTGCCATTCCCTAACCCCTCAGGTGAGAGAATAGGGGTGAGACTAGGATGTTATCAAGGACTTACCCACAGTTTCTTGATCGTGACGATTTCGACGATCAGAATTTACAACCAAAAGCTCGGGCACTACCACGGTAAAGGTTTGTACAGTTTGCCCATCTTCTTCAAGATGCCCAAGCACGAATAAGTTGTACTGTTGGATTTGCGCCGACAGCGAAGCGCCCACCCCGGGTCGAAAGAAATAACCTTTGGCATCCCTCGGGCTGACTTCCAGCCTGGAAGAACGGAAGCGGACACAGACCGCACGGATTTTCTCAGGCAACCTGGCGAGATTAGCCCAGTCCTCATTCGTCCCGTCCACCACCGCAAAGTTCCCCTCGGCCATTTCGACCAACAGGAAAGCCCGGTCCATGGGGGCATCGGAGAGAGCCTGGGCCAGCGTCCCGTATCTCACTAGGCTTCGCCCCGGTAGAGATCCTTGGCGTAGCGGGTCATGAACTTATTGCCAGCCCGCACAGCCTTGCCGTGGTCGTCTCCCTCAATGGCAGCCGCCTCCGTCATCACGGTCACGCCTTGGGAGGGGCGACCGAACTTGCCGGGCGACTTAGCCTTGGCTTTCTTGTAGGCGTCAGCGATTTGTTCAGGCTGGCAACCCAGATCCTCGGCGATCTCGGCAAGATTCTTCAGGCCCGCCAGAGACTCCAGATAGTAATGCTCAGCCTTGGTTAGAACCTTTGGTTCCACTTTCTTCTTGGCCATGATCAACTCCTCTGAGCCATGCGCAACATGGCTTGATTTCCGCTTTTCAAAAACTCGACATATTGGTCGAACGATGTCCTGCTGACCTCTCGCCAACAGAAACGCATTTTTCCGGTGTGGCTGTCAAAACGCACAAGGTCATCGTGGTGATGGTTGAGCGGGTTGTAGAACAGGCCAGAATCGATTCCGCGGGTGCAGACACGCACCTCGCATTTCTCAAGGCCGGTTTTCTCATGCACAGTAATACGCGCAACACACCCATGATTTTCAGGATCGATCAGGTTGGCTTTCTTGTCGTAGGAAGTCACCTCAACAGGATTGACTTTCTTCTCCAGGAATTTCTTGGCTTCGTCGATGATGCGACGGGTCATGCTTTGTCTCCGGGTGCCGTGTAGAACAGCACATTCTGCCCGTCAGCTTCCAGATGAGTCACCTGCGTGACGAGAACAGTATCTTCCGCATCGGTCTCGCTGGGCTTCTGTGCGCCAGAATAACGAAAGAGACCCTTCACCTCTTTCTGGAAAGAAGTGTCCCCGCAGTAGCAGCATTTGGCCTTGACCTGCCATTCAAACGGCTGGTCGGGCTGCACGGCCCAAACATCCACCAGAGGCTTGTTGCAACTTGAACATTCCAGAATGACATGCCCGCCATCCTGGAAGCCGAACTTGGTGGGTGGTTGGGTGTTCACGATGTTGCGCAACATTTCATCAACTCCTCGATTGCCTCGTTCAGACGACGCTCACAAGTCCATCTGTCAACACCCTTGAGATGAAGGGTGAGCCTCTTCTTCTCGACGGGATTCCCGGAGGCCGATCCGTCCGGTAGCCTCTCGTGAACCTCTGAAAAAAGATAGATGACAGCGACATGCGGATTGGTCGGGTCGTTCGGAGTGGTCATTAGCCCTTGCCCTCCTCGATGTATTTTTTGACATTCTTGATTTTCTTGAGATCAAGCGGTTTGTCGCTGTCCCTCCACCAGGGCTTTTTCCCAGCCTCCTTGCTAAGCATCTGCTGGGCCTTCTTGTTGCTGGCTTCGGTCTCAGCCGCAATCTCGTCAACCTTGGTTTTGCCGGCCGATTTGGCATTCCGCTCACCCAGCTGACCGATGGTGGTCGGGTCTTGTTGGCAAAAGGCGGCGATGCCACACCCGATCAGTCGTTCCAGGGTTTTCTTCTTGCAGTCTGGGCAGGTGCGCTTGACCTTGTCGGTGAACGACTGGTAGACCTCAAACTCATGCCCGCAGCTGTTGCAGCGGTAATCGTAGGTCGGCATCAGTAGTCCTCTTCCTCGTCGTCGAAGTCGACATCCGCATTAGTGACATCAAGACACCAGCGTGACTCGGTCAGATTGACAGCCTGGCGAGGGAGGTTTTCCCGCAACAGATTGCCATTCAGGTCGGCATACGCCAAGACCAGAGTGTCATCGCTGGCAAAAGATATCACAGTCATCGGCGGCGAACCGCTGTTCAGGCAGACGACATCTCCAACCTCAAACCCCTCGCTCCGCGCCATCGTCTTCCCCTCGTGTGCGCCAGAAAGTGTGGAATTCATCCGGATCAGTTCCGTCTGTGTTGGCAAGCTCTTCCACCGCAGGAGGAGCCTGGGTGGTGGCCGGAGCTTCAGTCGTGGGGATGGCTGGGGCTGGTGTCGAGCCAAGCTCAGCTGTTGCCAGGACAACCTTGCCCTTGATCCCAGGCAGACTGTCTGTCGAGAGAATCCGGTAAACCAGACTGGACATGCCATCCTTGGATCGGTCGTAGTTGGTGCCGACCCGCTTGCCAGCCTTGAACTGCTCCATGACATCAAATGTCAATGGTGGGAAGTTTGCCTCGCGACGGGACATGAAAATGCCCTTGCGGATGCATCGCTCAAACATGTCGGCGGTGTGGACATTCGTGCCGGGATAGCAGTTGGAGTAACCGTTGACCTCGCTGTAGATTTCCACGGGCATGATCTGCACGCCGCCCATCTCCACGAAGGCGTCTTCCAGGCGGTAGTCGGCATCCGACCCAGTAAGCGGCTCGGAAGAATGGAAGACGAAATAAGCGGCGTCCGTCACCTGAACCCCAACATTGCACAACCAACCAGCGTTCAACGGCCCCTCGTCGGCCTGGCGTACCACCACAACCTCGTAGTTGAGATCGGGATTCTTTTTGGCGATCTGTTTGGTGAGCGCATCCAGAAAACCGTTGACATCGGCAGACTTGGAGGCGGGGACGATGAAGGCGATCTTGTGCATGGATTACTTCCTCTTTTTTGCCTTGTTCTGAATGGACTGCGAGGTGCGGATGGCCCATTCCACGCCAGAGGTGCCACCCCAACCCAACCAGGCGACAATGGCCGGTATGGTCCAGGGCTTGGTCTTCGCCTCGGGTTTATTGCGGGCTTTCTCGTAATTGCTGCGATGCCGGTTGAAAGAGGCCATCCTTTTCACCGTCGACGCAGAAAGCTTGGCGCCGTTTGCCAGATCGCGGGCGCGTGCCCAGCCCACAGGCGTCATTCCCTTGCATTCCTTGCCATACTTCTCTTTCCACTTCAAAACCTTGCGGGCATTGTTGCGGGCCGACTCAGGGGGGTCATATCCCTCCGAGGCCTTGCTCAACACATTCAGGACTTCGGTGGCCAGAATCGTGCAGGCCTCATTGACCTTGTTCTCGTTGACAAACTCAAGAGCTTGCTTAGGATTCAGCCCGGCCTGCTGGAGGATCGCCTCGACTTCTTCCAGGAAAATATTGAGGGGTGTGTTGCTATTCTTGCTCATGACGGTCCCTTAGGGGTGGGTTTGATCCTACCGATAGTAACCAGAAGGCCCGGCCGAATGACTCGACCGGGCCTCAAGAATTGTTTTTTGGTGGTTTTAGCTACCGCAAGTTCCACCCTTGCCACCAATTACACAGACATCATGCTCTAGGTACTCCACGCCCTGTTGCTTGGCGGCCTCGTCATAGTCCACGGAGACTAGGGGCTGGCCACCGCGGGCACCATCGGGGTAAACCGTGAAGCCACGCAAGCGAGGGGCATACTTGGACAGGGTTGCGGCGAAGTCCTCAATCTTGTCCTCGTTGTTCAGTTCCGACCCCCAGCTGGGCATGTTGATCGTCGACGAGATGGACTGGTCAACATAATCCTGGGTGTCAGCCTGGAACTTGAGGCGACGCTCGTAATCCCGGGCTAGGTCGATGGCCGACTCGATCTTGTGGGGGTCCACGCCGTATCGCTCGATCAGGTCCTTGGCGGCGCTGTCCACGACATATTGATAGTGCCACTGGGTACCGTTCTTGAGGTAGCGTCGTTTGTAAGCCACGGCAAAGACCGGTTCGATGCCGGTGGTCGTGCCAGCCAGAATACCGATGGAGCCGGTGGGGGCAATCGCCCGCTTGGCCACGGGTTCGCTGATGCCCAGCTTGGCCGAGAACGAACGGGAAACGGCATCAGACTCGTCCCGGTAGATCGCCAGCCACTTGTGGAGGTCATCGGTGACTTCGTAGCGACTGCCCCGCTGCACCAGCCACTCGTGCATACCCATCAGCCCCAGCCCAAGTCGGCGATTCTTCTCACGAATTGCGTAGACTTTGTCGTAGGGCAGATGCGCCACCATGGTGCCACAAATCAAGAACTTGGTGGCCAACTCGACAATCTGACGGAACTCTTCGGCAGTCTCAATACGAGACATGTTCAGAGAGCCGAGATTACACACATCAGAGTCGTCCTCTGAGGTCACTTCCGTGCAGGCATTGCGCAGGGTCTCGTTCTGCTTGTCGCCGAAGTTGAAAGACCATCCAGGCTCCCCGGTCTCCATGGCCTGACGGCAGTTGATCAAAAAGACTTCGTTCTTGTGGCGGTCGGGCAGGTTCAGCCAAGCGTCATCGTAGTTGGCCGAAATATTGGTCATGTCCAACGGGGCGGGATAGTTGAAATCGGCGACCTTGCAGTCCCACACCGTCTTGTCGGTCCCTGGCACCTTCATGGAGTGCCAATCCTTGGCGTACAAGAAGTTTTTAATGTCTTGGTGCTGCCAGTTCAGCGAGGCGTAGATCGCCGACCGCCGGGAGCCACCCTGCATGACCTCGCGACCGATCTCGTTAATCATCCTCATCTTAGAGACAGGGCCAGAGGCCTCCCCACCCGTCCGCTTCAGAGGCGTGCCTTTGGGGCGGTAAATGGAATAGTCCACCCCAATGCCACCACCAGTTGCCAAGCACGACTCTGCCTTCCAGGACAACATGGCCCAGTCTTCACGAGTATCCTCTTCTGCTCTCAAAAGATAGCAATTGTTAAATGCTTTGATAGGCCTGCCAGCATAATAGATATAGCGACCGCCGGGCAGAAATTTCATTTCGGCGATGGCTTGGGTCAGGGTTGCTTTTTCGTCGGCGGTCATCCATTCCCGGCAGACATCTTCGACCAGCACTTTGGCCAATTTTTCCCAGGTTTCACAACCTTCGTGCCTATACTTATAGTTAAAGATATCTTCTGAAAACTTGTTACGAAAAACGCTTGCAGACATGACAAAAACCTCCAAGGAACCGATGCCGAACCGGCCCTGAGTAAAACGCTAGTAAATAACGGCAACAAAAAAGTACACCAAGACCCCATCTTGGGACCTGTCAAAGAATAGGCCGAAAACGACCTATTTTCTAACTGTTTTTTGAAAAGATTATCCTGGCGGAGATGTGCTGGTCACCCCGCCACCTCCACCACCCCCACCACATCCTGCATTGAGGCAATCCTGCTCGGAAGCGTAAGTTCCAACCGTGTAGCTTCCTGTGGAAACACAGCCATAGATAAAGCTGTTCCCGGTAGTTGCGACTATCTCACAATTGTACCTGTAAGACGGCGCAGCTGTTGTTGAAGTCGTGCTGGTGCTTGTGGTTGTTGAGGTTGTGGTCGTAGTAACCGGAGCAGCTGTCGTGGTCGTTGTAGCCGAACCAGTTGTGGTAGTCGTTGTGGTCGGCGCAGCCGTCGTAGTGGTCGTGGTTGTTGTGGTTGTTGTGGTGGTAGTAGTTCCACACCCCGAGTTTATACAATCATTATTACTGGTATAAGGTCCACCAACAATAGTATGTTCATATTGAGGGCTATCTAAGCTATCAAGATATCCACATCTATCTAAAATCATTGCGCCAGTAAATTTATCTCTTGAATAAAAACAATAACGACCAGCTACAAACGGGGGTGTTGTTGTGGTGGTGGTCGGCGCAGCCGTCGTAGTTGTGGTCGTTCCCAACGAAGCACAAGCCACATTGCACGCGCCCGATGAGACATAAGGCCCGGTATAAGTCACCAAAGGATTGGCGGGTGGGCGCGTTGATATATAGCTGCACCCAGTAGTGCCTTGATAAGAATCATTGACACAATAATATCCAGCCACCCAAGGTGCTGGGGTAGTGGTGGGCGGGGAAGTCGTGTCAGGTACAGGATCGTCTCCAAAACATCCAGCACCATAAATAATCGACTGACGATTGTCGTCTAGATCATCATTTTGAATAACTAGCGTGCCAGTTATGGTGGTGATGTAACGAATCGAAGGAGAGGTTCCACCCATCGTGAAGGACAATTCCTGGGTAGCCGCTTTGGTCGAATCAAAGTGGTAATAATTTACGGAATTGCTGGAAACAGTCCCAATTCCAGAGCCACCAGACCAAACAGGCGAGAAAGCACCCGTCATCCTCATGGCGAATTTGGGATTTTTCAAATATTTCAAATTGAGATTGTAGGTGGCTGGCCCGGTTGGATTGGCTCCACCAAACTTCCATCTTTCCGGAAGATACCAGTCTGTCTCGTTGGCACTCATCTCGTAATGAACGCCGGGAGTCTGCAATTTTAGCGTGATATATTTGAAGACAATTGATGTGTTCGTGAATTTGAAAACAATGAATTCGCCTGCGTCGCAAGCCAATCGCTTTTGCGAAGAGTCATACAGGTTTGTGTAAGTGACAGATGGTGACCCAGAAGCATTCCAGTTGCGGAATATTTCTAGCTTAATTCCGCCAGAATTCTGTCCACCAGCCCACAGATAATAATTGGCAGAATATTTCGACCTAAATCGATAATAACGGGTTTCGCCAGCGTCAACAGTCGAAGTGAAGTAATTGACGCCACCAAGCTCTTCCAAATCCTGAAGTTCAGTATCAGCTTCGTAGGGCCATGCGTTAACGGGCGTGTAACCGCCTGACTGTGGATCGGTCGCACGAACAGTATGGCTTTCATTGGTTGATGTTAAGACTTCCACAGACCAACTTGGCACACGCAAGATTCTTGATCCATAACCCGTATCGGCAATCATGCCGAGCTTCCATTCTCCGTTGGGGCTGTCTCCAAATAGATCAGTCAATGTTGTGCCAAACGGGGCCGATGAATCCGGCCAATATGTGACATTTTGATTGCCGTTGGGATTGGGGCGGAAATTTCCTCCAGAACCGAAAGAAAACAACGAGTCTCCGCTGTCGTTAGTAAAGACATAAGTCTGTTCTGTGATATTGCCGCTATTTGCCAGGGCGCCAGCCAGCAAGAGATCTTTGCCTGACGGTGCTTTCAACATCAACACGCTTGTGCCAACCGAAGAAAAAGATGACACATCGTGCAGAGTTACTTTCAAACCAGCTATGACGCCGGACATGCCAGAAAATTGGAGGCTCGTCCTGTAAACATCCCCGCCGGTTGCCTCACCAGGAGGGTTGGTAAATTGCATCTGGACTTCCGGAACATTGGAAGGCCACGCTGGTGGTGGGGGAAGTGTGTCCGGGTCCATGTTGATACGAATGAACATGTCCGGTTGTGCGCAATAAGTACAGACCGGATCATAGATGATGGCGTCTTCACCGATACCACTTTCGTAGCCATGCAACGAGCAATCGTAGCTAAAAGGCGCCTTTTCTTCTAATGTTACCGTTAAGACCACATCGCCGCCCCAGAACCCATCTGCCACATTGCCAGACGCAGGATTGGTGGCCGAAGGAACCAGTCGGTTGAACCCATCTGTGTCAAATAAACGAAAAGGATGAGTGCTGGTGTTTTGCAGACGGAATGTGTAGGTCAAATTGGCGACTGATTTGGGGATCATGCTGCTGACCACATACCAGTTTGTGCCGTCGTCGCTGAACTCAAAATGATTGCCGGAGATACCGTTCGTGTTGGAAGACGAGCGGACATAGGTTAAGGATTTGAGGCATGTTGCTGGCAGCGGGTAGGGGCTTGCGGTCGTGGTTGTTGTGCTGGTGGTCGTGCTGGTTGTGGTAGTGGTCGGGCCGCTGGTAGTCGTTGTGGAAGTTGTCGTGGAAGTCGTGGTTGTTGTAGTGGTTGTGGTCGTGGTGCAACAGGCTCCCAGGACGCGATAACCCAAAGAAGCGGCGTCATAAACCAGCGTTACCCCACCCAACGGAAAAACAGGGTAGTCATCCAGATCAAGAACCAGCAGTTTGGAGCCGGACGGTGCTGTCACCGAAGCGTGCTTTAGGTAGAATGTGTCAGTCTCGGAAATATTCAGCAGATAGACAGTTTCACCATCTGCGATTGACTCTACGCCATGGATTTCATAACCATTGATCGGCGGATCAACACGCAGGATATTCTTGCCATAGCGAGGCAGTTCCAGAGTGCTTACCCCAGACAGAGACGGGGTGTGGCTTGAGAGGGCGACCGCCGAGTTCGCCAACATCTGGTAAGTGCCGACATGCCTCCAGGCGGTTGAGTGCTGGCTGACCATCACGCCGTCGACGCGCACAAGGTCATAGCCGGAAGGCCTGCCGGTGTCTCTGTCCCAAACCACCTTCTGCAAAGCCACAGCCTGGGCAGAATTATCCCAGTAGGCAAACACATCCACGCATTTGCCAGCTACTTCGTTGGCCGACACATAGGGGGCGATATTCAGCGTGAACTTGCGCCAACGGCTTTCCAAGGTGTCCCACAAGGAAATGTTGTTGCCCTGAAGTGGAGCCAAATAGACAGTTCCAGAGCCTGGAGCCTCTGTGTCCGTCGCCGAAAACGACAGGGCAGCATTGGCAATACCGTTATTGTCCAACACATCTAGAAGACCATCCCGCGTCACGGTGTGGGCGATGGGGTCGCCAGCGGCGTGTAGGACGGCTGTGGTACCTTCCCTTCCTCGCAAAACTGTCAGCGTGTTTGTCTGGTCATCAACAGCTGTGACCCGCATCACCTCTTGACCGCAGGTCACTTCAAAGGGTGGGTGGGGGAACTTCAGGATATTGACAACGACGATCTCGGTGTCGGTTGAACTGATCGCTGAACCGAGGTAGGTGACAGCCTGGTTGGAAAAACGGTGGAGTTGACCGGCCATGAATTATTCCTCGATGCCGAACAGCGTGCCGGTGACGGTGACGGACGGCGAGTTGGGGGTTTGGGTGAGTTTGAGGACATTGTTGGCTGCTGACAACAGGCGCCCACCCGGCAGGTCAAACCGGAAGGCCGTGTCTGCCGTGATCATGGGGGTGCGGAAGACAAAGTTGCCGGATGAGTTGTCTTCAAAGAGCAGCGAGACATTGCCGGAGACCGACAGGATACCGCCCAACAGCCGGATTTTCTTGCCGGAAGCCGGAGTCCAGACAGTTGCCAAAACACCGACGGAAACGGCGCTGAGGTCTTTGTAAACAGCCGGAATAAGGGTGGGAGAATACGCAGTGCCATTGAAAACAAATGGCGCAACCGCAAGTGTTGAGACACCCACTGGCCCTATGTTTGCCGCAGTAAACGCATTGCTCAAAGGAGTCCAAGCATTGCCGTTAGACATGGAGGCGCCAAATCCTGGAAGAATACCGCCAGAAGTAGGTTGAGAAGCAGCAATTCCGGAAACCGCCACATTCCAGGTGCCATTCTGGGCGGCGTGAACAGCTAAACCGCTGGCCCCCACCGTGGCCTTGCTGGTGCCGTTCAGGGTGCCGTCCATCAGCTTCACATACTGGACCTTGCACGATCCCAGCGTGGCATCGTTGACCTCGTCGGCGGCGATGGACACACCAGCACCCGGAGTGATTTGCACATTGTCGGCCATTGTCAGTTCCCTCGGTAAAGAATGATGTCGCCGGATTCATTGGCGTATGCCAGCAGATTGCCCTCTCCGTCTTCCAGAGCGTCTTGAACGATGTCTGGATCGGTCTCGCGGGAAGGGCGGAAGAAACAGTTGGCCACAAATCTCCAGGCTCGGCTGACCACATCGTAGATGCAGGCCACGCCCCCGCCTGGCGGGATGGGCAGATCGCCTTTTTGGGGCAGTAGGAATTTCTCGTTGGTCAACGCCGACGCAGAAGCGTGCTTCAGCAACACTCCTTGGGAAGATGACACATTGCTCAGGATCACCATCTTGCCGTCTCGCGCTGACTGTAGGCCGTGCAAGACCACGGCGCTCACGGTCGGATTAAGCCGCACAACCTTGAATCCTTCGTGGCGGGCGGTCAAATTATTGGCCGCACTCAAGGTGACCCGGTACGCATTTGGCGTGAACAAGGTACCTTGTTTCTGAATTGTCCCGACATAACGCCTAGGGACAAGGCTGTAGCTATCTGTTCTAGTCGCCACCCCATCCCTGAGGGTCGTTGTCGGGCGAGAGCTGGATGTTGACCAAACAGCCATGAAATACATGACCTTTTGGAGCGATTCATTCCAATGGGCAAAAATGTCAGCGGCTTCCCCGTCAGCCAGAATCGGCAGCAGGGTTTCCGTCCCCGCCGGAAAGCGTCTCCAGCCATTTGTCATGGGGTCGAGCAGCGAAACACCGTTCCCGCTCAAGGGCTGAAGTGTGATGGAGATGCCAGGGACGGGACGGACAGAGACATATCCCTTGTCGTCGGCAACGGTCAGGAAGGCTTTTTGGGTCAAAACGGGCTGGACTGGCCTACCAACAAGATGCTTGACGGCCTGGGTGGATTCCTGAGCGCGTAGAACGGTCAGGATCAATTCGGGTGAGGGCTGGGTGAGGGAAAGAAGTAGGCCGACGGGCAACGCTAACCGGGATGACAAGGCTTGGACAGTACAGATTTCTGAATCGATGACGATGTCGAAAGGGGGATTCTGGGGAAACTCCGGCGAGTAATTGACGACAATCTGGTTGGAAACCGCATCGACTGACTCTAAGAGTGTCGTTGCAGCACCGCCAAATCGCCGGAAATCAGTCATCGTCGAACCGCCCCTCGGCAAAAGCTAGTCGAAGGGCCTCGGTCGCCTGTTGCGCCTGTTCGTCGGAAAAACCGGCCCGGATCAACTGCTTATACACCTTGTGGCGGGTGTACATCCGGGTGATGGGGCCGTTACCTCGAGCCAGCCCCTGAAGGGCAGAACGCGCCTTCTTGCATTCCCAAAGCAATCGCAATGCCTGGATGCCGACGGAGATAATCATCAGGATGGTGAACGGGTCGAAACCGACCAGTTTTTCTTCCAGATAACCTTGCAGTACCGGGAATTCGCCGCTCTTGGCCGGTTTAATTTCCGAATCTGTCATCGATAGGCCTCCTTGGTCCCCTGCGCCACCAGCACTTCACTTTGCTGTCCCACCACCAACGCTCAAGATTGTCTGGATTGTGGGCGAGAGCGGCACCATAGGGAGCCAGCCAGTCAGCGGACGGAATCAGGTTGAACGCTTCAGCGGGCGGCGCAGTGCCTATCAGGAGTGTTCCAAGGAAAGCACTTTTCATTTGCCGACCAGATCAAACAGGGCCATGTGGATATCCTGGCTGGGGAAGTTGTCGTATTGACTGACCAGGAAAGTGTCGCCCTGCCCGATCATTCGCTCAATAGTCTTGCGTTTGACCTTCAGGGTGCCGCGTGGCATCTCCTCGCCCGTTCCAGGGTTCTTGACCACGCCGTGGACATCCCCCCAGGAATTGGCGATGTAGACATGCTCCTGATCAACCAGGCAGTAGTCGTAGATGCACATTTGGTGCGCCCAAGATCCGGAGGGGTCGTGGTACCCGTCTGCCCCAGGTGTCATCTCAAAACCCTGGTCGCTGGCAACCGTGCAGGAATAACCGTTGGCCAATCCGGCGATCAGGTCATCCCAAGTCTTCACCTTGGCCGCCGAGCGCACCAGATACTTCTTGCCGACTTCCAGAAACTTGCTGTCTGGCCCCTTTTTGCCCCAGGCCCTGGCTATGTCTTTGCCATAAGGCGGACAACCATCCTTGTCGGCAAAAATGGTGCCGTGCTTCATCACGCCAGCAGCTGCCCAGGAGCCGATGGAGCCATCCCCAGAGATGCGCCCACCACCGATCTGCACTCGGCTGACGCCGTAGATGTAGGGGGCAAAGACCGGATGAAACTCTTCTGCGTCGCCGCGCACGAGGATGTCGCAGCACGCAAGGTACTCGACGGCGTGCTTCATCCCCCAGGAGACACAGTCCCCGATCAGCTGGACGCTCAGCTTGCCGCCAATGTCACGATTCAGGACTTTGCGGGCAACCCGGTAGTTTTCTGAAAACTTCGGGGGTGCGCCGATGGCTCCGACAATCTGGAAGTCAACGAAATTGTAATCGTCCTTGACCATCTGGTAGCCGATAGCCGCTTCTTCGGCCCCGGGCCAGCCAGACTGGTTGCCATTCTTGTAGGCGTCAATAATCTCGTTGTCCATGTCATCTCACCCAAAATCTTAATGTTTCTGTCCGGACATAACGGTCATCTGTCCGGAGTAGGCTCCGGACAGAACGACAAGTTATTTCACGGCTTTCAGGCCGGTGGCAATCTCCCGCCAAGCATCGGCGTAGTCTTCGGCGGTGGTGATTTTTTTAGTCTTGTACATGTCGTACAAAACTTTCTGTAGTTCGTTGCCAAATTCCTCCCACGGCTCCGGGGTCAGGTTGGCCGAGGCCAAAGCCGAGTTGTTGGCATCCTTGGTCGCTTTCAGGATGGCGTCGCCGGTCTTGTAGGCGCCAGCGGCCACGGAAGAAGCGATGGACTCAAAGGCTTCCGACAAAACCGATGCGGCCTTGTCTCGCGGGGCAGCGACCTTGGATGTGGCTAACAGGTAGGTGGTTTTGGCCAGCCCGAACCGCCCGTCCGGCAGCGTTGGGGTGGGGGTGGGGGTCGGAGCGGGTCCCGGGCCTGGGGTGGGGTTGGGAGTTGGACCCGGGATCGGTTCGGACTGGCCAATTTGTAGCTCAGCGGTCAGGACTTTGATCCTGGTCTGAGCATCTGTGATCTTGTCGCCCTCCTTAGTTACATATAAGTAACTGACGGACGCAATGACAAGTAGTTTTTTCGGCGTGACACCAGCGCCAAAGAAAATCCCGTCGCCGGTTGGACGAACGCGTTTGGGGGTGTTCCCCTCAAACACCTTCCAATCGACGCTGGATGAGACAAGATTGGCTGGCTTATTCTCAATCGGTGACAAGCCAAGATCAACCAGTTCGCCAAGCGGCACAGGCTTTTCCGCACCGACAATCGACTGCTGAGGCAGGGGGTATTTGTCTTGCGCAAAAGCGCCTAGCGCAAAAGACAGGACAAACGACAGGGCAAGGAAAGCCTTACGCACGGGTCACCTCAGTTGACAGGGCCGATCTTGGTGGGAACAAATTGGGTCAGGGCCAGGTTGAGTTCGGCCAAGGAAGGTTCCTTGCCATCCTCAAACAGGTTCAGAATGTAGGTGGCGAATTCGGCGAACCAGGGCTGGCTGGCCAGCTTGGTCAGGGCCTCGATTGCCTTGTCGTCGGCTTGGCCGGGGATCATCTTCTGAATCCATCCAGCTGCGCTGACAACGATTTCAACATAACGCTTGACTTGGTCGACATTGGTAGCCATATATCTCTCCTGGTAAGGACATTCCGCCGAGCTACCGATACTAACCAGAACAGCTCTCTAGGCGTTCCTTCAATTTTTGCATCGCCTCAGCCTTGCGTTTTCTGGCCGCCTGCTTGGACAAACCAAATCTGGCAGAAACTTCCCGCAGGCTGTGGTTCTCAATGAAGTAAAACTGGATAATGTTGCGGTCTTCCTCATCCAGCTGGCTGATCGCCTCCCTGACCCATTCCTCGTCGACGGAAGGGAAGGTCTCCTCGCCGATTTCAGCGGGGGAGGCATTCTCAATAGGCACAGTCATGGACACAACCTTGGTGCGCTTTTTTCGCAACTCGCGTTGGCATTCCCATTCGCAAAACCGGAACAGGCTGGTCGTGAACTTCTGGTTGTAAGACGGGTCATGGCACTGGAGGGTGCGCCACAGGGCATTAAGGCTGCATGTGTCCAGATCGTCTGCGTTGATCAGGCCGGCGTATTTGGAGGTGACCTTCCGCATGATGTTGCGGTTGTCCTCAACAGCCATGGCGTCTTTGAGCTGCTGGTTGGTTACCTCACGCACGACCACTTTTCTCCCAGCTGGAGGCGACGATGCTGCCGTCAAGCCCCTGGTCGGCAATGGTCTGGATAACAGTTTCCGAATCGGCTCCAGTACCAGCCCACAAAGTCCCGTCCGGTAATCGACAAATAGCCCAAGCTTCATTCTTGTGTTCCTTTTGCATCCTCTTGACGAGGATATTGATGGCGGCGTCCTGCTTTTTACTGATTGGTTTGGGCGGGGGAGGCTCCGGTTCCCCGCACAAGGCATAGTCGATAGCCTTTTGCACCTCGGTCGTGTCAAACAGGTTGCCTATGCCAATCCACATCCTGTACCGCGTCCAGACCCTGAGGATCTCAACGCCAGGAATTTGCTCGACAGACTCGACAACCGATTCGGTGATGTCGAAGTTGGTGTGGGCGACCCAGAGTTTGTACAGCTTGCTCGACAACCCGTGTTCGCCAACGGGAACAAGGCCATAGGGACCAGCGATCATGCGAACATGACGGGACTGGTCGCCGTCGTTGTCGTCCTCGGAAAAAGAGTCGGTGGTGGACTGTTCGCCAGAAAGCTCTGGGTCTTTGGTGTCCTGCCAGCGCAGCGGATCGACCCACTTAAGCCATTGAATCTTGTTTCTCATCTGCCGTCCTCTCCAGCGAAGAACTTCCGGTACTGTTTCCAGCCCCGGAAATTGCCTACACCGATATCGGCCATCAACGCCACGGCCGAATGCTCAAAGGGGGACCAGTGTCCCGACTCTGCCAGGCTGTCGTGGAGAGCAAAATCCTTCTGTGGGTCAATTTGGCCATCGAAGGTTTCGTAGGAGAGTCGGGCGGCGCGGGCGGTGGCCACCTTGAGTCGCTCCTCGTTGGTCAGACCCTCGCAGCGGTCACCAAAGGGGATGTGCCACTCCCCTGGATTCAGGAAAGCTGGCACGCTGGCCTCCATTGCGTCCCTTATCTCGTAAGCAACCTTCTGTATTTCTGGCTGGGCATCCGGGTGGCAGCGCAGCTTGAAGAAATTCTGCCATTCTGTGGCAGTCACCAGCACGCTGACCTGCATCCATGGTTCCAGCAGCCGATTGACGATCTGCTTGTGGACATTGATTGAGAGCATTTCCCTCGCCTTGATCACCGCATTGTTTCTGGCCTGGAGCCAGATGGTCTCGGCAACCGGTTGGTCGGCTGGAGAAAGCTCGGCGTGAGCCTGCATGCCAGATTGATTTTTTCCCCAATGCACAGGCATAGCCGGATCTTTTTCAACCTGCTCAATGATCTTGGCGGTCGGGATCGCCCGGCTGGAGGCAGCGTTGCGCGAAAACAGCCGGTGCGTATTCCATTCCGCTAGGATGAATCTGGGAAAACGGACGACAAGCGTGGTGATCCGGTTGCCAGCCGGATTGATGGAGTCGGCGATCACTCTGGCTGACATCGGTCAAGATTCCTTCCTGAAAAGAAAAGCGTCGGTTGGACTGACTACGGGCACTTCCTTGTTGTCGGCTCCAGGCAACCCCAAGGACATACCCACATGCATGGCCTTCATGGCGTACTCAAACTCGGCCACGCGGTCATTGATGATTCCGCAGCGGGCTATGGCGAAGTTCACGACCGGCAAGATTTTGCCTGTCTGAATCAGAGCCAGCAGCGTGCCAAGCTTTTCGGCGTTGTCGACCGCCTCCGAAGTTGTCTCGGGATGGGGCACATCCATGGTGCATCGAATGTCGTCACCGTCGAGGATAAAATGCACCTTGATCTGGACATCATTCAGATTTTTTGTGCCGCCATCAGCATGTTGCTTAGGTGCAGCGGGTCGGCCACGCCTTGCCTTCCTAGGCTTGTCCATGTTTTCCATTCGTAACCCTCCTCTCGAACAGCCAACTCTTCAGGAACCATACCGCCATAGACCAACAGGATGGACCATGGTTCGACCGACAGGGTGACCACGGCACCCAGACGCATCTCGACCCAGCCCTTGTCCCCGATCCTGGCGCCGACACCAACCAGCCTGCGCAGGAAATCCGAGGTGGTCTGCAACGGCTCTTGTCCTGGGACAGCCGAAGTTGTTGGCATTCGGTAGGGCTGTTCTTTGGACACCAGAAACTTGATCTCGCCGTTTGTCCCGAACGGAACACAGGCCAGAGCCACGGCTACCTGGAGGTCACACCCCATCGATAACTCCTAAAACAGAACAAATTTTTCTGGCGGCACTCTCCCAGGAGAGACTTTTGGCGGTCTCAATACCGGCTTCGTTTATGGTCAGCTTTTCCTGTTGACGCTGCTCGTGGATCGCCCTCATGGCTTTTGCGGTCTCGTCTATTGCGGATTCCCGCAACTGATACCATCTCCCCTGCCCCGTGAACCACTTCCCGTCATAGGCAGGTTCAAGGGGACCTGTGGGGATGAGGGTGGCGTTTTGCTTGGTCAAATAATCAAGGTGGGCGGTGCAGGCCGTGGCGATAACATGACGCCCCATCGAAAGCAGCTCGAGGGCTTCCAGGTTCCATCCTTCCCCGCGGCTCGGGAAAACCCCGCAGTGCGCCGACGCAAACAGGGCTGCCACCTCGTTCTGTGTCTCCAAGCGCATGGGGATGCGTATCTTGTCGCCAAGCTTGGATTTCTTGTAGTAGTCCACCCACTCGTTGGTCTCTTCAGGCGTCAGGAACGGGTTGTCACACAACATGACCAATTCGACATCGTCATCCGGCCTGAATGCCTTCAGGAAAGCCTGGAGCAATAGGTCGTGACCCTTGCGGATTTCCCACTTGCCTGCGTTGATGAAGCGGGTGGGGCCTTCTTGGGGGAGGGGTTTATCGCCGAAGATGTTGCGGTCCACGCCGCAATGAATGGTCTCGATTCTGGCTGTCATGCCTGACCGCCTCATCACATCAGCGGACCACTCTCCGAACGCAAACACGCAATCCATCTGGCTGAGTTGGTAGATTTCCTCGTGCTTCAAGGAATCCAGCTCAAAGAAGGTCGCCGCGGAACGCTTGGACTTAGTGGGGTGCTGCGACAAATCCCAGGCGTGCCAGAGGCGGAAGGACGGGTGGTGCGGATTGTAGAACTTGGCCCGCTCCACAGCCTTGGCGAACGCCGCCATTTCGCTGTTGGCGACCACGGCATTGCCGATGGGAAACAGGGCTGGCTTGACGCCGATCTCAATCATCGCCTTCACGAGGTTGCGACCGACCGTGCCATAGCCAAGTTCGTTGACCGGTGAGCAGACATTGATCAAGGGAGGAACTCCGTGTAGTCGTAGGACCAGCGCGGCTCCAGATCGACCACTCCTGAGGGCAGCTGCCCCGACAGGATGCGCTCCTTGATGAAGCCTTCCACCAGAGACGAGACCTTTTCGGAAGACCAGCCGCTGACGTGGTAAGACTGCACGGATGACCAGCGATAAATATAAAAACGATCCTTGTCCGGGATGGTCTTTGAGAATTCGCCATACCTACGGATCAGATCCTGGAACAGCAGGGAATCGGCCCCACACCAGTCGACATGCCGGTACCCACCAACATCCCAAAAGACCTTCTTGGTCAGCATCAGGCAGGAGTGGAACAGGTTGCTGGCATATTCAATGTGACGGGGTTTTTCTTCGTAAAAGCCAAGGCCGGTGTGGAACAACCCCCGCCACATCCCCTCAAAGGAATAAGTCAAACGGTGCGGCAAGAAGATGTCGTCATCGTCCCAGACAGCCAAGATGTCGCCAGTCGCCTCCCTGGCGGTCAGATTAAATTTTTCACCCAGATTGGCGACCCGTTCGGGAAGATTGACTATCTTGACCTCGGGATGGTCAAACCGCAGTTCCTGTTCCGGTAAATCATTAACAATCACCAGCTCCTTGGGGCCAGGATAGTCCTGGAGCAGGAAAGAGTGCATCGCCTCTTCCAGAGCATGGGGCCTGCCGTATGTGGGGCACAGGCAACTGATTTTCGGGTAAATCACAACAAAAAATCCTATTGGGTAGCACAATTGCAACACCCAATAGGAGGATAGGTCGGATATTACAAACGATCAATTATTATTTGAGCTTGGAACTTCAACAACTCGGACATTGCGATACCCGTCCTCAATAAATTCCTGAGCTTTTTTCCAGGCTTTTTGCCAATTGATACCATGATCTGGATAGCTAGCTAGTCGGACGGATCGTTTTTTCTCCGGTGGAGTCCCATGCACCTCGTAACTGGCACACATGGGTCACCCCCTCAGTTTACATTTGTTTCTTCGGTCACTCTCTCAAGAGAAGACATGCGACGGCTGTGATTTTTCACATGGGTCGACAAATCAGCCATATTCCGGACGAGATTTTCTTGGTTGACGGTGATTTTATCTACCGCGCAACTGACATCATCCAGGAATTTGATGTGGCGTTCAGCAACTGGAACAAAAATCCGGTTGGCTGCCCAGATTGCCGCCTTATACAAGGCGAAACCGCAAACACACAACAGGAAGATTGGCAGGCCAAATCTTTCCAGGATTTGCAACGCAGTCTGTGTGTCCATGGCCGTACCTCCGGCGATGCCAGATAGGGATAACACCTACCCAGCAATACACCGTCAAATGGTTACGGCAGCCTTCAAAAACGAGGTCTGAATCCACCCCCGAAGGAGCAGATTCTCCATCGCCAGACTGATCTCCCGGACGCCTCCATGGATGGGGCCATCGTCGGGATGTTCCTTGACCCAGGAGAGGACAATATCTGCCATCTGCTTGGACGAAACCGGAGCTTCTGGCATCAAAGAATAAACCAAACTCTCGGTAGCCGTATCAAACCGGGTCGATGGTCGCTTCGCCGCCTTCACGAAATACGCAATCTGACTCATTATCCTGGGTCCTCCTACCCATATTGACCGGGTAGGGGCAGTGGCGGCACCCGCCGTGGCAACATTTTCCACGGCTCAGAAGGTAAGTCCTTGTCAGGACATAACTTCCGTTTTCCAAATAATAATCCTTCCCCTCGACCAGGCTCACGAAAGCGTCAACAGGTAAAGGGTCTTGTAGGACAGGGCCAGCGCATTGTCGATGATGTTCTGGTGGTAGCTCTGGACACCCGGGATCATTTGGTTGGCTGCCTTCAGGATGGCGCACAATTCCTTGAGGTAAACCACGAAGTCAACATTGGGAGGGGGCGCCTGCACATTCAGGGACAACAGGCCAAATTCACCCTGGATGACCTCAGCCAACTCGTCGGCAATCTCCAGAATACCATCGTAAAACTCATTCATGGCCTTGTGGGCGGCGTAAGAGCGAGTGGCAAGATGGGCGTTGTGGGCTGCTTGACGAGCTTCAAACAACTTGCTGATCAGAATGGAAAAATCCATGGTTTTACCTCGGGTCAGACGATGCTGTTGCCAACACAGAAAAACCCGCGAGAAGATGCAGCTGGCGGGTTGGTCTGGCGCACACTCACCTGAGAAACGGTGGCTGCTTCCGTCCCGCTCGGCAGGACGGAGTAATCGACACCAAAAGCCTTCTTTTTAAGAATCTGCTTTTGTTCAGCGTAAAATTGATCGGTGATGACCTGGGTTGTCTGGGTCAGGGCTTCATTGCCGTGCGGAATCATCTGCCCGGAAACGACAGGATTGCCATAGAGATTGGGCATGGGTCTAGTCCTCTGGGGGTGGATAGCGTAATTGAATACACCACCCCAGAAGACCAGACCCCCCAGACAAAATCAGGCGGTGATCTTGTCGTTGCTCATTTTTCTCAAGTCGATAGCCACAACATCCTTGTCAAACAGACCGCCCCCCTGATTGATCCTGGAGACCAGATTGTTCAAGGCCTTGACATCAATCGGTTTGCCGTGCTTCCGTTTCATTTTTTTCAGATTCACACCCAGAGAACGATAAGATGACGCACGAGATAAAACTATATCTTTAGACATACTTTGAGTGTTTTTGGCCTTGGCAACCCGTCGCAATTTTTCAACCACTTCTGGAACCGACTCACTGGTCTCCCAAGCCATGATGAACTCTTCTGGTGAAACCTGATAATTAGTCTTCATAACAACCCCCCAATAATAGTGTTCCCCCAAAACCTAAGTACGACATTAAACACACAATCGAACATCCTATCGGCTACTTTCCCCCGTGAGCCGACACTCCATTATTGTTCAATCGGCCAATAAGTAAAATTATTTTTTCACGCCTTGCTGATAAAAAGCCTCAAAACTATTGTTTAAGTACCATCCTGCAAGGGGTATGACTCTCCGGCCAGAAACCTCTGGCAGAGTCAAAAGGCCTCCGGGGAGTAGTGATCCCCGGGGGCTTTTCTTTTGCCAACAAAAAAACCCGCCCGGAATCATCCGGACGGGCTTGTCTTTAAGACTGTTTTTTAAGTTAGGAAGCCAGGCCAAGAACTTTGTCCACGGTCTCTGTCTTCATAGCCCTAGCCCGGTTGCGGAGACCATCCCACTCGTTGCCGGACAAACCAGCCAGTTTGCCGCCAATGATATCAAAGCTGTACCATTGCTCGTTGGACAAACCCTGCCCGGCCCGGGTGAAGGCGTTGATCACCCCGAACAGGTTGTTGCGGCTGGAGTCGGCCGCCAGCAACTCTTCCTGGTAGGCGCCCAAAACCTTGCTGATGGGTTCGCGGGCAATCTTGAACTCGGTAGCCAGGGCAGCGAAAAGCGGGTAAATCGAACCGCTGTCCCATTTCTTGGCCCGGGTATCTAGCAGTTGACCGATACCGCGGGGCAACAGGGGAATCTGGTTTTCCAGATTTTGTCGAATCGCCACATACAGGACTTCGTAGTCCGGTTCGCCATTGTGGCGCATCTTCAGGGATTCGCCCTTCTTCTGATCCCAGATGCACCCGTTCATGCAGATGGCCCGGAAAACAGACGGCAACGAGAACAGGTGACGGGTGCCGACCTCGGAGTTGCCGATAGACAGCATTCCACCGTAGTCGCTGTCGGACTCTTCCCGGATGGAATCTGGGATCAGGATGTTGCCGTAAATCGTGTCGCTATCCCCCCGCCAGTGCGACAACATGCCGCCAGGTATGATTTCCTGGAGGGTCTTGAGGAACCATTCGTTGTTGACCTCCATGTACCGGTTGCTGAGGACGGCGCGAAGGGTGCCATCCTGACGGCAACGCCAGAACAGGTTCTTGTCGCTATCAAGATGGCGCAGACCGTTCTCAAAAACACGAACCAGCGTCTCGTGATCTTGGGTGTCGGTGCTGGCATACAGCTTCGTCGGCAGGAAGTTGCCGACATTTGCCCAGCGGGAAAGCTGGTTGAGGGCGTGTTGGGTGGGCTTGAAATCCCTGCCGGACGCCTGGTCGCGGATGACAAAACGGCCAGAGTCGGTCAAAGCGGGACGGAACTGGGTGATCGTTGCCTCAAAGTCTTCCGTCTGGCTGCGTCCGTCGTAAAGCCTTTCCAGGCCTTGATCAAAAGTGATGCACTTGTCCAGCCACTTCTTGGACACATTGCGGAAATCCTGCTTGGCACCCATTTCCTGGTGCTGATGCACGAAATCGCCATTGTTACCCGATCCCACCAAAACGCTGCTGTTGCTCATCGCTCTTTTCCTTGTCTCACGACTTTTTCGGTTGCAACTCTTGCTCCCGACATTCAAATAATAGCAAGCTGGACAGAGTTGACAATAGTTTTTTCAAAATTATGTTTGTCTGGATTATTAATTGGGTTGACAAAAAGACTTACGCGCACCCCTGACTAGCAAAGATGCGCGTTGAAAAAATCAAGGATGTCTAGACAGACTACATTTTGCCAATCGAACAAAGCCGATTGTGCGTGCTGCGGATTTCTCCAAAAATCTGATGAACCCGCTGCCTAGAAATACCCATCTCCTGCTTGATTTCCGTCGTGTTTTTCCCCGCCACGACCAGATCAACAATCTTAGACGCCTTATCATTCAGGTGTCTTTTGATGACATCGGGCCTCTCATCCGGATCTTCGTGCAGATAGAAGGGTTCGTTTATCCAGCACTTGACCGTGGTATCGACAGGTATTTCCTTGTTCTGCCTCCTCTTCTTGCGGTAGGCCACCAGGAAAGACCAACGGATACGGTTGATCAGATACCCGAGGAAAGTCATCCGGCGGGAACTGTCGTAATTCTGGAGTGCCATCCACAAGGCAATGCCAGCAATTTGCATGGCCTCATCCTTGTCAAACTTACCGGTCCACGATTGGCAATGCTTGTGCAGACACGGCTCATACTGCTTGTAGGCCTCGGCGTACTGCTCGTTCGTGACTTTGCACACACCTTTTTTCGTGATGATGCTCATTCGGCACCATCCTTCCTGGCTTTGGCCATGGCCTGGTTGGGGCGGGCCGGGAAGCCAAACTGCTTGATGGCTGCATGATAACCGTCAGCATAGCCTCCATCGCCGACAGCAAGGATGGCCGCATCGTAACCATCTTTGTAGGCGCTGGCATTTTCGGGCGCCCCGGCACGGATGACGGCGTCGCGATAACCTTCCTCGTAGCTGGGTTTTGTGCGAAGCTCGGCAATCTCGTCATCCAGGAGCTGCGACCGCTGCTTTTCAAATCGCAGACTGGCCTCCGTTGCCTTGATGCGCATTTCCATGTTTAGGATCGGGCGAACCGAGAACTGCCAGATACAACTGATCCAGACAACCACAAACAATGTCAATCCCCAGCTTTTCATGGTCTCTCCTTAACCTTTTCTAAAAACCAAGCCGCATCCTTGCTCACATCGACATTCCAGCTTTTCCACCTGAGCAAGTGCCCGAAGTAGAAATGGCACAAAGGACACAATGTGATCAGATTTTCGGCGTCCAATTCAAGACAAGGCTCACAATGGAAAGGTTTCTTGTGGTGAACCTGAAGACTTTTGTCCGAACCACAGGCTGCGCAACGGGGGTTGGCATCCAGGTGTTGTCTTCTAACTTTCGGCCACTCCGAAGCCCGCTGCCCCTGAAAGCCTTCAAAACTATTGACCGCTGCCAACATGGCTATCAGCACATCGGCCAAATCATCCAATGTTTCACCGGAGACAACGGCTGGTCTTCCTTCGTTGTCTGACACAAAGAAACAGCCGTTCTCTCCGAGCGAAACCTTGAACATCATCAGCCCCGCAGGGAATCGCGCAAATCCTGCACAGCTCCCTCGATGCGAGAAAGAATGTCGTTGAGGGTGCTGCTCTTGGACTTCTCCTTCTTCTTGCTGGAGCGGGGATGTCCGTCCGGCAGCAGGTCGTTGTCCTGCTTGTAGTTGGGGTTGGACGGCCTACCCCTGCGCAACAGGTACAGGAAGGCTTCGATCCGCTTCAGGCCCCAACGGGTCCGATCCATGCCTGGAGCATGGCTGGTGCTGAACGCTCCGGCCCCGCGACGAAAGACGGCCTTCAACATGGCCATATTGGCCTTGTATTTCGGGTCTTTGGCGTTGTGTTCTTCCATCAACTTGCGAATTTTTTTCTCGGTCTCCGCTGAAACCTCGATGGAATTGTTTGGCTTAGAAGCAGAATCCTTGGGGTTCTTTTTGCTGCCCCGCTTCCTTTCGTCTGGCTTTGCCGGCTTTTTCCTGGGATCGTCCTTCTTTGGGCGACCATACTGCAAAGCTTTGGCAACATCTTCGTCGAGAGACATCCCCACACTCCTTGAGAAAAGTTTTAACCAGCAAAAAGCTTAGGATTTTACATAGGGTGTTGGCAAGCTTTTTTGTTTTTTTATTCGGAGCTTTCCTGAATTGCCAGGTTTAGCTCTTCGAGTGACATTGAAGACACGAAACTTGGAGTGCGTTCCCCAACCCACGCTCCGATAACATTGAATTCAAAAAACTCACGGGCTTCTTCTTCGGTCATGCCATCGCGGTACATGTAAATAGCGATGATTTTTTCAATGTCATAGACTGCGATCGTCGGTTGATTGAACCGGTGCAAAACACCAATAAAAGCACCTTCGAGGCCGTCACACAGCAAAATGCCTTCAAGGTCATCCACAATCAAGCTCCTTCAGTCCCATGCGAATCAAAATACCCCTACCCTCTGTTTCGTCGCCGCCATACCTGAAGGTCGATTCACTTTCGTGTGAAAACCCTAGCGATGTTGGCAATTGAAAATACGGGAAGGGGTTACCATCAAAAGAGCCGTGTCTCTCGTAATAATCAAGTGGCACAACCTTGAAATAACAATTGCCGCAAATGTCGTCTCCGACAAATCTAAAACCCCACTGAAAATAATCGGTTGTTCGCCCCTTCTGGGAATTCAACATGGTCCTGACTGTCTCAAGGAAGGCTTCGGCGTCTTCCTCGGTAGGATGGTGGCCGATAGTCAACTTGGACACAAAACGACCGCTTTCTGTCCTAACGACATGTCCGCGCAAGAGTCTGACACCAGCCTCGCGGGTTCCGCGCTCACAGGCTTTCAGGTACTCCAGCTTCTTGCGATTCATGCGTCCCAACCCTCAACAACGCCTTTGCTTTCCAGCATGATCGACAAACGCTCTTCTAGTTCTTCGACCTGAGCCTTCAGCTTCAAATTTTCATTGATCAATTGCATCGATTCTCTTCCAACCCGACACACCTCGTTGTCTAAGCTTTCGATCTCGTCCTGGCTCTCGCGGACCAATCGCAGGAGCCTCGAGTGTTTTTTCAAAAAGTCTGGCAAAAGTTTTCGGCAGGTATGGATGAAATTCAAATCAAGAAGGTCGGCCACACCCAACTCAGCAAATCTGTCTGCCGACGAGGCAAGGTCGATTGCTTTCTTGAGTTCCCAGTATTCGTTGTCGTTATCTGTCATCGCAACCTCCTCATCATGGCGAAAAATGCATTTTGCAAAACACAGCGACTTAGTGGGGCGGATTCATCTCTTGATCCACTTCAACCAGGAACTGTCTGGGAAAATAAAGTCAGGCTTGCCAACGACTTCATCCACAGCCTTGATCACGCCTGGCCAGCCTCCGTTGTAGTCGTGGCCGGTGATGGCCAGCTTGCAGCGAGGCAACCAGAACTCAATGTCGGCCTTGGCGCCCTCGTAAGTGTGCATGGCGTCGACATAGACAGCATCGACAGACTGGAGGCACGACAACGACTTGAAGTCGTCCGAAGTGCCTTTCAGCTTGACCAGTCTTTCGCACCCAAAAACCCTGCGATCAAACGCTTTTTCAACAGCGGTCATGTTCTCGTTGCTGGCGGCATCGTTTGGGTCGTAGCCTGGCAACCAGGGATCGATGCACCAGATGGTGGAATCAGGCAAGGATTCGTGCCAGATGACAGCGGATTCCCCGGAAAAAGAACCAATTTCGACAAAATGGCTAACCGCACCCTTGGAAAGCAAAGACTTTGCCAAATCCCTCAAGGATTGCTTGTAGCCGTCATTCGGTCGCATCACATACATAAGAACCCCCCAATAAAAAAGGCGGCGACCTTTTGGGGTCACCGCCTCTGAAAAGCCCGATTCGTTTATCGGGCCGTCGCCCTCTTGTTGTTGGCCGCTATCCTTGTCAAGGCTGCGATCAACTCTTTCCTGCGAACAATCTTCTTCCTGATCTTGTTCATAGGGGACTCCTTCCTTTGAGAAAACCATTGCGGGAGGCTGGACTCGAACCAGCGATCTCCACCTTATGAGGGTGGCGAGATAGCCTCTTCTCTACTCCCGTACAACGCACGACAAGGGATGGCAAGCCGTGCGTGTATTGTCAACCGTGCCGACCGGAAACCCAATCCTAAACACGGTCAACAATTTTTCTTAGTACCGGCAGCATGCGTAAAACATGCCGTTGCGTCCCTGTGCAACGCCGATCTCGCGGGGAGAACCGCCGAAACGGGGCTTGCAGCAGGAATTGATGGCAGCCTGGGGGGTGGAACCCATACCCACGCCCTCAAAGCGATATCCGCCGCGGAAAAAGTGGCCAATCCTGCCAATTCCGGCCAGATAAGCAGCCACTTCCTGGGCGTTAGTAACCGTGGTAACGGTGGTTGTGGTCTGGGTCTGGGTTACGGTTTTGGTTCCTGTCACAACCGCCTTACGACGTAAAGGGCCAGCCGAAGCTGCGGAAGCCACCATAGCCAGAGCCAACAGACCAAAAACAAATCGCTTCATAGTTACCTCGTCCTTGAAAAAAGGCACAGGCCGCCTGCCCACGCCGACTCCTTATGGTAAACCATTCAGGGAAACCGTCTAGTTATCTCCAAGAATTTTTTCGGAGAAGCATCCAAGCAATGAAAGTAAAGCTGGCCACGCAAGCTAGGTCAGATATACATCGGTAAAGATCGTATTCTTTCACGGCAAGAATCTCCAAGTCGGGGTTGGGTTAGGAAGCCAGCCAGCTTCGTAGGCTTCGCCACCCAAAATTTCGCGCAATTGATCTAGTTTCAAACGCTTGGAGTAGAGTGGTATGTTTCGGTATTGATCGTCAAGCAAATCGTACACTTTATAAATTAAGTCGTTTTCCCGTTGTACGATCAACCAAAAATCCCGGGACTCACCATAACCCTGCAAGATATTCCGACGACAAACTTCATCAAACGGTCGATTGTATTTATTCGCCCAAATCATGTAACAAGTCGTTCCTTCCACATAAAAATCGATATAAAAAAATTTCTTGGCATCTGCCAGTTTTGCCCGACAGGTCAGCGTTTGCTCGTAGGCGTCACGAGCTTTGTTCAAGGAAGTACAGTCTGGATAAGCAAAAAGCTCTAGGTCCTGGGCGACCTGGGCGATCAGATTCCTGACGAAAGGATTTTCTTGGACTGCGGTTGGGGGAACCCAGACCCGTTCAAAGACGATGAGGTAGGCAATTACCAGCTTGCCCAATCCCACCATGTCACACCGTATGAGTCCCTTCGACCCCGCGCTTGGTCCTGTTGGCCGTCCGATGCTGGCACCAATGAAGGGCTTCTTCCAGCTTGGTGATGGCCAGGGCGTTCTCTCGGCAGGCGAACTTGCCCGACTGGTAATGTTGCAGGCGGTCGATGGCGGCTTGAATTACCCCTTCGACGAAGGCTCCATTCGGCTCCTTACGAAACCCGTCCACGGCCAGCGGGCCATTCTGCCAATCGATTTGAATGCCAGTCCCCCAAGTGCGACCCCCAGCCGGGTTGCCGTTGTCGTCCACTTCGTGTTGGGATTTGATTTCTTGCAGCATGGTCTTTCCTTGGTTATCGCCGAAAGAGGGACTCGAACCCTCATTATCGAGTATGCGGCCCGATATCTTCTGGTAGCGCCTCAACCGCACTCAAACACTACCTGGCCCATGGCTGCTGGCCTGTCACACGGTCGGCTCACGCCGAAGGGGATGGTGCGGCCCCGGCAGCTTAGATCATTCCGGCAATGGTATTAACCTTGCTTGGGTCGAACGCGTAAAAAAAAGAAAACGATTTTTTCCAGCCAGCGCCAGAAACCGATGGAGTCAAACAAGGGGTTTAGCCAACTAGACATGACGCAAAAGTGCGTGGCATAAGGACTTATATGATGTCGGGCGTGGTGGCGGGCGTTCTGCAAGATGCCAGTTTCTTGGAGGATTTTGACCGGGCGGGGAACGCTGCCCTGATGGGTCCAGGCGTGGAGTTGGTTCGCCTGCGAGGCGAAAATGCCGACTAACATCCCCCACCAAAGCTCCTGGTATCCCAGCCAAGCTGCGATCAAAAGACAGGGAATCATCGTGGTGTTGTTGCGATCCCAGTAGCTCCCACGGAGAAATGCGCGGGGTTCGCTGTGGTGCAATTCGTTGGGGGCGGCAACTAGGGGGCCGAAAATAGGCCAGGAGGTTTTGGCGTACCGGTCTTCAAACCAGTGGAAAAGGCCGGTCAGAAAGTCGGCGGTGAGCCAGGCAGTCAGAATGTAACCAACCCAGTACCAGAACATCGGAAGCCTCATTTGGGATTAAAATGTCCCAAATAAATACACCCGAGCTTGAGTAGTTCATTCGATGGGAGAATTCAAAGAGGTGTGTTATACCGGCAGTTCGCCAATTGGTCGCCAGTACAAAATAAAGTCTGTGTCCCAAGGGCTACGGTAGGAACCAAACTCGGAATACTGAATCACATTAGGCCAAATCATATTTCGCATGACAATCAGGCACAATTCTCCTTCTTGTGGCTTTTCAGTTTTTGCATCACGCCAGCGAAGCTGGTCGCGCAGCCTAACCAACTCGTCTACAGCTACAGAATAAAGGCTACTCATCATCCACCCTTCTTTTTTTTGACTCGTATAAAACTCATTCCAAACAAAAACAAATACGCTAACATCTGCCCGCCAAAATAGCCAGCAATTAAAAATAGCAGCGGCTTATCCACAATCAACTCCTGGAGTATTTGAACAATTGCAATAACTTCCAATCAGCAAGCCAACGCAGTCTGGGCAGAACCAATTGCTCATCGCTCACTCTCCCGGCAGTTCGCCAATTGATCGCCAATAACGAACAAGTGGCCGAAACCCACCACGCAAACAAAACTCGGAGCCGTTCCAAAACAATAGGCAAGTGTCGTCGTTTCCTTCATCGTCGATGATGGTCATGTATTCGTCTTTCTCCTCCGGCTTCTCCTCCGGCCACTTACGCCAGCGAAGCTGGTCGCGCAGCGTGTTTACTTCATTGCACCAAAGCGCATTCTTTCTGCGGGCCTCTTCCAGTCTTGCCCAGAGAGCTTTGATCCGAGGATCGCTGCTTGTCTCAGCGAATACTTTCATTTCAGGGAGACCGAACAACATCATTTACCTCCCGAAAAAGCCCAGCCAGCCACAAGGACCGGCTGGGCTGTCAGTCATTTACCCCATTTTTCTGCCGCCTGCTCTCCAGCCCAGAGCAGAACGACACCTATAGCAGCTTTAACCGCCGCTATCGTTTCTCATTATTCACTCTCCTTTGGCAGTGGGCTGATGGCCAGAAAATTCATCATCTCAACCGAACACATCGGGCATAGCCGATAGTTGGTGTAGAGCTTGTAGCCGGTCATCATCGAGAACTTGATACACGCCGCTTCCTTGGAGCATCGAAAGCAGTTGCAAACCTTAGTTATGGTGAAACCGTCAGCAATTTCACGGTCATGCTTGTGGTCGCTCATTCCAAACCTCCTTTGGTTTACTCCGCTTATCTTGTTAAAGATAACCCGCATTTCTTCGGGCATATCAACGCCAGAATGACGCATATACCACCGAACAATCCGACGAAGTTCTTCGTTTTGCGCCTCGCATTCGGCAATGTGCTTGCTTAAACTAGCCTCATTTGGCGGCAAATGATTGCCGCAAGACT
>Ga0255174_1000228_pt1 | contig 29247 bp, 35 predicted proteins | sample Atl_Atl_RepB_8d_FD_189953 | JGI IMG/M metagenome (GOLD analysis project Ga0255174, IMG submission 189953) | Freshwater microbial communities from Altamaha River, Georgia, United States - Atl_Atl_RepB_8d | ecosystem: Environmental > Aquatic > Freshwater > River | place: USA: Georgia | collected...
TGATAAACCTTTACGATTATTTTCCATAAAAAACGGGAGACTGAGGACAACCTGAAAAATTATCGTTACGGCTGCTTCTTTTCAGACCTGACCGGATTAGCGTAACCTCCACCTGCCACCAATCTCCCAAAATATTATAACAAGATAATTAAAAAAAAACGACAGCTATAATAATTTTAATATCTAAATGAATTGGCAAAATAAACACCTAAAATATCTAATTTTTCAGTATGTTTTTTTAAAATAGTTAGAGCTTTTTTTACTGCTAAGTTTTCAATATGCCCTTCAATATCAAGATAAAAACTTACCTGCTTAAAAGAATTTCCAGTTGAAAAACTTTCAAGCTTTGTAAGGTTAACTTTATTCTCGGCAAATCCACTAAGAGCCTTATGTAGTGCCGATGGCACGCTTTTTAAGCGAAAAATACAAGAAGTAATATATTTCTTATTTTTTTTATATGGTTTTGGTCTTGCTGAAACGGACATGATTAAAAACCTTGTGACATTACCTTTTAAATCTTCAAAATTTTTCTTTAAAATCTTCAATCCATAAATCTTTGCTGCGAGCGCCGATGCTATTGCAGATTCAGATTCTATTTGATGTTCAGAAATATATTTTGCAGAGCCAGCAGTATCAGCGGCTACTATAGGCTGTAATTTTAATTTATTAATATTTTTTTTGCACTGTCCAATAGCCTGAGCATGACTTCTTACGGTTTCTATTTGTTTGATAGAAACGTCTTTTAATCCTAGTAAGCAGTGTTCAACTTTTTGAAAATGCTCACCTTCTATTTTTAATCTAGAAGAAGATAATAAGTAATGAACGTCAGCAACTCTACCTGCTATAGAATTTTCAATTGGAATTAATAATTTACTATTTTTGGTACTTTTAGTTTTAACAAAAGCATCTTCAAAGGTTTTGCAACATATCATGGTCGGATTTTTAAAAATCTTTGCTGCAGCTAAATGCGAGTAAGCACCTTGTTCTCCTTGTATAATTATTTTATTAGTCATTTTTCATAATATTTCTTATTTCTTCTAAATCTTCAATAGTATCCACTCCTAAAGGATAAGAATCTGTCAAACCTACGCTTATGGATATATTATTATCCATTGCACGCATTTGTTCTAGGCTTCTACTAATTTCATTATCACTTCTTTTTAATGAAATAAATTTTTTTAATGTTTCATATTGGTAACCATAAATACCAACATGATGATAATAAAAATTTTCTGCATTAATATTTTTTAATCTAAAAAAATCTAATGCATTGTCAAAATTATTTATCTGCATTTCTTTTTTAGTTTCAACTTTTACAATATTTTTATTTTCTAAATCTTTTATAGAGTTTATTTTCGTAGCAAGTGTCGCTATTTGATAAAAGTTATTCTTCATAAATTTATCTAGTAATTTTATTGCTGAAGGATCAATGTTTGGCATATCTCCCTGTACGTTAATAATATTTTTTGGTTTTTGAGAAAAATTTTTTTCTATAGCTTCAAAAATTCTATCAGAACCTGTTTTATGTTCTTTATTAGTTAAAATACTTTTTCCACCAACATCTTTTATAACTTTTGCAATTTCCTCATCTGCTGTGGCAACATATACATCTCCTATTTTGCTCTCGATCGCTCTTTGCCAACAGTGAACAATCATAGGTTTGTTATTAATTAACAATAGCGGTTTATTGGGTAATCTAGTTGCTCGTAAATGGCTTGGTATTAAAATAACTGTATTGTTCATAATTAAAATTATGCGACTGTAAGACGCATAAAATAGATTTTAAAAAATTTTTTTTACTTTAAAGATTATGATGTTATACAATTTAGTTTATAAAAATCACTAGAATATGGACAGTTTTGAATTTAATAAAATTGCTGCAGCGGTACTGATAGTTGCTTTATTAATAATTGGTTTAAATCAGATTGCAGATTCTATTTATCACGTAAAAAAACCTGAGACACCAGGTTACAAAATTGAAGGTGTAACAGAGACCAAAACTTCTGCTAAAGGCGAAGAAAAAAAAGAGGAGAAATTAGCAGATATAAAAGTTTTACTTGCAACAGCAAATGTTGCTGCTGGAGAAAATACATTCAAGAAATGTGCAGCTTGTCATACTAATGTAAGTGGAGGTGCGGTAAAAATTGGTCCTCCAATGTGGGGTATTGTTGGTAAAAAATCTGCTTCACATCCAGATTTCAAATATTCGTCTGCACTTGCGGCTCACGGAAAGCCGTGGTCAGTGGAAGAGTTAAATGCATTTTTATATAAACCTGCTGATTATATTAAAGGAACAAAAATGGCTTTTGCAGGTATTGCAAAAGACGAGGAGAGAGCAAGTCTAATTGCCTATTTAAGTACACTAAAATAGTTTTCTTTATATTCTCTATAAAAAAAATAAATTCGTTGTTGATGACATTTTCTTATTTAAGTCCTCTTTTAAATCCTAAATCAGTAAGAATGTTATTTCTTGGTTTTGCAGCAGGTCTACCTATTCTTCTAATTTTTTCCACATTATCTGTTTGGCTGTTCAAAGCTGGTGTGAATAGAGCGACGATAACTTTATTTAGTTGGGTTGGGTTTGCATATTCTTTTAAATTTATTTGGACACCTGTAGTTGATAATTTAAAATTACCAATATTAGGAAGGTTGGGACACAGACGAGGCTGGCTATTGTTATCTCAATTGATGATAATTTTTTCTTTAATTTTTATTTCATTTACAGATCCAAAAACTTCTTTGATTTGTACGGCCATGGGAGCAATATTTATTGCATTCTCAAGCGCAACTCAGGACATCGTACTAGATGCTTTTAGAATTGAATCTGTGTCTAAAAACTTACAAGGAGCATTATCTTCAATGTACTTAACTGGTTACCGAATAGCCATGATTGTTGCTGGAGCTGGAAGTTTGTGGATTGCATCATTCTTGGGAACTGAAGTTTATGATCAAAAAGTTTGGCAACAAGTTTATCAAATAATGGCATTACTAATGCTATTTGGAGTCCTAACTGTTTTTTATTCCTCTGAGCCAAAAATAAAAAGAAATATTGAAAAAAAATCTAATCAAAAAATTAAATTTTTTATAGCTTTTTTATTATCTCTAACAGGATTTATTTTCTGTTATTTATATTTTAAAGATTTATTTGATAGCAAAGATCCTCTTATAAGTTTTTTAAATGAATTAATTAAAATTATTTTTTGTTTTTTTATATTTTCTTTAATTATATTTTTATTAATTAAAGTAAAATTTATAAACAAAGAATCTGCAAAAAATGCCTACGCGAAACCTGTTTTGGATTTTCTAAAAAGATATGGATCTAAAGCAACATCAATTTTACTTTTAATAGGATTATATAGAATCTCAGATGTAGTTCTGGGTGTAATGGCAAATGTTTTTTATATTGAAAAAGGTTTTTCAGTTGCAGAAATCGCTACCTACTCAAAATTCTTTGGAACTATAGCAACTATTGTTGGCGGAATTATTGGCGGTCTTGCTTCAGTTCATTTAGGGGTAATGAGGTCTTTATTTATTGGAGGATTAATTTCAGCATTAAGTAATTTATTATTTGCATGGTTAGCACTCATTACTGCTGATGTTAAAATCTTAGCTTTTGTGATTACAGCAGATAATATAGCAAGTGGCTTCGCTGGAGCTACATTTATAGTTTATCTTTCAGCTCTAACCTCAATAAAATTTACAGCAACACAATACGCGCTTTTTAGCTCAGCAATGTTATTTTTACCTAAACTAATAGCTGGTTACGCAGGTGGATTTGTAAACTTATTTGGATACTCAACATTCTTTATTTTCACTGCTATCATTGGAATTCCAGTTCTGTTTCTAATTATATGGATAAATAAAACTGTTAAAATAAGTAAAAAATGATTTACAGAAATAACATTGGAGCATATACCTCGCATGTGAAAAAATTTTTATTATCTAGTACTTTAGTTCTACTAATCTGCAATACAGTATTTGCTCAAAATTCTCCTTTTCCATTAAAGAGACAAGATTATTTAGATGCAAATAAAAAAGAATTAGAAAAAATCTTTAATAGCATAGATAAAGATGGTGATGGAAAGATTACGAAAGATGAATTTTATGCAAATCCTTTAAAAGATGCTGCAGCAAGATTTGATAATACCGACACAAATAAAGATGGAATTGTTACTTTAGAGGAAGAGAATGCAGCAATTGCTAAACTAAAAAAATTAGAAGCAGACGCCAAGAAAAAACAAGCTGAACAAAAAAAAGATGTTCCTGCTGCTACACCTAAAAAATAATTTAATCTAATAATATATTTTATTTATAACAGAAGTATCTGTTATTATTTTAAAGGATATATAGAAATATGTTGTTTACAGTCAAAAGTTCAGTTGCAAATATTTATAAAAAAAATAATAAAAAATCTGAGATTATTACACAAATTCTTTTGGGGGAAAAATTCATTACCCAAAGTAAATTTGGAAAATTCTATAGAGGATATAGGGCTTATGATAAATATAAAGGCTTTATTGAAACAAAAAATTTATATTTAGATAAAAGAAAAAAAACACACAAGATTATTTCTAAAGACTGCAACCTATATACAAAACCAAATATCAGATACAAAACAAATAAAAAAATATTTTTTAATTCAAGAATATCAATTCTAAATAATACAAAAAATTTTATTCAAACAAATGTTGGTTGGATTTTGAAAAAAAATGCCAAACCTGTAAATTTTAAAACCAAACATTTTCTTGATAATATTAAATTATATCTAAATACAAAATATCTATGGGGAGGTAACAGTCCTAAAGGGCTAGATTGTTCTGCTTTAGTTCAAGAATTGTTAAAATTCAATAATATATACTGCCCGCGAGACTCTAAAGATCAAAAAAAATTTTTTAAGAAAGAAATTATTATTAAAAAAATTAAAAAGGGAGACTTGTTGTTTTGGAAAGGTCATGTTGCAATTGCATTAAATAAAAAAAAATTGGTTCATGCTTTTGGTCCTAGAAAAAAAGTAGTTATAATGGGAATAAAAGAAACTATTAAAAAAATATATTCAAAATCCAAATTGCCACTATTGTGTATTAAGCGTATTAAAAAATTATAATTAAAAATATTTATAAAATGAGAACATTTTTTTAAATGATTCGGTCATATTTTATGCTTGCTTTGTTCTAAGCTAATAACAATAGGTAGTATCTCAAAAAAAATTTAATACTAAAAATGTCTTTATCGGAAAAAAACATAGTTGCTGTTCTGGGTCCTACAAATACTGGCAAAACTCATTTTGCAATTGAAAGAATGCTGCAGTTTAGTTCCGGAATTATTGGATTTCCCCTTCGTTTACTTGCGAGAGAAGTTTATGAAAAATGTATTCAAAAAGTTGGGGTTGAAAAAGTTGCTCTTATAACTGGAGAGGAAAAAATCATACCTCCTTATGCAGATTATTTTTTATGTACTGTTGAGTCTATGCCTCTCGATATTAATGCTGACTTTATAGCAATAGATGAAATTCAAATGTGTGCTGATCCTGAAAGAGGTCATATCTTTACTGATCGTTTGTTAAATATGAGAGGTGATAAATTAACGATGTTTCTTGGCTCCAACACCATGCAAAACATAATACAAAAATTTGTTCCAGAAGTTGAATTTATATTTAAAGAGAGATTTTCTAAACTTTCTTATTCTGGCCATAAAAAAATATCTAGACTTCCTGGTCGATCAGCAATTATCGCTTTTTCTATTGATGAAGTTTATGCGCTTGCAGAATTTGTAAGACGACAAAGAGGTGGAGCAGCAATTGTTATGGGGTCCTTAAGTCCAAAAACAAGAAACGCTCAAGTTGAATTATATCAATCTGGTGATGTTGATTTTCTTGTAGCAACAGATGCCATTGGAATGGGAATTAATATGGACATTGATCATATTAGTTTTAACAATCTTAATAAGTTTGATGGAAAACGGAATAGGCATCTTCGACTAACAGAAATAGGGCAGATTGCAGGACGGGCTGGTCGATATATGAATGATGGAACTTTTGGTATTACGGGAAAGTGTGATGAATTAAGTCCTGAACAAATAGATAAATTAGAAAATCATAAATTCGACAGTGTTATTAATATTTATTGGAGAAACTCTAATTTAAATTTTTCAAACATAGAAAGTCTTATGAATAGCCTTGACCAAAAACCCTATGATTATAGTCTTTTAAGAAACAAAGATCTTTTAGATGAAAATGTATTAAAAACTTTAATAGTAAAAAATAATCAAATCAAAACTGATCTTAAAAATAATAATTTATCTACTTTGTGGGAATGTTGTCAGATACCAGATTTTACAAAAAGTTCTTATAACGAGCATATTGATATTGTTAAAAAAGTCTTTGAATTCTTAGTTTCTGAAAAAGGAAAAATACCAAATGAGTGGATGCGCACACAATTGAGGGGTCTTGATAATGAATCTGGAAACATTGATACAATCGCTAACAGAATCTCACATGTAAGAACTTGGGCCTATGTTTCATATAAAAAAAACTGGGTTGAAAATAGTGATTACTGGATAGCTAAAACAAAAGACATTGAAGATAAACTTTCTGCAAAATTACATGAAGAATTATCAAAAAGTTTTATTGATAGAAGAATTAGCATTCTCTCTAAGCACTTAAAGCAGGATGCAAAATTAGAAACAAAAATTTCAGAAAAAGATGAGGTAATCATTGATAAACAATTTATTGGTACTATTAAAGGTTTAAAACTTAATTTGGATTTTTCAAGCACAGCGCTGCAAACAGATATTAAATCTATAAAAAAAGCTGCTCGTCAAGGCGTTGTAGAAGAATTAAAAAAAAGAATTAATAATATTATTAAAGAAAATTTTGAAGCTGCCAACCTAGAATTAAAAGAAGACTTTAAAATATTCTGGAAGGAAAATCCTATAGCAACAATTATTCCTGGAAAAGATTACTTAAATCCCAAAATAAAACTATTGATTGACGACTCTTTAGATATTGATGAACAAACTGAATTAAAAAATTATTTAGAAAAGTGGATTGATAATGAGAAAAATCTTTACCTTAATGATTTAATAAAAATTTCAAAAATTAATTTAGAAAATAGTTATGCTCGAGCTTTATGTTTTAGATTATTTGAAAACCATGGAGTCTTAAAAAGATTTGATGCTGATGATTTACTAAAGAATCTAAACAAAGAACAAAGAGCTAATATTAAAAAAATTGGAATTAAAATCGGAAGATATCATATTTTTCAACCACTAATGATTAAGCCTAAAGCTGTAAATTTAAAAATAATTCTTTGGAATTGTTTTAATAACAAAATTGAAAGAGAAAAATGTCCTACTTTCGGATTGAATTTTTTAAAAAATTTTGAGACAAAAAATAAAGAATTTTTACTAATTTGTGGATTTGAAACTTTTGAAAATTATATTGTAAGAGTTGATATATTAGAAAAACTTTTTATAAAAATTTTAAGTTCAACAGATAATAATCAATTTTCCATAACTTCTGAAATGCTTAATCTTCTAGGATGCGGAAAGGAAGATTTTGAAAAACTACTAAAATTAATGAATTACAAAAAGAAAGATAAAGACAAAGATTTATTTAGCTATGACTTTAAATATAAAGATAAGAAAAAAATTAATAAAGACAATGTGAAAAAAAATATAAACAATCCTTTCGCTTCCCTAAAAAATTTATCTCTAAAAAATTAAATAATGATCTATATTTTTAAAGATAATAATAATATTATTTAAAATAACTTATTCTTATAAAGTCATACATGACATACGTAGTGAACGAAAATTGTATTAAGTGCAAACTGACGGATTGTGTTGAAGTCTGTCCTGTAGATTGTTTTTATGAAGGTGAAAATATGTTGGTCATTAATCCAGATGAATGTATTGATTGTGGTGTTTGCGAACCGGAATGTCCTATCAACGCTATTGAACCAGATACAAATCAAAATACTGAAAAGTTAGTAATATTAAATAAAGAAATGTCGGCAAAATGGCCTAATATTAATAAAAAAAAAGATCCACTACCAGATGCAGATAAATTTAAAAATATGCCAAACAAACTTGAAAAATACTTTAGCGATAAACCTGGCACAGGTAATAAATAATCTTGTAAGCTTGTATTAACTAATCGGATGCTATATTAAGCGCCATGGAATTTCTAAAAAAAATCATGAAGAATAAAAAATCACAAGATAAGAAAAAAGAATCAATTATTAAAAAAAATAAAAAAATTAAAATAGAAAAAAAAATTTTAAAAAAAGAAATTCCTAAAAAAGAAATTCCTAAAAAAGAAAAACCTGCGGTAGAAATTAAACCTAAGGGAAAACGTGGAAGACCTAGAAATCCAGAATCAAAAAAAATTATACAACAGACTTCTTCAGAACAGAAACCTCTAGCGACATCTCAAAATGCTCCAACCGAAATTATAATTACAAAAGTCGCGAAACAAGAGTCTGATAAAAAAATATATAAAGTTAAAGATCATGTTATTTATCCAAAACATGGCGTAGGTCAAATTGTTGCAATTGAAAGCAGCGTTATTGCTGACATTGAAATGACTTATTATAAAATTCAGGTGACTAAAGATAAATTGATCTTAACCATTCCTGTTAACCAACAGGGAAACTTGAGACCTATATCAAGCGTAAATCAAATTAATAAGGCAATATCAATTTTAAAAGGGAAACCAAAAATTAGAAGAACTATGTGGAGTAGGAGAGCCCAAGAATATGATCAAAAAATTAACTCCGGTGAAATTTATCAAATTGCTGAAGTAGTTAGAGATTTGAACAAAAATACTGAGATTCCTGTAGATCAATCTTACAGTGAAAGACAATTATTTGAAAAAGCTTATGACCGTTTATTAGGGGAAGTGGCTATTGGAATGCAACTTACTAATGAAGATGCTAAAAAAAAATTAGATAAAGCTCTTGGTAAAAAAGAAACAGTAACTGCAGAACCCATATAAAAAAAACGCCCTTCAAAAAATTTGAAGAGCGTTTTTCTTGAAAACTCAAAAAACTATCTTCTTCTTCTTTTTTTTGCTTTCTTAGCAGGCTTTCTTCTAGAAGCTTTTCTCTTCTTAGAAGTTTTTTTAGCTTTTTTTCTTTTTTTAGCCATTTTTTTCTCCCGTTACGTTAATGATCACTTAAATAATTTAAGTGATTCGCATTAAGAAATACTTAAAAACATATCGCTTACTAAGTCAAATTGTTATTTGTTCAAACAATTTTTAAAAAAACAATTAATTTTTTTTTGATTCAAATTTTATTGTTTTACAATAGTTTTTTCATATTTTTTTTATGCCAAATATTATTTATATTTCATTTAAGTGCACTCGTAGCTCAGTTGGATAGAGTACAAGTTTCCTAAACTTGGTGTCAGAAGTTCGAATCTTCTCGAGTGCACCAAATTAAAAATAAAGTTTTTCTAATTGATCTCCAAAAACTTTTTTTACTTTATGTCTTCTTATCTTCATAGTCGGTGTTAGCATTTCATTATCGATAGTAAAAGGATCGTCAATAATTATAAATTTCTTAATTTTTTCAATAACACTTAGTTCATCATTAACTTTATTAATAATTGATTGTATTTTATTGTTTCTATCTTCTAAATCTTTTGCAACGACAATTAGAGCAACTAAATAATTTTTTTTATCACCATAAATATAACTTTGAATAATATCAGGATAATTTGCTAATAAATTTTCTATCTTACTTGGTGCGATATTGTCTCCACCGGCATTTACAATAATATCCTTTTTCCTATCAGTAATTTTTAAATATCCCTCTTGATCAATTTCTCCTATATCCCCCGTGTATAACCAATTATCTTTTAAGATTTTATCAGTCTCAATCTTGTTATTCCAGTATCCAAGCATAATATTTTCACCCTTAACTAAAATCTCTCCATCGGAGGCAATCTTGATCTCAACATCTTTAAAAATTTTTCCAACCGTATCTACTTTAATTTTATCTATTGAATTACAACTAACTACTGGTGATGCCTCTGTTAATCCATACCCCTGTAATGTTGGTAAACCCAAAGAATTTAAAAATATCCCAACATTGTAATCTAAAGGTCCACCACCAGATATGAATGCTTTTATTTTTCCACCAAATTGATCTTTGATTTTTTTTCTAACGATTATATCTAATATAAAATTAATAAATTTTTCAAAAAAACTCATTTCTTTTAATAAAATTTTTTTTTCACCTAACTCCAATGTTTTTTTAAAAATTATTTTTTTAAAATTACTCTGATTTTGTAAATTAATTTTAATTTTATGAACAAGATTTGTATAAAATCTAGGTACTGCCGTCATAATAGTTGGTTTTGCAATTTTTAAGTTGGTTAATAATTTATCCAAACTTTCTGAATAAAATATTTTTGCCCCTAAACTTAATTGAACAAATTGAACTGTATGTTCGTAAGAATGAGATAGCGGCAACCATGTAAGAAAAGTATTTTTTTCATCTTTAATAAAATTTAAAAATTCTAAAGCACCCTCACAATTTTTTAATATACCGCCGTGAGATAATACAACCCCTTTAGGTGTTCCTTGTGTACCAGATGTATAAATAATGCAAGCAGGGTCTTTTCTTGTTAAAATTTTATTAATTTCTTTAAAAAATATTTTAGTTTCTTCAATATCAATCTCCTTTTTTATAATATCGGAAAAATTAATAACATTTTCTTCAAATTCATTATCTTCATTCAACAAAATTATAAAATTAAAATTAAAATTAATTTTTTTTGTTGCCAATAAAATATTTTTTAATAACTGAATATTTGAGACAATTAATCCTGAAGGCTTGCAGTCATTAATCGTAAATGCAAAATCGTTTATTGTGTATGTAGTATAATTTGGAACAGTAATTGCTGAATTTAATAATATTGCAAGATCTGCAATTAACCATTCAGGTCTATTTTCTGAAACTAATAATATTCTATCACCTTTGTTAATTTTTTTTTCATTTAAAAATTTTGCAAGTTTTAAAACATTATTCTTACTATCAGACCAAGAATATGTCTGAAATTTTTTTAAATTTAAATTGTTAAAAAACAAATGATCTTCTTTTTGATATTTTTCGCATTGCAAAAAAAATATTTCATTTAAATTATTAAAAGATGAAATTTGCATTACCATTATTCTACTTTTTTGAAATATTTATTCTATAGTAGTTATTTTGGGTGCTAATAATAAAATTAAATATATAACCTCTTTTAAAATGAGATCTTTATATAATAAAATTTTATCTATCAGTTCAAAAAAGCAATCTGAAAAATTTATATATTTCATAAGTTTTATTGAAAGTAGTGTTTTTCCAATTCCAATTGTTTTTTTAATGATCCCAGTTCAATTGGTAAAAAGGCACAGGGCCATGGCTATTGGTTTTTTTGTAACTGTATTTTCGGTTCTAGGTGGAGCCCTGGGATATTATTTAGGATATTTTTTTTACGATACTATTGGAGCAAAAGTCATAAGTTTGTATGGATATCAAGAATCTTTTATTTCATTTACAAATTCAATCACAAAAGAAATGGAGTTTTGGATTGTATTTTTTTACGCATTCACACCTTTGCCTTACAAACTTTTGACTATTGGTAGTGGATTTGTTCAGTTTAACTTTTGGATTTTTATTATTGGTAGTTTTATATCAAGATCAATTCGTTTTTTAACAATAAGCTTTTTGATATGGAAATACGGCGAGGGTATAAAAAACTTTATAGAAAAATACTTAAATATCTTATCAATATTAAGTTTAATTTTATTATTACTTATTTTTTTTATAATAAAATATTTATTTTAATTGGTGCGGAAGGAGGGATTTGAACCCTCACACTCTTGCGAGCAATAGATTTTGAGTCTATCATGTCTACCGTTCCATCACTTCCGCAAATCTTATTTTATTTTTTATTAATAAAACTAATTTTTATTAAAATCGCAAGTAGCAACCAAATAATAAAAGACTCTCCATGGTTGATCCTATAAGATGCTCCAAAAAGCTTAGCAATGCCAATCACCATATAAAAAACTACTGGTGAAATTACTAAAGATATAGCAAATTGTTTAATATCAAATTTTAATTTCATTTTTTAATTATATAAATTCAAATATACATGACAAGTTAATGTTAAAAAATTTATTAAATAAACTTATAAAACTAGCAGGACATAAGTTTGCAAAATATTTCTTAGCTGCGTGGTGTTTTCTAGAAAATATTTTTTTTCCTTTTCCTTCAGATGCAATTGTAATTCCGATGTCAATTGCAAAGCCAAAAAGATGGTTTGAAACTTTCGCAATCGCAACTACCGCCGCTTTTGTAGGGGCTCTTGTAGCTTACGCTATAGGGAGTTTTATGTTTCATAAATTAGGCGTCCATATATTTGAACTTTCAGGAGTCGATGATCCAAAAAAATTCTTAGCCATCTTTTATAAAAAAAGCACTATGATAACATTTGCTTTCATATTATTCATATCCGGATTTACGCCACTTCCTTTTAACTTGCTTGCAATAACCAGTGGTTTTGTTCATTTTAACTTTCCGTTGTTTGTAGCCACAGCTCTTTTTACAAGAGGATCTAGATATTTTTTACTTACTTATTTATTTTCAAAATTTGGGCCTAAAATTCAAGAACAAATTGAAAAGAAATTTACAACTTTTTTAATTTGGGTCATTGGAAGTTTTGTTGTTGTTATTGCAGGAATGTATTTATTTTATATTAAATTTCCACACTACTTTGCTGCTTGAAAAATAAAATTTATAATTATTTTATATATATTTTTCTAATCAATATTTTTGTTATTTTATCTGCATTATTTATTGAGTATATTTTAAAAGTTAAACCTTGTGCTTTATGTATTTATGAACGTTATCCATATTATTTAATTTTACTATTTACTATTTTATTTTTTTTTAAAACTAATTGGAAAAATCAATTAATGATTTTAATAATCATAACGTCAATTGTAAGTTTTTTTCTGGCTGGATACCATGTGGGAATCGAGTATGGATTAATTAACGAATTATCTAGTTGTAAAACTGAAGTAAGTAAAAACATATCTAAAGATATTCTTCTAAAAGAATTACAAAGTAAATTAGCCCCATCATGTAAAGAAGTTGCTTTTAAGTTGTTTGGTCTATCTTTAGCATCAATAAATATGATTATGTCTTTAATTCTTACAATTTTATATTATAAAATATTCTTATGGACAAAAAGAACGAACAGATAGCTGAAATGATTAGAGTCAATCACGCTGGAGAACGTGGTGCTATAAAAATATATGAAGGACAACTAAAAGCTCTTCAACTTTTTAATAAGGATCCAGAATTACAAAATACTATTAAAAATATGCGTGATCACGAATTAGAACATTTAGAATTTTTTGAAAATCAAATTATCGAAAGAAAAGTTAGACCTACTGCTTTGCTTCCTTTATGGGATTTACTTGGCACAGCTCTTGGTTTTGGCACAGCATTACTTGGAAAAAAAGCTACAGCTTTATGTACTTCAGCTGTTGAAGAAGTTATTGGCGGACATTATGGAGAGCAGATTGATATTTTATCTAAGGAATATAAAGAAGAAAAAATGCTGAAAGAAAAATTTATTAAATTTAGAGAAGAAGAACTTGAACACAAAAATACTGCTGACAATTTAGGCGCTAACAATGATGGCTTATATTCTATTTTAGATATAGTAATAAAAAATAGCTCTAAATTAGCTATAGCTATTTCAAAAAAATATTAACTTTCAAGCTTAACGTCCCAATATAAATAATCTAACCAACTCTGATGTAAAAAGTTTGGCGGAAAAAATTTACCGTTATCATGCAATTCTTCTACTGTTGGTCTGTATGGTTTTGTTTTTGGGATCATTCCACTAATATGAGGAAGTTTTCCACCTTTCTTTACATTACATGAGCAACAAGCGGATACCACATTCTCCCAACAAGTAATTCCACCTCTAGATCTTGGTATTACATGATCAAAAGTTAAATTTTTATTATCTCCACAATACTGACAGGAAAATCTATCTCTTAAAAAAACATTGAATCTTGTAAAATTTGGAAACTCAGAAGGTTTTATATATTTCTTTAAGGAAATTACACTTGGCAATTTCATAGAAAAGGAAGGACTTCTTATCTCGCGATCATATTCTGAAACTATTGTCACTCTATCTAAAAAAACATCACGTACGGCATCTTGCCAGCACCATAATGATAAAGGATAATAACTTAATGGTCTATAATCGGCATTTAAAACAAGGGCTGGACACTTATCCAGAGGTACCGAATTAGATTCTGTAATAATCATTTAATACACTAATTGATATATCAATTTTATTTATAATCAAAATATTTATTTTTTATTAATGTTAATAAATTCTAAACCCAAACTTAATCCTTCAACTGGAATAGTATGGCCACAACCTTTAAAAATTTTAGTTTTTAAATTAAATTTATTTTTTAATAAAAAATTTTTTGCCTCCATCATTTCTTCTAAAGGAACAATACTATCATCATCTCCATGCATTAAAAAAACTGAAGGTTTTGATTTAATTTTTTTTTCCAAATAAGCTGAGTCATAAATTTTTCCTGAATAACCAACTACTCCAGCAATTTTATTAGAATTTGTTAACGCATAATGTAATGAAATCATTGTTCCTTGGCTAAAGCCTACTAAAAATAACTTTGAATAATCTAAGCTTAACTCTTGAAGTTTTGCATTAATAAAATCTGTTAACTTTAATATTGAATTCTCTAATTCTAAATTAATTTTTTTTTCATCATGACTCATAAGATCAAACCATTCAAATCCTCCAGGATTTACTGAACAAACATTTGGTGCATTAGGTGAAGTAAAATAAAAGTCTGGCAAAAATCTCTGCCAATAATTTCCTATATTAATTAAATCTTTTCCATCAGCTCCGTATCCATGACAAAAAACTAATAAATAATTTGCCTTAGATGAGGTTTGCGCCAATGAAGTCGATTTTAGAAATATATTTTCATCAATTAATTTCATTAATATTTATTTTATATAATTTTAACCATTTTATGATAACTATTTCTTAATGTCAGATTTAAGTCGTATTATTGCAATAGTTGCTTTGATTGTTGTTACGATAATCCTTATGCGCGGATTAAAATCATTTTTTCTTGGAAGTAATATTGATGATAAAAGACAAAGTAATAAATTAATGCAGCTAAGAGTTATTGCGCAATTTGTCGCTATAGTTATTTTAATGACTCTTTTTTATTTTCACAAAAAATAAACTTAAAGCTTTATTAACCAACTAATAAATTTTTCATCAGCAAAATTAATAGAACCTATAACTCTTGCTATTTCTTTACCGTTGCGATCTACAATTAGTGTCGTTGGCAAGCCTCTTAATCCAATTTTATTGGCTAAAACGTACTCTGGATCATAATAAGTAGAAAAATTTTTAATTTTTAACTCAGTAAAAAATTTATCAGTTTTTTTTTTATTTATCTTTTCAAGATTAATAGCAAATATTTTTACTTTTTCTTTGCCGATAACTTCAACTAGCTTATCAATAGATGGCATTTCTTCTTTGCAAGGCACACACCAAGTAGACCAAAAATTAATTAGATTTATTTGATGATCAAATTTATTAAACTTTAATTTTTTGCCAGAGAAATCTATAAATTCTTCGCCAATAATTTCTTTTGGAACATCATGAACAACTATGTTCTTGAAAGGAAGATCTTTAATGGGTTGTGATAAAGAGTGATTAGTAATAAATAACAATAAACTAGTTAAATAAACTAAATATTTAAAAGAATTGCGTAAAAAAAACATAGTTTAATTTTATATATTATTAAAAATATGACTAAAGGAAATAAAAATAAAGTGTGGGGTACAAGAGTTAAAAAGCCTACATCGAAACTTTTGCAGTCAATTAATTCTTCGATTGATATTGATAAAAGATTATTCAATGAAGATATTGATGCATCTATTGCTCATTGCGAAATGTTATCAAAGCAGAAAATTATTAAAAGCGAATCTGCTAAAAAAATCATTTTTGGATTAAAAAAGATTAAAATTGAAATACAAAATAATAAATTCCAATTTAAAAAAGAGCATGAAGACATTCATCTTAATGTTGAAAAAAGATTATTTGAAATTATAGGTGATCACGCTGGATTTCTTCATACTGCAAGATCAAGAAATGATCAGGTGGTAACAGATTTTAAACTTTGGGTAAAAAAATCTGCAAACATTATCGATAAAAATTTAACTCTACTCATCAAAAGTTTTTTAAATAAAGCTAAAAAAAACATTGATGTAATTATGCCAGGATTTACACATCTTAAAAATGCACAGCCGATCCTATTTTCACATTATTTATTGGCGTATGTGGAAATGTTCAAAAGAGACAAGAAAAGAATTAAAAGTTTCTTAGAAAATATTAATGAAAATCCTTTGGGATCTGCAGCTCTTGCTGGGACTTCATATAATATTGATAGACATTTTACATCAAAAAAACTTGGGTTTAAAAAACCTACTGACAACTCTATTGATTCGGTTTCTGATAGAGATTTTGCTATTGAATTCTTATTTATTGCATCTTTATGTTCAGTACATCTTTCAAGACTCGCTGAAGAAATCATTATTTGGAATTCAGATCTAGTAAATTTAATCACTCTCGAAGATAGTCTATTAACAGGCTCTTCAATCATGCCTCAAAAGAAGAATCCGGATTCTGCAGAATTAATTAGAGGCAAAACTGGAAGAATTTTTGGACAATTGTCTTCAATACTAACTACAATGAAAGGCTTACCGCTTGCTTACTTTAAAGACATGCAAGAAGATAAAGAGAGCGTATTCGATTCTTACGATACTCTTTTATTGAATATTCAGCTTGCTAGAGAATTAGTAGATGGGATGAAACCCAACAAAGCTAAAATGCTAGCTGCTGCAAAATTAGGTTTTACAACCGCAACAGACTTTGCTGACTATTTAGTAAAAAAAGGAATGTCTTTTAGAGACGCTCATAAAAAATCTGCAACTCTTGTAAATATTGCTGAAAAAAATAATCAAACACTTGATGAGTTAGATTTTTTAACGATTAAAAAAGTTGAAAAAAGCGTAGAAAAAGATGTTTTGAAAATATTTGATCTGAAAAATTCAGTGAATTCAAAAAAATCTTATGGCGGAACGTCACCGTTTAATGTTAATAAAATGATAAAAAAATATCAAAAAGAGTTTAAATGATTAAAGTTTTATTAATACTATCAGTATTATTCTTAACAGTATCTTGTGGTGTAAAAAATAATCCTACTTACCAATCTTTTAATAATAATTTTGAAAAACAATCTTTAGAAACTAAAATTGATATCAAAATCATTTAATGAATTTTCTAAAATTCAAAAATAAAAAATTATTTTTTGAAAATATTGCTATATCAAAAGTAGCTACAAAAATTAAAACTCCATTTTATTTCTATTCTTTAGGTCAACTAAAATTTAATTTTAATAATTTCAAGAAATCTTTTAAAAAAATTAATCCAATTATTTGCTTTTCGGTAAAATCAAATTCAAATTTAAGACTTATTTCTGAATTAAGAAAACTTGGCTCTGGTGCAGATGTTGTTTCAATTGGCGAATTAAAAATTGCTCTTAAAGCAGGAATCTCTCCTAAAAAAATAGTTTTTTCTGGAGTTGGAAAGACAGAAGAAGAATTAGATTTTGCAATTAAAAAAGAGATTCTTTTAATTAATGCAGAGTCGGAGGCGGAAATAAGGGCTATTAATAAAATTGCCAAAAAAAATAATAAAATTGTCTCTGTAGGAATTAGAATTAATCCCAATATCTCAGCTAAAACTAATAAAAAAATATCTACAGGAAAAAAAGATAATAAGTTTGGTATTTCAATGAGTGCATGTTTGGAAATATTTAACAATCAATATTATTATGAATATGTAAAATTTGAGGCAATTAGCGTTCATATTGGTTCTCAAATTATGGACATCAATCCGTTCAAAAAAGTTTTGAATGCACTGTCAAGCTTTAATAAAAAAATTAATCTAATCGGAATAAATTTAAAATATATCGATCTAGGGGGTGGGACTGGAATTCCATACTCAAGCAACGAGAAAAAATTTAATCTAAAACAATATTCAAATCTTGTTCTGAAATTTAAAAAAGCAAATGATGTAGAAATTATTTTTGAACCAGGAAGATCTATTTGTGGCAATACTGGAGTATTAATATCCAAAGTTATTTATCTAAAAGATGTGCCAGGAAAAAAATTTATAATTATTGATGCCGCAATGAATGATTTAATAAGACCAGCTCTATATGGTGCAAAACATCAAATTTACCCTTTATTAAAAAATAACTCTAATATTAAGAAAAATACTGAATTTGTCGGTCCGGTTTGTGAAAGTTCAGATACTTTTATTTCTTACAATAAATATCAAAAACTTAATGAGGGAGATTATGTATGCATTGATAATATTGGAGCATATGGAAGATCTCTAGCCTCAAACTACAATACACGACCTTATTGCGCGGAAATTTTAATTAATAAAAATAAATATAAAGTAATAAGACAAAGACAAAAATTGGAATCTTTGATTAATTAAATGCACTTTTTAAGATCTCTGGTATTTAATTTTGCAACTTACTGTGGTTCATTTTTCTCAACATTATTAGCTTTGCCAACTCTGATAATGCCAAAAACAGCAATGCAATGGTTAGCTCGTATGCTGGGTTTTTATATTATTTTTTGTGTAAGATTTATTATTAATACAAAAATAATATTTAAAGGATTAGAGAATATACCAAAAGATAGAAAATTTTTTGTAGCCTCTGCACATCAATCAATTTGCGAAACTTTTGTTTTTAATGCTGTACTTAATGCTCCTATTTTTATTGTTAAAGCTGAATTATTTAAAATTCCATTTTACGGATGGTGTATAAAAAAATTAGGATTTATAGGAACTCATAGAGAAAAGATTACTAAAGATCACCTTGTTTTTTTAGAAAAAACTGCTGAAACTATTAATAAAGAAACGTCACCACTAATTATTTTTCCGCAAGGAACGAGAATTAAAAATAATGAAAGAGTTCCTTTAAAAAAAGGAGTTTCTAGAATTTATGAAAAAGCAAATGTTCCCTGCATACCTGTTAAATTAAATACTGGTGATGTATGGCCTAGAGATAGTTTTTTAAGATTTCCTGGTGAAATCTGCATAGAATTTAAAAAACCAATTGAACCAGGTTTAAATATGAATGATTTTATGAATAAACTTGAAAAAGAAATTTACGATTAATTTTTCCTACCAAAATTTGGACTATTTATATCTTGTCCAGCCTTAACGATTGCTTGTCTAATTTTTCTGGTTTTAGAAAACAGTTTAAATAATTTGTTGCCATCTTTTTTTACAATTGCACGTTTTAAATTACTTAAATCTAAATTAAATTTTTCTAACATATGAAGAATTTGTTTTCGATTATTAAGAGCAATATCTCTCCACATAGTAGGATCTGAGGATGCAATTCTAGTAAAGTCTCTAAATCCGCTAGCGCTATATTTGATAACTTCTGACTTTGTATCCTTTTCAAGATTAGCTGCAGTTCCGACAATATTATAAGCTATTAGATGAGGTATATGACTTGTAATTGCCATAACTTTATCATGATGCTCAGCTGACATATGTTGAACTTTGCTGCCAATTTTTTTCCAGAAATTTTTTAGTTTTTTTACCGAATTAGGATTTTTTTTGTTAATCGGAGTTATGATGCACCATCTATTCTTAAACAAATCAGCAAAACCTGCTTCTGGGCCGCTTTGTTCTGTTCCAGCAACTGGATGAGCTGGAATCCATATAGTATTTTTATTAATTAATTTACTAACTGTGTTAGTTACAAAAATTTTTGCAGAACCCACATCGGTTAAAATACAATTTTTTTTTAAATCATTTTTAATAACAGAAACAATCTCTTTATAGGTTCCGAGTGGAGTGGAAATAATTACTAAGTCCGAATTTTCAACACTTTTTTTAAGGTTTGGCTCTATATGATTGGTTATTTTAAGTTTGATAGTTTTTTTTAAAACTATTTTAGATTTGTCATGAGCAACTAAAATTTTACATAAATTATTCTTCTTGATTGCCCTACCGATCGAAGAGCCTATTAAGCCCAATCCTATTATTGTTATTTTATTAAACATTAAAAATTTTATTTAAATTTTTTAAAAATAAATTATTTTCTTTATTATTTCCAATAGTCACTCTTAGTGAATTAGGCAGTCCATAACCTTTCATTTTTCTTAATATAATCTTAGATTTAATAAATTTATCATAAACTTTATCTGCTGTTATTTCTTTATTATCAAAACGCATTAAGAAAAAATTAGCCACAGGAACGTTAGTTAAAATTCCTAAATTGACAAAATTTTCAAAAAATATATCGGCCCATTTACTATTGTGTTCTATATTCCTTTTTAACCAATTTTTATCATTCAGAGCCTCTACGCCTGCAACTTGTGCTGCTGAATTAACATTAAACGGGGGCTTAATAAGCTTCATTGCAGAAATCATGTTTTTTGGCCCATAGCCCCACCCAAGTCTTAAACTAGCAAGACCATATATCTTGGAAAAAGATCTAGTAACAAGAACATTGCTATAGCCTTTAAATAAATCTAGCCCTGAAACATAATCCTTATTAAGGACAAATTCAAAATAAGCGTCATCCACTACTAATAAAATATTACTACGTAATTTTTTTCTAAGTAATAACATCTCATTTTTGTCCAAATATGTTCCTGTCGGATTATTTGGATTAGCTAAAAAAACAATTTTAGTTTTGGTAGTTACCTTTTTTAATATAGATTCTATATTTGCTTTAAAGTCATCCTCTTGAGCAACAATAACTTTACCACCGTGAATTTTGGCATAAATTCTGTACATTAAAAAACTATACTCTGTAACTATAACTTCATCGTTTGGTTTTAAAATTAATTGACAAGCTAAGCTAATAATTTCATCAGAACCATTGCCAATAATAATATTATTGGGATTAAGTTTTAAATTTTTTGATATTGATTGAATTAAAATATTTGAGTTTCCATCAGGATATCTAGATAATTTTTTACTACTTTTAATAAATGCAGAAATAGCTTTTCTTGAAGGTCCTAAAGCAGATTCGTTTGCTGAAAGTTTTATCGGTTTTTTAATATTTTTTATCTGAGACAGACCGCCTACATATTTTAAATTATTAAAATTTTTAAATCTTAGAACCATATTTTATAAATATTTGCTGATTTTATTTTTTAATTAACACAATGCTATTATGGTTGATACTCTTTATAAAAATAAATCTTATAAAATTTTTAAAAACAGCAACAAGATCAGCAATAAAACCGAATAAATTGACAATAAATTATGCCTAAGATAAAAACCATTTGCGCTGATTTACCGAATTGCGAGCGCACATAAACAGCTAAAAAGGTAAAAAAACACTTCAAAATGTTTTTTTAGTATAAATGAAATTAGAGTCAAAAATAGTAGTAGATTTTATAAAACCATTCTCAAAAGTTTTAGACGTGGGTTGCGGTGATGGAAGTATTCTTCTTCACTTAAAAAAAGAAAAGAAAATTGATGCTAGAGGCATTGAGATTGACCATGAAAAAGTTAAAGAAAGTCTAAGCAAAGGACTTTCTGTTGTCGAGGGTGATGCAGAAAAAGATTTGGTTAATTATCCAGATCAATCTTTTGATTACGTAATTCTAACACAAACTCTACAGGCTTTTTACAAACCTAGAAAAGTTTTACATGAACTTTTAAGAATAGGAAAAAACGCAATTGTTTCTATCCCAAATTTTGGATACTGGAAAGTTAGATTTAGTTTGCTTCTTAAAGGAAAGATGCCAGTTACAAAAACATTACCTAATACATGGCACGATACGCCTAATTTACATATGTGCACTATTAAAGATTTTTTTGACTTATGTCATTCTGATAAGATTAACATAATAAAATCAATCGCAGTGACTCAGGATAGATCTTCAGTAATTTCAAATTTAAATTTGGAAATAAAAAATCTTTATTCTGAGTTTGGCATTTTTTTAATTAGTAAAAAAAACTAATTATTTTTTAATTATGGATATTCATATTATTCCGTGTCTAAAAGATAATTATGCTTATATCGTTGAAAATAAGAAAACTAAAAATGCATGTGTTATTGATCCGTCCGAATCAGATCCTGTTATAAATTTTTTAAAAACTAACAAATTAAATCTAAGATATATTCTAAATACCCATCATCATGCTGATCACGTAGGGGGTAATTTGGAACTAAAGAAAAAATTTAATTCACAAATATTAGGCTTTGAAAAAGACAAAAATAGAATTCCAGGAATTGATATATTATTAAATGATAAACAGATTTGGAATTTTGAAGGTTCTGATGTTCTAGTAGAACATGTTCCAGGCCATACATCTGCTCATATATTTTATTATTTTAAAAATGAAGAATCTGTTTTTACAGGTGATACTTTATTTTCTTTTGGTTGCGGAAGATTGTTTGAAGGTTCTTATTTAGAAATGGTAAATTCTTTAAAGAAAATTAGATCATTACCACTTAAAACAAAAATATTTTGCGGACATGAGTACACAATTAATAATCTAAAATTTTGTATGGAATTGGATAAAAATAATTCTGAATTAAAAGAAAAATATAATGAAATAAGCAGTAATATTAAAAATAAATTACCTAGCGTGCCCTGTATTCTTAGTGATGAAATAAAATTAAATATTTTTTTAAAATTTGATGATTTAAATTTTAAAAAAAGAATAGGACTTGAAGATCTAAATGAAGTAGATTTTTTCAAGAAGATTAGAGATCTAAAAGATAACTTCTAAAAACCAATACACTTGGGCATAATCGCAATCTTGACAAGCTAAGATGGCTATATATATTGCCCAGACCTTAAAGAAATTACATATGACTTTTGCAGTAATCAAAACCGGCGGCAAACAATATAAAGTATCAGCTAATGATACTATTAGAATTGAAAAGCTTGATGATAAAGCTGGTAAAACATTTGAATTTAAAGAAGTTCTTTTAACAACGGACAATACGACGACTGAAATAGGTTCTCCAATGATCGATGGAGCATACGTTGAAGCAGAACTTTTAAAACAAGCAAGAAATGACAAGGTTATTATCTTTAAAAAAAGAAGAAGACAAAATTCAAGAAGAAAACGTGGACATAGACAGCATGTTTCAATAGTGAAAATTTTAAAAATTTATGGTAAAAGTGGAAAGCTTTTAGCTGAAGCTAAAAATACGACTGTAGAAAAAAAAACTACAGAAAAAAAAGTTGAAGCTAAAGTAACTGCTAAAAAATAGATAATAAACAATGGCAACAAAAAAAGCTGGTGGCTCGACGAAAAATGGACGCGATAGCGCTGGAAGGCGACTTGGCGTAAAAAAATTTGGCGGTCAATCTGTAATAGCTGGAAATATTATTATGAGACAAAGAGGAACGAAAATGTTCCCAGGTAATAATGTTGGTATAGGCAAAGATCATACTATTTTTTCTAAAGTAAACGGCGTAGTAAAATTCGAGACAAAAAAACTCGGAAGAACTTACATTTCAGTAATCCCTCAATAAACTCAGTTTATTTTTAAACTGAGATTTTAATTAATAATCAATAATATGATTGTATGAAATTTTTAGATCAAGTTAAAATTATGATTAAAGCCGGAGACGGCGGAAATGGTTGCGTTGCCTTTCGAAGAGAAAAATTTATTGAATTCGGAGGACCTTATGGAGGTGACGGTGGTGATGGTGGTTCAATAATTGTAAAAGCAGTAAACGGTTTGAATACTTTAGTTGATTATCGATTTGCACAACATCATAAAGCTCAAAATGGATTTAATGGCTCTGGAAATAATAAAAAAGGACTATCAGGAAAAGATTTAATTTTGAAAGTTCCTGTTGGAACTCAAATCTATGAGGAAGATAAAAAAACATTATTATTTGATTTAATAAAAGAAAATCAAGAATATGTTATAGCTAGAGGAGGAAGTGGTGGACTTGGTAATTCAAAATTTAAAAGTTCAACTAATAGATCTCCAAGAAAATTTACTTACGGAAAAAAAGGAGAAGAATTTACAGTTTGGCTGGAATTAAAATTAATTGCTGATGTTGGAATAATTGGTTTTCCAAATGCTGGAAAATCTAGTCTACTCTCAATATCAACAAGAGCGAGACCTAAAATTGCTAATTATCCTTTTACAACTATAAATCCAAATCTTGGTGTTGTTTTTATTGATAATAAAGAAATAATTATTGCTGATATTCCGGGTCTAATTGAGGGTGCTCACACTGGTTCAGGTTTAGGCGATAAATTTTTAAAACATATAGAAAGATGTAAAAGTATTATTCATATGATTGATATTAATGAAGAAGATTTAGTTAATAAATATAAGATTATTAGAAATGAACTTAAAGAATTTAACCCTGAATTAATAAAAAAAAGAGAACTTATTGTATTTAATAAGATTGATTTAATAGATGAGAAAGAAAAGAAAGAAAAAATAATGAATTTTACTAAAAAAATTAAGAAAAAAGTTTATGATATATCTGTTGAAAAAAATATTAATGTTAAAAATTTATTACGAGCTATTTAAATGAATATTTTAAAATACAAAACAATTGTAATAAAAATAGGATCAAGTCTCATTGTTGATGGAAAAAATAAAATAAAAAAAAATTGGTTTAATAAATTAATAGAAGATATTAATTTTTTAATAAAAAAAAATAAACAAATTATTATTGTTTCTTCAGGCGCAATTGCTCTTGGCTGCGATTTATTAAAAATTAATAAAAAAAATACAAAATTGAGCCAATTTCAAGCAATAGCAGCTATTGGTCAAATTGAATTAATTAATCTTTTTAAAAAAGCATTTGAAAAGAAAAAAATCAAAATTTCTCAAATATTACTTACCTTAGAAGATACAGAAGAAAGAAGAAGATCGTTAAATGCCAAAGAAACAATCAATAATCTTTTAAAAATGTCTGTAATACCAATTGTAAATGAAAACGATACAGTTGCGACTTCAGAGATAAGATACGGCGACAATGATAGATTGGCCGCTCGAGTTGCTCAAATATGTAACGCTGACTGTTTAATTATGCTTTCAGACATTGACGGTCTTTATTCTGCTGATCCAAAAAAAAATAAAAATGCAAAAATAATTAAAAAAGTAATAGCTATTGATAAGTCTATAGAGGCACTTGCTTCTGAAAGTATTAGCTCATATGGAACTGGAGGAATGATAACTAAAATTAAGGCTGCAAAAATTTGTATGCAATCTGGTTGTGATATGATTTTAACAAGCGGGATGATTAATAATCCTATAATAAATATTATTAAAAATAAAAATTACACTTTATTTGAATCCCAATCATCTTCTCTGAATGCAAAAAAACAGTGGATCTTAAATTCAATTGCAACCAAAGGTTCTATTATGATTGATGAAGGCGCTGAAAAAGCATTAAGAAATGGAAAAAGTCTTTTACCAATAGGAGTAACTGCGATCGAGGGAAATTTTAATCGCGGCGATGCTGTTTATATTATAAATTCAAAAAACAAACGTATAGCAACAGGTATTACTGCTTACTCTAGTTTGGATGCTAAAAAAATTATTGGATTTAAAACTGATAAAATTAAAGAATTATTAGGATATGTTAGCCGAGGAGAAATGGTTCATATAGACAATTTAGTTTATCAGGCTGAGTAAATTTATGAATAATAGTTATTTAGATAAAATAGGCTCTAATGCTTTAAACGCATCAAAAGACTTATCGCAATTAAACGAGAAGAAAAAAAATAAAGTTCTTAAAGATTTTTGTAAAAATCTAAAATTAAATAAATCAAAGATCTTAAAAGCAAATAAGATCGATGTTTCAAATGCAAACAAAAAAGGCCTTAGCAAAAATTTAATTGATCGACTAATTCTAAATGACAATAAGATTAACTATATCATTAAGTCTGTTCAGGATGTTATTAAACTTAAAGATCCAACTCAAAAAATAATATCAAAATGGAAAAGGCCTAATGGAATGGTAATTAATAAATATACAGTTCCTATTGGTGTTATTGGGGTAATATATGAATCTAGACCAAACGTTACATCAGATGTTGCAACTCTATGTTTTAAATCTGGAAATGCAGTTATTTTGAGGGGAGGAAGTGAAGCTATTAAAACAAATAAAGTTATTTCTGAATATTTTAGAAAATCTTTAAAAAAAAATAATATTAACGAAAATTGTATCCAATTAATTAATAATACAAATAGAAAATTAGTTGATTACATACTTTCGAAAATGGAAAAGTTTATTGATGTTATTATTCCAAGAGGAGGAAAAAACTTAGTCAAGAAAGTTCAAAAAATGTCTAATGTTCCAACTATTGGTCATCTGGAGGGATTATGTCATGTCTATATTGATAAATACGCAGATTTAAATATGGCAAAAAAAATTACATTGAATGCTAAAATGAGAAATACTAGCGTGTGTGGGGCTGCAGAAACTTTATTAATTGATAAGGCTTGTATAAAAACCCACTTAAAACCGATTTTACAATTATTAAGTATTAGTGGATGTAAAATTATTGGTGATAAAATTACAAAAAAAAATTATACAAATTCTAATATTTTTTTGGCAACAGAACAAGATTGGAAAACAGAGTACTTAGACTCTTCAATCTCGGTGAAAATTGTTAATGGGGTAAATGATGCGATTGATCATATTAATAAATATGGAACTCGTCACACTGATAGTATTGTTACTAATAATAAAAAAAATGCTTCATTATTTTTATCTAAAGTTAATAGTGCAATAGTTCTACATAATGCCTCTACTCAATTTGCTGATGGAAATGAATTTGGTTTTGGAGCAGAAGTTGGAATATCTACGGATAAATTACATCCTCGAGGACCAGTCGGTCTCGAGCAACTAGTTACTTATAAATATCTAGTAAAAGGTAATGGACAAATCAGACCTTAATCTTTTTATTAAATTATAATGAAAATTGGTATTCTTGGTGGAACCTTTGACCCTCCTCACATTGGTCATTTATGTATTTCATTAGAAGCAATCAAAAGATTCAAATTAAATAAAGTTATATGGCTCATTACAAATAAAAATCCTTTAAAAAGAAATAACTTAGCTAATGATATTTCTAATAGAATAAAATTATGCAACGAATTTATAAAAAAAAATAAAAATATAATTAAAGTTCAGTATACTGAAGAAAAAACTGGATCAAATTTCTTATTTGATAACATAAGTTACATAATAAATAAATCTGTAGAACATAAATACTACTTCATTATGGGTGCTGATAGTTTTGTCAAATTTAGTCAGTGGAAAAGGTATAATGAAATCTTGAACAAACTATCCATCATTGTGATTAATAGACCAGAATTCTCAATAAAATCATTAAATTCTATAGCTGCCAAAAAGCTGGAAAAATATAAATCTTTAGATTTTGTTTCAATTGATAAACAACATAGATGGTATTTTTTAAACACAAAAGGTATGAATATTTCATCATCAAAGATAAAAAAAACTATTAATGCAAATTAAAAAAAAAGAGGTGCTTCTAAAAGAGTTAATTAAAATTCTTGATGACAATAAAGCAAAAGACATTGTAACTATTAATCTTGCGAACAAAAGTTCAATTGCCGATTATATGATTGTGGCTAGTGGCACATCTTCTAGGCACATTCAGTCTGTTTCTGAAAATACAATTGAAGAGTTAAAAAAAATGGGAATTAAAGGTTGTAAAATTGAAGGCAAAGATAGTGACAATTGGAAACTAATTGATGCAATTGATATTATAATTCACATTTTTCATCATGAACAAAGAAAAAATTATGAGTTAGAAAAAATGTGGGAAGATATTATTCCAAATCAAAAAATCTTTGTTTAATGAAGATAAAAATCCTTTGTTTAGGAAGACTAAACAAAGATGAAGAAAATGAGCTGTGCAAAAGATATGAGAACAGACTCAAAAATTTAAAAAATAGTGGTATCACTAATTTTATAATTGAGCATATTTCAAAAAAAGAACTTGAAAATTTAATTAAAAATAAAAAAGAAAAAAAAATTATATTTCTTAGTGAAAACGGACAAGATTTTAATACTCAAAGCTTTTGTAAAAAATTAAAAAAACTAATCAGTTTATCTATTAAGGAAACCTTGTTTATTATTGGAGAACCAGAGGGATTTAAGAAAAGCCTTAACAAAGAAAGTTTTGAAGAAATATGTCTTAGCAAACTTACTTTTACCCACTCTTTAGCTAGAGTAATATTAACTGAACAAATTTACAGATGTGCTACAATTATGATAAACCATCCCTACCATAAACAATAATAATGAAAAAATTTTACATAATAGTTACATTTCTATTTTTAAATTTATTTTCGCAAAACGCTTTTTCACAAAAAAAGGATGTTCTTTATGAAAAATTAGATTTGTTCGGAGATATTCTTGAGACAATAAATAAAGAATATTTTAAACAAATTAATGAAGGCGAAGTAATCGATGGGGCGATCAATGGAATGCTTCAATCACTAGATCCTTACTCTTCATACATGAGTCCTAAAACATTTAAGAACATGAATACAGAAACCAAAGGCGAGTTCGGTGGGCTTGGAATTGAAGTTACAATGGAAGCTGGTCTTGTCAAAGTAATATCTCCTATTGATGATACGCCCGCTGATAGAGCTGGAATAAAATCAGGCGATTATATTATTAAGCTAGATAACAAGCAGGTGAAAGGTTTAACTTTGGATGAAGCTGTAAATACTATGAGGGGCAAAAGTGGCACTCCAATTACACTAACAATTAGAAGAATTGACGTCGATGATCCAATAATTATAAAAATAGTTAGAGAAACAATTAAAACTAAATCTGTTGTTTCTGAAATTAAGGAAAATATTGGTTATTTAAGATTAAGATCTTTTAATGAAAAAAGTGGTGATGAATTAATAGATAAAATTAGAGATATAAGTAGAAACAAACCAAATATAACCGGTTATATTTTGGACCTAAGAAATAACCCTGGTGGTCTCCTTTCACAAGCAATTAAAATATCAGACGCATTTTTGGATAGTGGAGAAATTGTATCTACAAAAGGAAGAGATCCAAAAGATATAAAAGTTTATAA
>Ga0255174_1000229_pt1 | contig 29150 bp, 29 predicted proteins | sample Atl_Atl_RepB_8d_FD_189953 | JGI IMG/M metagenome (GOLD analysis project Ga0255174, IMG submission 189953) | Freshwater microbial communities from Altamaha River, Georgia, United States - Atl_Atl_RepB_8d | ecosystem: Environmental > Aquatic > Freshwater > River | place: USA: Georgia | collected...
TTTAAATCAAAATTAAACTTAATTTAAAATCTTAACAAAAACTTAATTTAAGAATATTCTTAAATTAAAAACTTGGCAAAATTTTAATTTGCGAAATTTATGACTTAAAGAAAAGAAAATATATTTATTTATAGGATTATGGAAAATTATTCTATTACGATAAACAATGAGAGAATTTGGAAATTCTATAATGAACATCCAAGTTTGGATTTTGAAAGTACTAATCTAATATTTATAGATATAATGTCAAAATTATTACATGATACGAGTTCATCATCAAACGCAAATAGTATTTTACAAGTTGTTGAGCATATAAAAAATATTCAATGTCAAATTAAAACAATTAATGATAATTTCTCTCGTATGCAAGATGATACATCAAGAGAATTTACTTATAAATTATCAGAATTTAAAAAAGAATATATCGAAGACCTTAAAGTTATATTGACTAATAATGTAGCTGAAAAAGTTGCTCCACTTATTAAAGAGCAAAATACAATTGTTCTTGATAGGACACATCTTTTAATTAATGATATTCTCTCAAAGAATAAAGATGAAAATGTAATTAAACATATAAATGAAGCAATCAAACTACTCAACACCTCTATTTCAGAAGAGACTAATAAACTAATATCAGCTACTATTAATAAGAAAACGTTTGATGACTTTATTTCTAACATAGAAAGTAAATTTACGTCTACTCTACAAAATTCACAGAGTATTTTTTCTTCAACGGAACAAAGGTTAGATACAAGTATTAGAGATATAAAATTGTCAACTGAAAATAAATTTAATTATCTTAAAGATATTTCTACATCAACTCATCAAACAAATACAATGCTCAATAATAATGTTAGCGAATTGCTTAAAAAAATGGAAATATCCTCTTGTAAAGGAAAAGTATCTGAAAACATTGTTTATAATATTTTACAGAACCTATATCCAAGTGGACAAATTGATTCTGTTGGTACCCAAAAAGAAACAGGTGATATCATTTTACGAAGAGTAAATAAACCAACTATTTTAATTGAAAATAAAAATTGGGACCGTAATGTAGTTCAAGAAGAGGTCAAAAAATTTATTCATGATGTTGAACTTCAAAATTGTTGTGGATTATTTTTATCTCAAAATTGTGGAGTAGCAACTAAAGAGAATTTTGAAATTAATATACATAATAATAATGTGTTGATTTATGTTCATGAAGTAAACAATGACGCAGAAAAGATTAAATTAGCTATTAGTATTATTGACCATTTTAAAAGTAAACTGGACGAACTAGATAATAAAGATGATGTTGATTTTATTAGCAAAGAATTACTAGAAGAAATTAATAGAGAATACCAAATTCTTTGTGGACAAAAATTAATTATGATTAAACTCATTAAAGAAACTAATAATAAATTGATTAGGCAAATGGAAGAATTTAATATCCCTAGCCTCGAAGATTATCTATCAAAACGATTCGCATTTTCTACAAGTAAATATACTTGCGAATATTGTCAATATCCTGCCAAGAATATGCAATCTCTTTCTGCTCATCACCGAGGTTGTTCAGCTAAAAAAAATCATCTAGCTCAATCCGCAGAAAATAAAAATGATGGTATCGAAATACAAATTCCATCTGAAGAATTAAAACTTAAAATTAAACAAAAAAAATAAAAACATATTTATAATTTCTATATTAAAATAAAATTGAAAATAGTTTAAAATTATTTTCAATTACATAAATAATTACAACTATATCATCTAAAATGTCTAAAATTAATCATTCAGATAAAAATAAAGAGTTATTATCCAATGTAGGAAAAAAATGGACAGATGAAGAAGAAGCTATGTTACTAGATGAGTTGAATAATAATATCGATATCCAAGTAATCGCACAATCTCATAATAGAACTACTAATGGAATAAATGCTAGATGTAAATTAATAGCATATAAAATGTATACTAATAATATTTCTACAGAAGAAATATGTAAAAAAACAAAATTAAATGAAAGCGAATTAATGGATACTATTAAACAAATGGAAAATAAACCAAAAAGAGGTAGAAAAAAATTAAATGAGAAAATACAATCAATAAATGACGGTTTAGAGACTGAAGATACTTCTTTGAAAAATGAAAATGATATTAAAGAAATGAAAAAAGATATCGAAGAAATTAAAAATAATATAAAAGAATTAGTTGCAATGATGAAAGCATTATATGAGTTTGAACATTCTTAAATACTTATTCCTATTTATATGTAAATAATTTAAATATAATTATATTATATTTTTTTATTAAGATTATGTCATCATCAGAAGAACAAGTAGAACAAGTGGAAGAAATTCAAAATAAAAATTTGTTTGAAGAATTATACAATCAATTTCCAAATGCTCCATTTATTGTTCTTATTTTAGACGTTATTGAGCGTGTTTGATAACGTCTATTAGAAGGATTAAAAAAAATCATATTACCTTCGTTAGAATTTTCATCTTTACAATTAAGTGGTTTATCTTGAATAAATCCATTATTTCTAAATGCTGATGTATAACATCTACAAGATGGCTCACCACCTGCGTTAAGTAATTTAAAGGTTAAATTAAATTCACTCCAATTAGTTAGTCTTGATTTATACATGTTTAATATTTCTTTTATATATCTATCAACTATCAAATTACAAAGCCTTTTTCCTCTTTGGTTTTCATCTATGTGAACATAAGCAATGTAGGATAAATGTTTAGCATGTTCGTAATATCCCAAAATATGACCTATTATACTACCTCTATCATCTAGTAAACATAATAAATTAACTTCTTCTCCATATCCATTTTGTAATCTTATTTGTAAATCATCTTCAAAATCTCTTATAATTTCCCTATTATGTGGTGTTTGTATAATTAACCCTTTTTTTTCTTCATAATTATCTTTATCAAAATATATAATTTTATGCCAGGTTTGTTCATTTCCACCTCTATATTTTTTCCTTAAATTTCTCTTTGACTTTATCTTATAATTCTTATTTTTTAACGAACGATTTTTTCTTAAATATTTTGATTTATTGAATATTTTTGATTTAATAGTTACCATACATAATTACGATATATTATTATTATATATATAATAATATATATAATGGTTCAATATATATATTATACTGGTATTGGAGCAAAAAAAAGTGGTAAACATACTATAAAGGAATTTTTAGATATAATGGAAAAAAATTATGGCATCCAATGTTCAGAATTCTTACCAGATTTATATTATAAACCTTGTAAAGAATACAAAGAAATGAGTAAAAATGCGGTCGCATATTATAATACTAAAAAAAATAAACTATCATTCAATGTCAATAAGAATAATAAAACATATAAAAGCTTATCAAAACAATGTATGAAATATAAAAAACATACCAAAAAAAGAAAGTGTGATTTAGAAGAATATATTAAATTTAGCGGAGCTGAAAAATACGTATCACCAATCAAGGATAAGGAAGAAATTCCTCTGGTACCAAGCCTTTCAAAACAAGAATTAAAAGCGATTGAACTTGAAATTAAAAAGAATAATACCAATAAACAGACAAAAAATAAAAAAATAGATTTTTTTCAAATATGGTATTAAGCGTAAATTTTAATTATAAGTAATCTGTATAATTTTATTTGCATATTATATAATAGATGTCGCAAGAAAATAATATGAGTGGTTCTAATATATACCCTAACAATGGCATGAATGATGTTATTAGCGATGTAGTCGAAGCTGCTGATAGTGAAAATGAAAAAGCTAATAATATTTTAAGTGATGCTAAAACAAGAGAAGAAATTAGTCAAGGAAACGATATGATAATTGCTGCGAAAGCTGCAGCTGATGCTACTCAAAAACTAGAAGAAGGTAATCCAGAGGCAGCTGTACAAAGTATTAGTAAAACATTCAAAAATTTCAGTGAATATTCAAAAACACCATTGCCTGATGATAAAGTTGATATAAAAAATATAGAACTAAGATTCCCTAAATTTCTTAATGGATATTATGATGATTATGATATAATCATAGCAGCAGCAGAAAATTCATATCCATGTTATATTAGAACCATTCAACGGTCATATAGTTTGTATATGACAACTAAAATTATAATGATGACCATGCTTCAAGCTAGTATTTCAGCAATTTGTTATGGCCCGAAAGGAATCGCATATGGGGCTATTAAACTTAGAGAAAATGTTTCAAATGGAATTTCTGCTACTAAAAATATGGCATCTAGAGGGTTAACTAATACAAGAGAGGCTGCTTCCAGGGGTTATTCTGCTGTTAAAAACTCCATATCAAATCGTTTTTCACCAAAAGTTAATGAATCACAACTAACATCCATTGTCCCACAACCTCAATCACAACTGCAACCACAGCCACAACCTACAAAAAAATGGGGAATATTTGGAGGATATAAAAAACATAGAAAGAATAAATTAAAAACTAGAAAACATAAAAAATATAAATCAAAAAGAACACGCATATAATTAAACTACTTTATCTTCCGTTAAATGTATAGTATCAATTATAGTATCAATTATTTTTTCCTTTTTCCCATCATCTACTGTATCCGTTACTGATTTTACAATATCAATATAAGTCGTTTTATCTTTATCATTCGACATCCAATTCGGTTTGTCTTCAATATATTTATTAATATTTCCAGTTTGTGCTTTTGAAATATTATAAATCGCTTCCTTGGTTTTATTATTATCAACATCTTCTTTCCATGTTTCCTCCTTAACATATATTTTTTTCCTTTTTTTATCACTACACCATAAAGGTCTTTGTACCATAGGCAAATCATTTAAATGTTTTATAAATATATTACTTATTCCTTTTACCAATCCCTTGTCTTTACTTAAAAGAAGGTCACTCACAGAAACTTCAATATTTTTAACAAAATCGTTCAAAGTAATTGCGTCTTTACATTGTTCATTTAAAAATACATTCACATTAAATTTCTGTTTTACAGTATTATTATTATTATTATTCCCTATTTTTGGAATTAAATCTGTTATTACTTTTGTTTGTTGTTCAACTACTTTCAAAATTAATTCTTTATAATTTTCATTATTTTTTTCAATCATTTCTGTAAATTTTTTCAATAACTCTTCATTATTATCATTATTTTTTATTATTATTTCATCTTTTTTTTCACAATTGTCAAACTTCTCTATTTTTTCTTCATTTTTTAAATTACATTTTTTTCTATGATTATATACGCTTTGACGATGTTTATATGTTTTACCACAATCACAGCTAAATTGTATTGGTAAGAAATCCGGGATTTTGTAAGTATCTGGAAGTATTTCGGAAGTATTTGTTCTTTTCTTGTGTTTTATGGTCATCAAATGTTTCATATAATCTTTTTTACTACACGTTATATAATCACATACGTCACATTCAAACGTTGGGATTTTTTGGGATTTTTTGGGACATTTTTCGGAAGTCATTTGGAAGTATAATATACTTCCATAAAAAATCCCTAAATTATTTTCGGCAAAAAAATATAAAAATTTCAAAAATTTACATTTTCAACGTTTTGTGACCATTATGCTCTTATTTTTCTTATTATATAAAAATGTTGTTACTATAACTTTTTTGAATTTTTTAAGAAAAAACAAAATTCCAAAGTCTCCAAGGTCTCCAAAATTTTCCCATAAAAAGTATGTCCAAAAAAAATTTGGCCAGGGAAGATTGGAAAATAAAAAAATTCAAAAATTTTATAAAAGTTTTCAAAATAATAAAAATATTAATCATTTATCTTATCATAAATGGTATAAAGAATATTTTCAAAATCATCCATTTTATGATTGTATTTCTCTCTTCAATGAAATATAATTTCTTATAAAATCCAAAACCATTTTTATATTTTATAGTCTTTATAATTTGTTTCAAAGAGAGAAATTCAATGAAATATAATAATTATTATAAAAATTGAATAGATATAAACAAAAAATAATTTAATTACTTTACACATTATGAACTTGGACTATAACCAAAAAACTGAAAAATATATTATTATAAATATGTGTGGGGTAAATTATAAGGCAAAACATTCAAATTCATCTTCTATCAATAATCAGTTCTTGTTATTTCTGGCCCAAATAAAGTATTTCATAAAAGTATATACAAAAACAATATTTCATTACGCCTTTAAAATTATAAACCCTATATTACATCATGTATTGTCTAATTATGAAGAATTAACCTTATTGCTTTGTTCATCTTATATCATGATTGGAGGATTTTATTTGATTATCTTTATTATAGCTGATATATTAAATATCTCAAATAAATCTCCACATTCTATGAGTCATCCTCCAGACTCAACTATGTCATCGATTATTCTCAATCATATTGTTGTATATTCTTTCTACATAATGACTGCCATTATATCTACGATTTTGGCTATATATTGTTTATCACACATATACATGGTAATTAAACAATTACTTATTATGACCAATCATATTATTCATTTTATTGTAAATAAATTAATGAAATATTATTCAAAAATTCCGGAAGTAGAACCAATTGATCCGCTTGATATTGTATAAATCATTTATCTCTTACTATTTTGGAATATATTAAATAATTTGTATATTTGGAAAAGGAATAATTATTTTAAAATTTTTATTTGTATATTTTTTCAATTTGTTTATAATATCATCTGTAAAATTCCACGATAAAATTAATATATAATCTATATTATCATTTTCAAAATATGTAATTGATTTAATAGGAATATGTAATCCAGGCGAATAATGGTTGACTTTGTAAATATTATCATCAATTATATAATCTAATATATGATTTGATAATCCAAATTGATACATAAATGTAGTTGATTTTGCGGATGCTCCATAACCAATTATTTTTTTATTATTTTGTTTAAAGGATTTTAAAATCTGATTCAAGCATTCTCCTGTTTTATTTACATCAATAAACCAATTAAATAAATTATTTATATCAAATAATCCCTCTTCTATTTCACGAGTTATCATAATATCTACATTATTTGAATTTTGAATAATGTTTTCTTTTTTACTTATAAAAAATTGAATAGAACCACCTTGTATATTTGTTCTTTTTACATCAAATAAAGACAAATTATTACTATCACAATATTTTTTAAGAGCAAAACAAGTATGATAATCAATATGTTCATGATAAATCGTATCAAATGTTTTATTTTTGAATACATCATAAAAATATCCTACTTCCATTACAAATATACCATTATCTTCTAATAATCTAGAAACAGTATTGAATACATCTTGAATATTCTCTATATGAGCGCAACAATGAAAACCAAATATAAATTTTAATTTTCCATATTTATCTAATAAATAATCACAAATATTTGAACCAAAATAATCACATATAATAGGTAAATTATTTCTGTTTTTAATATTTTTTGCCGGATCTATACCTACTACGTTTTCATATCCATTTTCTAATAAGTATTTTATACAGACTCCATCATTCGCGCCAATTTCAAGAATTTTATCATCTTTTTTTAATTGTAAATGTTCTATAAAATAATCGATGCTATTGTGTAAATGATTAATCATTGTATTTGATGTAGATGACACATAAAAATAATTATCATATAATACAGTCGGATTTATGATTTCCAATAACTGAATATGATTACAATTTTTACATATACAAACATCAAGAGGTATACATTCTTGATTATTTTTTTCTAACAAAAAATGGTTTGCTGGTGGAGTAGGTTCTAATTTAAATATACCAACAATATCATAACTGTTACATAATCTACATTTTTCTCGTATATTATATATTTTCCCTCTTAATTGATTTGAACAATTCAATTTATCCGAACAAGCATTAATATATTTATGAACATAATCATTCAATGCTAATTTCCAATTTCTCATTTCAAGATAATCATAATTCGTTTTTAATATTTCACTATTACTTCTATATGGTCCTGGATTAGGAATACGCATACATGTATCACCAATTATCAATTTTTCATCTTTGTTTAATATTTTTGATATTTCTAATCCGATTTCATATCCAGATGCGTATCCATCATTAACAATATGAAATATACCATATATTTTTTTTTGTAATAAACACAAAAGTTTTTCAATAAAATCTTTTACAAAAGTAGGAGAACCGACAAAATCGTTTGAGCAATAAATTTCTTTTCCCATAATTAAATTATTAATAGCATGTTCAACAAATTTATAATGATTTTTTTGATTTCCACCAAAAAGCCACCCTGATCTTACGACAATTCCTTTATTATACATTAATGTAATGTTTTCGCCTGCTAATTTTGTGTAACCATATACACAATTCGGCGATGGTTTATTATTTTCATTAAAACTTTCCATACTATTAAACGATGAAAAAACAGCACCAGTTGATACATAGATAAATGGTATATCTAGTTCTCTTGCGAGATTCAATACATTTATAGTACCATTTATGTTTGTGTCAATCGATTTTTTCACATTTATTTCAGATTCTCTTAGATTAGTCGCTGCTAAATGAATTATACATTCGATATCTTTTTCACAATTTTTTATAAATTGTTTTATTGTCTTATATTTACATATATCAAATTCTTTTGATGTTGGTTTTATTCCAAAATTCATATTATTTCCAATCATACCATTACCTCCCGTTATTAAAATATTATTAATATTCATATTATAAATATTAATAATAAATTATCTCCAATATCTTTTACTTAAAAAATTTGAATATTCAATTTCCTGTTTATGACTATTATTATCATCTTTTATAAATCTTATTTCAAGAGAAAAACGAGTGATATCTTTATTTTCATTTAAAGCACCGCCATGAATTAAATAAGGACTAAACAGTAACAATTCATCTTTTTGTGGATTTGGTTTATTCATAGTCAATTGTATTTTACTTACAGAAATAGCAGATACAGAATATTTTTTTCCATTATTCTCAAAGTTAGTACCGTTATTAGTTGTCATAATCATATTTTCATTCCATATATGACTACCTTCATGTAATGTTAAAGATGATAGTTCATTTGAACCAACAATCGGAATATAAATATTAACAATATTTCTATAAAAATCTAAATATATATCTTTATGATATGGATTATAATCATGTTCAAATGTATTACTAGGTCTACAAATCCTTATCCAAACATCATCATTAAATATTTTTACTTTTTCACTTAAATTATCAGAAACAAATTTTTCTAAGTAACTACAAAAATTATAAAATTGTTCGTCGTCATTTTTTTTATATGGCATATTGTTCAATATTTTTTTATGTTCATCTTCATCGATAAATTCATGATATTTTTCGATATTAATAGTTTTACCGGTTAAATCATATATTTTTTTCGTAACAAATTCATTTAAATAAGTAGTATAATCAATTATCTTAAAAATTTTATACCCTTTATCATTAAAATCAGTTTTTTGTAATAAATTTATATCATTATTTAATATTATTTCATCTTTACCCCAATAACTATTTTTAATTAATTCTGAATAATTTATATTTATATCATTCTTTTTATTTATGTTTTTTTGTATTATATCGCATATATTTACATAGTTACATATTGGTTTACTATCTTTACAACACGATTTTACATGTTCGATTGCTTTATCTGTTGAACCAATAATATGCTGAAATCCAAAGTTTTTTTTTTTATCTGTATCGGGTATATTGTTTTGTATTTGCATTTTTCTTTTAATTAAAAAAGAATTTATATTATAATTAGCAACATGTAAAATAAATATATCTTCGGATAATATGGATTTTGGATTATCTACAATATAATGTCTGCCAATACTATAATTAAGTGTTACATGATTATGTAGAAATCTGTGTTTTCTAACTCCGATTTTTATTGAACCAATATTTTTAAATAAATCATTTAAAGTATTTGGTGAAAATAAAGATGATGAACAATGTACACTATGACAATCTATTTTATAAATTGTTTTAACTTCATTAAACATTATTTTTTTATCATCAATAAAAAGAAATTCTGTAGTGTTTAAACAAATTTTATATCCTGTTACATTTGTTTCAATTTCCTTAACTTCTTTATCTACTAATTCGGCATCAAAATTAGGTTTTCCATTTAGTATATTTTTAGTCTTTATAATTTTCCACGTAGGACATAATTTTGTTATAATATCAATAGAACTATCAGTTGAACAATAATCAATTATTATACCATGTTTAAATATTTTACTATGATGTTCCAACCAAAAAGGTAATAAATATTCTTCATTATAAATATGCGAAATAACTGTAAAGTTTTCCATTATAAGATAATATTTTAAAATATATTTAAATACTTATTGTATATTATTCGTTATAGAATGGAAAAAACAGTAGGATTTATTATTTTAAGACATATTAATAGTATTCAAAATAGTTTACATTATTTAATCTCCTATAATAATATTCGTAAATATTATCCAGAAAATCATATAATAATCATAGATGATAATTCTAATAAAAATTTTTTATATGAACATATAGATAGTACATTATATAAAACAACTATTATAAATAGTGAATATCCAGGTAGAGGAGAATTGCTTCCTTATTTTTATTATTTACATAATAAACTATTTGATATTGCTGTTATTATACACGATAGTGTTTATATAAATAAATATATAGAATTTGGAGATGTTACATATTTCAAATCAATATGGGATATTGGTTCTCATCAATGGGATCAACCAGAAGATGAAATTAATATAATTAAATATTTGAATAATTCACATAATTTATTAGATTTTCATTCTTGTAAACATTTATGGAAAGGTTGTTTTGGAGGTATGACAGTAATCAATTACGATTTTTTGAAAACTATAGATGATATGTATAATATAAAATTATTATTAGATGTTATTAAAAATAGATACAATAGAATGTCATTTGAACGAGTTATAGCTTGTATACTACAATTTAATACCAAATATGAATGTTTATTAGGCAGTATACATGATTATTGTAAATGGGGGGATTAGTTGTAATGACATAGAAAGTGTTCGACATTTGCCTATAATAAAAACATGGTCAGGTAGATAATTGTGTTTAATTCATAATAATATTATACAAAATATTATTATGATGTTTAATAATTTGAATGAATCAAATAAATTTGATACACTCGAGACAATATTTAATAAATATAATACTGATAAAAATAGTTCTTTTCATAATTATACTAGACAGTATGACAGTTTATTGAATAATTTTAGAGATAAAAATATTAAATATTTAGAAATTGGTGTATTCAATGGAGGAAGTTTAAAAGCAATGAGAGAAGTGTTTAATCATTCCGACTGTATTGTTGGACTAGATATTGATAACAGATGTAAAGCATACGAAGACACAAATAATAATATTTTTGTAGAAATTGGAGATGCTACAAATAAAACATTTATAGAATTTATTACAATGAAATATGGAACATTTGATATTATTTTAGACGATGGTTCTCATGTCAATAGAGATGTAATTAATACATTTGAAATATTATTTCCACTATTAAATGATAATGGATTATATATAGTAGAAGATACTATCTGCTATAAATCGCAACCATATTTAGATAAAAAATATCCTGATCATTTAAATTATTTTTCAAAATACATTCCATTTTTAAATCAATGGAGATATGATTCTACTGAAGGGATAAGAGATAATTGTGTAGACCCATTTAAAATTTTAAAAAAAACAAATAACATATTTGAATATTCCATAGATAAAATGGAATTTGGATGTTCTTATATAGCAATTCATAAAAAAATTAGACATCACTGGATTTAATAATTTAATGATTATGTGAATAATATTTTTTTATGGTTTTAAGGCCCTTAGATTGAATAGAATTTTCTAATACACCGATATTATTATATATATCACTTGAAACTGTTATATCATTCTGTGGTTCATCTACTCGTTGCCATACACAAACAAAATCAATCCAATATTCATTTAAAGGCAATATATGAAACGTTTCTACAACTTTAACAGGATAAACTTCTTCATTTCCCATTTTATAACCAGACCAATAAGCTAGCGCTTGCCCAGCATCAGAATAAAATCTCCAATTATCTCCTGGATGACAATGATATTTTCCTGTAGTAGGCGCATTTATATATATGAATCCACCAGGTTTTAATATTCTTGACATTTCTCTAAAAGTTAACCAGAAACAAGGGTCATGCTCAAAACAAGAGGTAGATACAATCAAATCAACCGTTCCTGTTTCAAAAGGTAATTTATCACCAGGTTTAATTACAATATCTACGCTTGGATGTTCATCAAGATCTACTACAAAATATAGCATATTTTTGAAAAAATATTTAAGAGAACCATTCATATTCAATCCTCCAATATCTACAACAATCTGATTGTCTCTACCATATGTTTCAGCAAAGGACGCCCCTGATATTATAGCAGTATCGTGCATTTATTATATTATCATAATCAATCTTTTTAAATGATTTAATATATATAAGATTAAAAAAATCTAAAATGTTATAAAATAATAATTTAAATATATTTTTATTTTATAACTAATAAAATTATGAGTTTATATTCATCCTTACAATCATCAAATGTATTACATATAAAAGATTCACATGTTCAAGAACAAACTAAAGAATTATCTAATTTATGTTTTATTTTTACAAGATGTATTAAAAATGATTCTCATAAAGAATTATGGAAAGAATGCCTTAAATGTATACGCACTTATTATAAAAATGAACATATTGTGATAATTGATGATAATTCTAACAAAATGTTAATTGAATCATTACCAAATGACTATAATTGGATGTTAAATAATGTCACTATTATACAATCTGAATTTCCTGGAGCAGGTGAAATATTACCATATTATTATTTTTATAAATTAAGATTCGCAAAAAAAGCAGTAATTTTACATGATTCTATGTTTATTCAACAAAAAATAGATGAAAATATTATTAATAACTTACAAGATATGTTGTTTTTATGGGATTTCCCCATTACATGTAAATGGTTAGATGATGAAAATTACAGAAATAATTTTGATTTTATTTTATATTCATTTCTTTCAAAATTAAATAATAATGACGATATTATTACCTTGTATGAATCAAATAATTGGAAAGGATGTTTTGGTACTACAGGATTAGTAACTTTAAATTTTGTAGACAAAATACAAAATAAATATAATTTTATAGAATCATTTAAAAATATTAATAATCGTTCAGAAAGACAACTATTAGAAAGAGTTATATCAATAATCGCAATACATGAATCAAACAATAATATCGATAATATTAGTATATTTGGTTCAATTTTTACGCATCCTCAAGCATTTGGTTATTCATTTGAAAATTATAAATACAATCCATTAAATGTTCCTATTTTAAAATGTTGGAATAGTAGATAATATATAGTATAATTATTCAAATCAAATAATCTTATCTTCTGTTAAATGAATGGTTTCTAATAAATTATCAATAATTTTTCCTGTTTTATCATCTACTTGTTCAGTGACAGTTTTAACAATACCAATATATGTTTCTTTATCCTTATCGCTAGACATCCAATTCGGTTTGTCTTCAATGTATTTATTGATATTAACTGTTTGTATTTTTGAAATTGCATTTATGGCATTTTTTGTTTTATGATTATCAACATCTTCTTTCCATTTTTCTTCCTTTATATATAATTTTTTCCTTTTTTTATCACTACACCATAAGGGTCTCTGTATCATTGGTAATTTATTTAGATGATTTATAAATATATTACTTATTCCTTTTGCTAATCCTTTTTCTTTGCTAAATAACAAATCATTTACAGAGATTTCTATATTTTTCAAAAAATCATCCATACTAATAGCATCTTTACATTGTTCATTTAAAAAAATGTTCACATTAAAATTTTGTTTTATATTATTTGTGTTATTTGTGTTATTCGTATTATTTGTGTTAATATTATTATTATTTCCCAATTTTGGAATCATTTCAGTAATTGTATTTTGGAGAGATGTATTTTGTTCGATTAATTTCATAATAAGTTCTTTATATTCTGTTTTTTCTTCGGATTGTTCTTTATGTAAAACCATTTTATTTTCATTAGTTTCATTACACTTCTTACGATGAACAGATAATCCTTGTTTATATTTATAACCTTTTCCGCATTCACAATTGAATTTTGCGACTTTTGCGACTTTTGCGACTTTTTGGTCATCATTGGTCATCATTATATGTTTTGCTGTCAACAAATGTTTAGCATAATCATGTTTCCTTACTGTATTGTAGTCACATATTAAACATTTGAAAATGGTTGCGACTTTTGCGACTTTTTGGTCATTCGCTTGGTCATCATCGGTCATCATTTTTTATAAAACAATATTTTATTTTTAAGTATTTTTTCTAAAAAATCAAAAAAAATTAAAATTTTCAAAAAACAATAATTTCACACCATTATGCTCATCATTTTATCATTTTCATAAATTGTTGTTACCATAACTTTTTTTCATTTTTTAAGAAAAAACAAGTTTCAAAAGTCCCCCAAAAAAAGCCAAAAAACCTTGTCCAAAAAAAATTTGGCCAGGAAAGATTGGAAAATAAAAAATTTCAATATTTTTAGAATGGTAATAAAAAAAATAAATACAAAAAATAATGTTAAACGAAAATACACTACAAATAAAAAAAATTGAAATACTTTTTATTAAACCATACAATTGTATAAAACACACCCCAAACCGAGCTTAAACTCTTTGACACAACAACATGACGGCCCTGATTCGCACCCCGTTTACTTACTACTACTGCGGCAATGGTCTAGGAATGAAGCTACGCTCCGGAACTACAATCAACTGTATCAAGAACACTCCCTTCTTCGATGACCTGAACAACCTCTATCGTCATATGCCAGTTGATTCAAGATATGAAGACGAACGTGTTACAGACTTCGTATATGATTACAGCAGCGATTGCTTCACTGTCAACAACCTCATCCGTTTCATCGAGAAGTACCATGATGTTCTTCGCGAGTCGCCCTATCTTCTGGGTTGTTATAAGGAGCAGCTCGGTCACCTTAATTCTCTGATTGAGATGATTGAGAATAACCAAATCACGTGTAAGTGTTTTCAGTACTTTTCATGGAGGATTAACGACGGTGAGTGTATGTTAACGAAAGAGTATGATTATCTAACATCTGCCGGCCATGATGCGTACCAATCGATTAAAAACCTAAAAATGACGGACCCCGGCTTTTACCGTTACAGAACCCTTTACCGTCTCTATCGTACTAACTTTTTGATTCCCACTGAAGAAACAGACAGCGAAGGCAACCAAGTGAAGAAGCATGATTACGCCCAGATTCTGTGCGAGCTTAAGCTCTGGCAAAAGTACTTCGCCAAGGAGCATCTTACTCGCGTGAAGGCGTTTAGTACGATTCTCAACAAGATTACGATTGAAGATTGTGTTGGTAAAATTATTGAGTTTCTATAAACAAAACAATTCACCCCTAGATTCAGTAAGTATAGTTTTTGTAAATAAAGTAACCCTTTTTTATTTTGAGAAAATGATTTCGACTGGACAGAGTCGACCAATCAGAAACGAGTATTCTGTTAACGCGCTGCCCACCCACTCCTTCTCCTTCCCTTGTCAATGAAATAATTTCTCTATATAAATATATGCCCAGACGAATAACTAGAATTCACAATCACAAGCGTAGACCGCGCAATAAAACACACAAATCTAGAACATATAAAATCAAACAAAGAGGTGGACGATGAGGTGGAATTAATCCATTCACTACAGGTAAAAATAAATAAACTTACCTTTCTATTCTTCTAATTTCTAATTCTTTATCTGTGATGACGGAATGAATCAAAAACATTTGTAGATTTATTCCCGACAATAAGATAAGATACGATAGGATTTATAAACATAATATATAAATAATCAAAACTATTTATATATAAACCTATATCAATATCAACACATCATCAACACTTTAAAAATATTTATAGATAAAATTCGCAAAATGAGTTGAATTTTTTTCAATATATTTTCTCTCTTCTTCTGTTAAAACAATATCCCAATTTGTTTTATTTTTTTTATCTAATATATCATTTATAACTTCATTAAGACCTATCTTTTCTAAATTATGACGACTATAATTTGTTTTATTTCCATCTTTAAACGTTACAAACCCAACAAATCTAGCATGAGTAACAATTTTGTAAGCGAGAATTCGCATGTTTGTATATATATTATATGAATATATGTTATTGTTTTATATAATTTCAAGTATCAATTTATTATCATCATAGATTATATATTAATACAATTTAAACAAATATGTGTATAGAAATAAAAGCATTATAATCATAATCATTTAACGAATGTCATTATCAACATTAAAAATAAATGATATTATATCACTTTCGCCAAATGATAAGAAAATAATTAATCATAAAAATTTATATGAAAAATTATTATCTTCAAAAAAACATACAGCAAAAAAAATTTTAATTATGGGAAGCCAAACATCATTTGAATTTAACGAATATTTTAAACATGCACATATAGATTATATCGATGTTTTGGATAAAGTACCGTATCATTTTATAAATGATAAAACGAAAATATATGGTACCAAAGGTAAAACAAATATAGAATCTTTAGTAGATGAAATATTCGTTAAAAATATTAAATATGATATTATAATTGATGATGGAATTCATACTGAAAACACAATTGATTTTTATATGACATTTTATACAAAATGGATAGCAGACGATGGGATTATTATTATAGAAGATGTAATGGATTGGTTAGAAAATTTAAACCATTCTACTCCAAAACAATTAAGACAATATGTTGAAATTTATAAAATCACGGATTTAAAAAATAAATTAGATGATGTAATCTTTGTCATAAATCAAACAAATCGACCATATAACAGATTATAGATTATATATTATATATTATTTTTATTCTTACATTTACATTTACACTTTTACAATATTTCGAGCAGTTATGTCTATGTCTATATTTGAAAATAAATTATATAAATTAATATAATATAATCTATAATCACAAAAAATTGAAATACTTATATCACATATATCTTACATGACAAGACAAACAACATAGATATAACAAATATGGGATACACTAAAATAAAATATACTCAATATTATTGCTCGTCTGATGAAGGAATGAAACTTAGGTCAGGAAAAAGAATAAATTGTATAGAAAATACAGAACTATCACATGACTTTGAGCGTATAAAATATGATATATACCCATATGAATATTCTCATTATGGTAAAACATGCCGAAGTGCGTTTGTAATGTTTGAATTTTTCGAAAAATATTATGAAATATTATATGATAAACCCGAGTTGAAGACGTTATATTATTCGATTTCAAAGTATCTAACAAATATCATACTCCCTGATTTGAAAAGCGATTATAGCAAATGTTTTTGTGACATAGAACGTAGGCAGGGCGACAGAGAGTGTGTATTATTCAGAGAATACGAACATCTTGATGTAGAACGCGAACATCACGCAGATTATATAGGTATAGGTAAAGAGTTGATCGACACCTATACTGGGTATCAAAACCGTAAAAACTATCGTCTTTATCATAGAAATTTTATTAAAGTTGAATTTATGAGAGTAAGACGTTATTCATTTCCCATGCCAAAACACGATATAACACAAATCATCGCGGAAACAGAACATTGGTTATCTTATTTTAACCGTCTAAACAAATCAGACAGACTAGAGTTAAATAAATTATTATCTAAAAAAACAATTTCAGATTGTGCTTCTATTATAACATCATTCTTGTAGAAACATTCTTGATTAAAACTATAAATCTATAAACAAAAATAAATTTATAAATTTATAAAAATAAAAATATAAAATTGAATTTAATTTTTCTATTTTTTATGATAATCTAGATTAAGTTATATAGATGAAAAGTATATTATGTAAAAGTACAAAATATACAAAACAAAAAAAGAAACGAGTTACATTCAAAGATGATTACGAAAAAAAATATTTCAAATTCTTGATATTATTTACATCAATCACTCTATCATATTCATTATATTGTTTCATAACTTCTCACTTCCATATATTGATTCCATTCCCATTCCCATTCTCATTCCGACTCCCAATCAAATTTCGGATTCCTATTTGAACATCTTTATAAAATCATCAATAAATTTCGAATATAATTTATCTTTTAGATTTTCATAAGTTACCATGTCAAATATAGTTTTTTTACTGTTATAGGCATCCTTTTTTGATAGATATTTCAATAGTGTAAATAAACTAATATTATTATGTTCTACTGCTATTTTTTTCCATAAATAAAAAAATGTTTCATATACATGAATGTAATAATCATCCTTATCGTTTTTCAAATTATTCAAATGTGTTAACAATGATTTATTAAATTTTATTTTTATTCTCTCATATTCTAATTCATTTGATTTTACATCTATTTTTTTATTTGGTATAAAATCAATAAAATCAACCTCATTCATATAATTTAAATCGTCTTTTGTTAAATGTTTCATTATTATATATTAAATTAGATTTAATTATATTTAATTACGTTTCTTATGTTTAAAACGTCTAGTTTTTTTCTTATATAATTTATTTTTTCTTCTATGAGCTTTCGTCTTTTTACTCTTTTTCCCCGATCTCCCTCCTCTCCTAGCTTGTTGTTCGTCAACTGGTGGTTTTACGGATGCTAATACATAATCTCCTTTAGTTGCGCCTGGACCAGAATATCCTCCAAAAGCTTCTTGATTTACTACATTCTCTGGTAAACAAGTCAATAACCATATACTTCTTGACCCTGCTTGTCTATCATTTGATAAAGTTCCTCGTTTAGCATATCCATTTGAAAGGAAGGGTTCGATTTCACCTCGATATGATGTTTCAATTCTACCACTATTGCTTCTATTACTTCTACTACTATCGTAATAAAAAATATCACGTACAGTATTTGAATTATATGTTCTATTTCCTATACTTGTATAACCACCATAAATAAGCGCGCCATTTAATTCTTGAGTAGAATCGCCTAATGCTTTCAAGTGAGAGCATTTCAAAAAATTAAAATAATTGTATTTTGTTAACATAATGTCCCAACATAATTCACTTATTTCATTTGGAGAACGACCAGGAAAAGATGTATACATACTTGTCCATATTTTTCGAATTGTCTCAATTACATTACCTAATACATTACAAGCTCCTAATGTTTTATCATCGTCTTTACTAGATACATTCATATTTGTATCTTTTGAAATAAACAAATAATCTTCACTAGCATTGTTTCCACTAGTAACAGTATCGTTCATTCCATTCCCGAGATAACAGTTCACTACAATTCTACAGTCAGCTGGTGTTGGTTTGCCTACTATATATCCAAGATTATAATATAATGATTTATTACTATTCTGAAACATGATATTCATATCAGCGGTTTCTAATTCTTTAGCATTAAGAGCGGATTGATAATTACTGCATGTCGACTGAGCATCGTTAATTGATGACATTGGACAAAAAGAATTATTTTTACTTAATTTACCTGGCCAATTATTTACAGCATTATTGATTAATGTTTTATTTATATTTTTCCATTTATTTAAAACATTTCTTTGTTCCTCGCCGGTCGGTATTGCGTTACGTGGAAATATCCTTCTTAATATTGTATCTGTAGTTTTTAGTGTTTTTTGGTCTATATCTCCTGTAAATAAATCGCCCCACATGGTATTAATATTCTCCCCATCAATACGTTTTGTATTTATTAAACTAAAGAATCTTTCCATTTTTTCTTTGTTATTATTATTCAATAAATCAGATTCTTTTAAAAGAATATATATAGTACAAAGGTAAAATATCAAATTACCTATATTTTTACGATAATCAATACTATTTGTATCACGTATTCCATTTAAAAATTGAAATAATTGATTTATTTTAGATTCGTTGATCGTATAAACACCAGATTGTTGTGTATCATTAATTGATTCAGTTATTATTAACGATGCTTTTGCTGCGTAACGTGTGAGTTCACTTGCCCATTGTTTATTTATTTCACCCTCTGCTTCTCTCCTAGCATTATCTAATTCTATTTTTCTTCGCTTCAATTCGTTCAATTTTTCTTGTTCGATTGTTCTAAGCGTCGCTAAACAATGTTGATTCAAAATCTTTGTATAATGGTCACATATTCCAGTAATTAGGTGTTCATTAGAAAAAATTCTTAATGTATCTGCGTTTCGTTTTGTTCTTTGATCATAAATTTTATTACAAATATTACTATAAAGTGTACATATTTTATTTCTAGTTTGTTCATAATATATTCTAGTATTTTCGTCATTTTGAAACAAAGCATCAAACAAATCTTTTTGATAACATCGAGAATCTTGATTTTCACCAATAATTGCGTTTATAATATCAAATATATCCCGAATTTCATTTGTATCTATATCTTTAAACCGAGCGCAAATTTCTTTTATATTATTTACAGCTTCATTTGCTAGAGAACAATTCATTTGTTGATTGGGTTTAAGTGTAGGATTAATAATTTCAACAGTATTATTTGCGCTTCGTTTCATTACACGAACTCCACCAGTTTGAATACTTGTTGATTGTGATTGTGATTGTGATTGTGATAGTGTATCTAAAATAATTTCTTTTATTTCATTTTTAAAGTATGAACTATGTAATAATTGTATAGCAAAATCATCTTGCATATTTCTAACAGAAGCCCATCTTCCATCGATTAGTATATTTTTCAAAATAGCTGGATAAGTATTCACTCTTGTTTGATCACCAAATAATTTCTCTAAGTTTGCCTTAAGAGTTGGATAATTGCGCAATAATTTTGCTCTATTATTGCTTATACTATTCATACCATCGTACGTATTTATAATCTCAATATAATCTAATCTATCAAGCATAGGATTATAATTTTCAAAAATAAGGCACGTTAATTCATCTATTATCATATTTTGTGATTTATAAACTATCTCAGTTGGATACTTAATATAACGTTTAATATAATTTTTATCCAGGATATCAAGAAGTTCAGCCCTTACTTTGAAAAATAATTTCATATTATCATATGTAAAAGATAGATTATTCGGAATCCAATATAAATTATTATTTAATATATCTTCATTACTGGTATAGTATTGATACATATATAATTCAACATATCTATCATATATTTTATCAATAATTTGAATTTCAACTTCTTTATCAATATTTAAAAATATTTTATTTTTTTCAATCGTTTCTATTTGTTCATTTAATATAGACATGTATTCTATATCTTGTTGATTTTCCCTTACATTTCTTACATCTTTTAAATTTCTTAATCCTTCTTCCATTTCATTATATCTATCATAATAATTTTTTTCTATATGATATGATTCAATCGTCAATGCTTTTAATATATTATAAAAACTTTTATTTAGTTCTAATGACTCGATTTGATTAAAAAATGCGTCTATCGCATAAACTCGATTTGTTTCAGGAAGTTGATTCTGAACAGATACTTGCGGAGGCGGAGGTGGAGGAGGAGGCACAACATTGGACGGAGGCGGTGGAGGACCTTCTAGTTCAATTGCCATATCATCTGGTCCTTGATCAACGGGTGGTGGAGGTAATACGTTAGAACCTTGTTGTCCTTCTTCTTCTTGATTACCATTCGCTCCACCTTTTTTTAATTTTCTTTTTATCGTTTTATACATTTTTTTCCTATTTAAAATACGACGTTTTATGCGCATTCTTCTGGTTTTTTTTCTTATTTTTAAATATTTACCTCCAAATTGTTCTGGAGAAGATTGTTGTTCTCCTATGTTCTCGCCCGATATTGTGTCTATAGGTTTGCTTCCAATATATCCAGTAATTGACAAAACTAGTTCTGATACATATTCTTCTAATTGAAATGCTAACATACTATTTAAATTAAATAGATTTATTACCTTTTCTTCTAATGTCATCGATTGAATTTCAGGGTCTGGATTATTTAATTGTTCAAATAAACCAATTAAATTTTCATCATTCCCATTAAGATTATTTAAAAAAGGATAATTTCCATATTCTATTATATTAAGATTGTTATTTATTTGGCTTTCGGGTTCAATTGTATCATAAACGGTATTATCATATGGTAACAATGGAGTTTGTTCATAAAAAATAGTATGTGTCAAGTAATCAAATAAACTATCATTTAATATTTGACCATTTTCATAATATAATGTTATACCTTTTTCAAAATTATTTCCAAAAGTATCAATCATTTCTTTCATCATTTTTTCCCAATTGCTATTTAACATAATCGGATTTTTTTCAATATATTCGTCAAATTCTTTATACGATTCAACTTCTTCGTTCGATTGATTTTGAGGCAAATTAGACGTAGATTCTTTTTCTGGGAGTATTATTTTTTTAATATCAATATCTTTACCATATTCGACCTCTACCCTGCTGTCGTCATACGATGATGGCATTATAGCAACATCTCGTCCACCAAATAGTTTTTTTCGTTTTCTTGGATTGGTATCTATTTCTTGTATTGGTTCAGCGGAATCAGTTAATCCAATCATTCTTCTGATTGCGTCGACTTTTTTAGCTAAAGAATTCAACCGATTTGTTCCTGCTCCACCATATCTAAAATCATGTATAAAGTCAGACGCAAATATATTATTAATATAATATAACATTCCGCTATCTGGTAAATTTATTTCCATTTGATTGTTTGCCATATATAATAGTTTGACAAAATACTTTATAAAATTGAAAGCAATAATCGATAATATATTATTGAATAACTAACAACAAACGACAAACAACAAATGACAATGACAACTATAATCAATACATTTAATCTTAATTCAAATGAGCAATTTCAAATCAACCCCGAAATGATTAATATGAATATAGTAAACCTAAACAACATTGATTCAAATATGAATATCATTAAGAATTATAATCATTATTTCATGAACATTCCATTTAAATTAATTCATAATCAAGAACAATCAACATCAACATCAACATCAACATCAACATCAACAGCAACACATATAATTACGAATTATTATGCTATAAATTATTTATCAAATGTGAATGTTTCCATAAAGTCAATGAAAGAAGTAATAAAGAACGATTTTAAACTATCAAATGATTTTGATATTATTATTTATACAGAGAGTGGAACCGGATTGGATATTAATGATTTTATAAAACAATTGTACCCAAAGAGAAACTTAGAAAATATTACAGTATGTGAAATTATGAACAAAAACACTGGATTTCATATACGTCCGCATACCAATACCAATCATCATAACATTCCCACCAATGTAGATAATCCATCTCTATTGATTCAACCAGGAACCGACCAATCAAATCAATCGCATATGCCGTCATTAACATCTTCTATCCATAATATAAATGACTGTCCAGTATGTTTTACAACATTGGAACATATAAGAACAAACTATTTTGTATGTAGACATCATATTTGTTATAGTTGTTTTACAAATTGGAGAGATAGAAATGGTAATGAAGCAACATGCCCATTATGTAGGTCAAGATTAAATATTGTATGAATACAAAAAAACGAATCATACAATTCAAATAACCACTCAGAGAATTTACAAAAAAATACTTCATTTATAATACTAATAGTAACAATGCTATTATTAGTATTATGAAATTTTTATGTGTATATAATTAAATAAAAATAAAATATAATAATATATCTTCATCAAAATGTGGAAATTAATCGCATTTATTGTTTTATTTGAAATTTTTCTTAATTTTACTAGACAAAACGCAATAAATTGTTTATTGAAAAAACCACTTGTATTGAGTATTTTAACTATACACCACATGACAAACGCATTCCTTTTATATGGATGGTTATTTAATAATAATATATTGTTAAGTATTCACGTTTTATTTTGTATATCTATCATGATATATTGGACATTAAATAGGGGACTATGTGATGTTACTGTATATGTAAATGAAAAATGTGATTGGAAAAAAGAAGAACTACTTAGAGACATTTTATATTATTCTGGATTAAAACAAAGTAAATTATGGAAGCAAAAAAAATTACATTATGTTATTATTTCCTTATTATGTTCAATAAGTATATATAAATTAATAATTAATAACGCAACGATAACAGTTTAAAGCGAATTTATTATATATGAATAAATCAAACTGATAATTGACGACATCCGATAATATGAACAAACAAACAGAACTTAAACGATGGTACAACATATGTAGTGAACCAGATTGTATGAAAAAGTTTTCAAAAGACCACGATGTTCATACAGACCATCTAGATTTAACATTTTCAAATCCGGTAGCTTATCCTAAAGATAAATATAATTTAATTCTTATTGGAATTTTTTCTACAAATTTATATTGTATGAGTTGTGCTCATAAACATGCTCATCGAGTTTATTATAACAGAGGCAATCCAGAGCCATATAATATAAATTTTATTAGAAATATCGCATATTAAATATCTTATGTTTTACGTGCTTTATGTCTACAATTTTTTACAGTTCCAATACCTCCACTAGCTAAACTATGGGGTTTGTAATATACTTGAGCATTATTTGTAAAAAGACTTGTCATAAAAAAAGGTCTATATCCATGAAACATTTGTATTATTTATAATATATAATTATAAATATTTATATTTATATATTTATTTTTTAAATATACATATATAAGAAATGGCGGAATTTAGATGCTTTGATACATATGTACTAAATAATTATTCTAGTTCTGATTATACCAAAAAGAAAAAAAGGAAAACGTTGTTTGAAAATGCTCAAACAATTGCGATAGGAAATTCGAATTATCAACAAGGTATATCAGTAAACGCAATACCACCAGGCTATTTACAAAAAACATCAGGAGGTACATATTATGCTCCTGTTTATGTAGGAACGAAAGGAAGCAATCGTTGTTTATTAGGAGCAAATAGTTATGATTTATTATATGATGTATTATATGGAGCTAAACCGTATAATGATACATATAAACAAATCGCAACTGACATAACAGATTCACTTCCCATTCCTCCTCAAGATTGGGTGGGTAATATGATGCAAATTAACTTTAAATCTGAAGCAAATCCAGATGTTACAATTGGTCCGGCAATTTGTGATAAACCAGCGAATGGCACTCCAAATAAAATGGACTATGCTGCTAGACAAGATTTCTTACCAAAATATGATGATGTCGATGGGAATCCTCCTACAGATTTCCCCGGTATGTCAATTGACCCTGAATATAATATATTCTATCCGCAATGTCCGAGTAAATATAAAACAAATAATTATTATAAAAATATAAAATATAATTCAAGTATATTATTTTCAAGTAAAGAAACATTACCACAAACTATAAACTTTTTAAATAATAAATTGTATCAAAATGTTAAAACATTCCCGTATCCTTTGGACTTTAATGCTTCTAAATGTCTTACACTACAAGAACTCATTGATTTAATCTTTCCTCCACCTCCACCACCTCCTACATTTTTTGACGTTTCAGGTATTACTTTCCTTGAGTACGGACTTTCCGTTACCTACGGAAATGGTGTTTTCATTGCTGTTGGAAAAAGTTCAGATGGAAATACCATTTTACGTTCTACAGATGGAATTACTTGGCAGACAGTAGGCGGAACACGATTTGATGCTCTTGGAGAAGGTAGGTCGGTTGCTTATAATGGTGCTGACACATGGGTCGCAGTAGGATATAGTTCAGATGGAAATAATGTATTAAAATCAGAGGATAATGGACTTACATGGTCAGTTGGAATGTTAGGCGATTTACCAGCTAACTTTACTGGAAATTCAATTGCTTATGGGAATGGTTTGTGGGTAGTTGTAGGTACAGATGGTTCCGCTACAAACACTATTTTTAATTCTAACGATGGAAATACTTGGAGTAATGTTTCAGGTATTCAGTTTAATATACAGGGAAAATCAGTACAATATGGAGGAGGTAAATGGGTAGCAGTCGGCGAGGATTCCACTGACCAAAATAATATATTATATTCAATGGATGGTCAAACTTGGAATATATCTACAGGTGCCCTTTTTTCAAGTGGATATGGAAACAAAGTTGTATTTGGGGGCAAAGACCGTTGGGTTGCTCTGGGAACGAGTGATGATAATAATCACATATTAACTTCAAGTGACGGAATGAATTGGGTAGCAGCAACCGGTGATATTTTTAGCACAGAAGGTTTATCAGTAGCATATGGAGGTGGTGTTTGGGTTGCTGTAGGTATTGATATTGGTGGAAATACAATAATTGCTTCTGGTAATGGATTAGAATGGACATATGTTTCTGGTCTTAAATTTAACGTAAAAGGTAATTCGGTTGCTTACGGAGGTGGTAGATGGATAGCAGTCGGTGAAGATACACTTGGAAATACAATTTTATCATCTAGTAATGGATTTACCGATTGGGAACAGGCTTATGGACAACAATTCTCAACTTCAGGAACATATGCTATATATGAAGGTAATGAATGGGTTTCAACAGGAACAGGTCCTACTTTATTATATGGATATTCTATTGTGTAAAATATTTAGATTAAGAATCTCAATTGATTTTTTTGGGCAAAAATACCACAGCAACATTTATTTTCAGGAACAAAATCCCAATGAAATGTTTTCAAAATACAAGATTTTAATATATTCATATTGAAGATAGACCAATTGCCTCCTAATTTTACTACAACGGCATCTCCGTTTTCATAAAAAAATTCCACAATTAATACATGCCATTGACTATATATTCGGATTGCTGTATTATCACGAATCGCAATAATTTTAAAATCATCATCAAATAAGATTCTAAGCTCATTTAGTAAATAATTCATGTGCCATTGAGATATAATGGCTCTTTTTTTCTCTAGTAAATTTACGTTCATTATTATATATAATGTAATATTTTATTATATATAATTGTTATTATATCATTATCATTATACAGATTTATTCTAATTTATAATATATTACTTATTTGAATGATTAACAACGGTTCCTATTTGTTTTCCTTGATTCGATTCCATACTTAATGGACCATGTTTAAAATTACTGCCATATAGTTTTCTTCCATGGTCGCACTTTAATCCCGTTGTACCGGGTAAATAAATATTCCAAACACGAGGGTCTACAGGTCCAATTGTATTATAAACAATATCAAATAAACCTTGTTTATTAACCATTCCAACTCTTACATATTTTGATAAGTGATTATTATAATTCAATATCACTTCTCCTTCAGGTGCTTCATATGGATTTTCTGTCATATGTTCTCTTATCATAGTTAAATCATCTGATTTGTCTAATTCAGAAATTGCTCTAGCCCAAAGAGAAAATCCTATAAAACTAGACTCCATTGGGTCATTGATAATTTTTGTAGGGCCTTCACCATAAAAATTTTTATATTCTTTCACAAATTCATGATTTGTATCTGATCTTAACGATTGAAAATAACTCCATACAGCATAATGTCCGATAGCACGTTCAGGTTTCATCAACGTAAATGTATGTTCTGTTATACTAAATGAAACGATTGGATATACTTCTGACATAGGAATATAAATTTTATTTCCTTTATTTTTTTCAATATACATATCATATAGTGTGTCGAAAAATGCTATATTTGCGGTTGTTCCATTTATAGTGTTTAGGATAACACAATTTTTATTCGTCAAAATTCGTTTAGCAGCTTCTTTATATTCAGTACTTCCATATGGAAAATATTCTTCTCCGGCAATTCTACCACCATTTTTATTAATAATGGCTTTCATAATTGTATTTGCTGTTCTAGAATAAACGGAATCTGTTCCAACTAAATAAAATGTATTTCCAATGTTATTTAAAGCCCATAAAACGCCTACTTCAAGTTGTTGATTCGGGGTAGACCCAGTATAAATGATATTAGGAGAACATTCTTGTCCTTCATATTGTAAAGGATAAAATAAAAGAGCGTTGTTTTGTTCAACAATGGGTTTCATTGCTTTTCTATCAGCAGATGTCCATCCTCCAAATATAACTCGAATACCATCATTTATAAATTTTTGGACTTCTTTTTTATATACTTCTGGGTCTGATTTACCATCAACAATATCAGCAACTATTTTTCTTCCATTTATACCTCCATTTTCATTTACTTTCAAAATTTGTAATTTCATCATTTCAACCAATGGAATCGCATTTGTTGCTCCTGTGACAGAGTGAATGACTCCAATTTTAATAACTCCAATAAAAAAATAATGAATGACAAGATAAAATAGTATGAAACAAATTAAATATTTCAAATAATTATTGAATATATTTCCAAAATTATCTGCTTTTAATTTTATAGAATTCAAAAATAAAGAAATAGCTGATAAAATTATCATAATAGAGCTATAATATAATATAGTATGAGTTGCTCGCAAGTTTATATATTTATTGTATATAACTTGACTAAATACTAATAAAGGAGCAACCGTTATTAAAAATACAAAAATAAAATGAATTGTCTTATCAGATATTAATGATTTATCCAATATAAATACAATAAATGTGGCAAACAACCCTATTAATATATCATTAAATTGTCCAATAAACCTACTTTGAAACATTTTATTATATATTTATTTAATATATAATAAATGAAAACAGATTTTTTTTTTAGAATCGTTGTTTTAATTATATTTATATATGCTATTATTGCTTTTATATATGGATTTATTAATACAATCGTATTAGTTCTTATTATATTAGCAATGATAGTTACTTATATATTAACACAACAATTCGATTATTCTGTCGCTGAAAACAAATGGAGATTTTTGGCTACAATTGGTTCAATTACGACTGCTATTTCTTTACTAATCAATGCGAGTGTATTTATTAAAAATGAAAAAACACAAGTAGACCAAAATATGATTAGTTTTAATAAAATTGTTTCAGATTCATTTGGAAAATTAGAAGATAATTTTATGAAGGATTCTCAAAAATTAGGTTATTTATAT
>Ga0255174_1000236_pt1 | contig 28548 bp, 31 predicted proteins | sample Atl_Atl_RepB_8d_FD_189953 | JGI IMG/M metagenome (GOLD analysis project Ga0255174, IMG submission 189953) | Freshwater microbial communities from Altamaha River, Georgia, United States - Atl_Atl_RepB_8d | ecosystem: Environmental > Aquatic > Freshwater > River | place: USA: Georgia | collected...
GATTTTCTGCTTGTCTTTTTTACCATTGCATCACCTTCACGCATTAAAGCTCTAAGGGCTGTTGGTGCTGTGTAGAAAATATTTACTTTGTGTTTATCAATCACCTGCCAAAAACGACTTGCATCAGGGTAACTTGGAACTCCTTCAAAAACCAAAGTTGTTGCTCCGTTAGAGAGTGGACCATAGACAATATAACTATGTCCAGTGACCCAACCAATATCTGCAGTACACCAATAAATATCTCCATCCTTATAATCAAAAACGTATTGATGAGTCATTGATGCATAAACTAAATAGCCTCCAGTCGTATGCATTGCACCTTTTGGTTTTCCTGTTGATCCAGAGGTATAAAGAATAAATAAAGGATCTTCGGCATTCATTTCTTCAGGTTTACAAGTTGTAGACATTTTAGAAGTTAACTCGTGATACCAAACATCACGTTTTGAATCGAAAGATACGTTACCGCCAGTTCTTTTTAGAACAATACATTTTTTAACGGCAGGGCATTTCTTTAATGCTTCATCAATATTTTTCTTTAAAGGAATTACTTTTTGACCTCTCAATCCTTCATCAGCGGTAATTACAAATTCTGATTTACAATCTAAAATTCTGTTAACAATAGAGTCTGGAGAAAAGCCACCAAATACTACTGAATGAATTGCTCCAATTCGAGTACAAGCAAGCATCGCGTAAACACCTTCTGGAACCATGGGCATATAAATTGTAACTCGATCACCTTTTTTAACTCCAATTTCTTTTAATCCGTTTGCAAGTTTGCAAACTTCATCACTTAATTGTTGATAGGTAATATTTTTTGATTCTTTTGGATCATCCCCTTCAAAAATAATAGCTGTTTGGTTTGCTCTTTTTGGAAGATGTCGATCAATACAATTATAAGAGACATTGGTTGTTCCGTCATAGAACCATTTAATAGAAACTTTTTTTGTACTGTAAGTTACTTCTTTGACTTTAGTATAAGGTTTAAACCAATGAATTCTTTTGCCTTCATCTGCCCAAAACTTTTCATTATTCTCAATAGATTCTTTATACTTAGCTTCGTAAGCTGATTTATTAACGTATGAATTTTTTGACCACTCTACAGGTACTTTAAAAAGTTTTTCGCTCACTAATTCCCCCTTAATTTTTTTAAATTCTACCCATCTTACATATTATTTTCCAGCTTTTTGAATCTATAGGCATTACTGATAATCTGCTTTGTTTTATTAGGGGTAAGTGGGAAATTGCCTTATTTTCTTTAATATCAGTAAGTGAAACAGGTTCTATTAAATCTTTATAATAAGCGACTTGAACTGCCACAAATTTTTTTTCTTTATCCGTTGGATCAATAAAAGCTGGTTTAATAACTTTTACTATTCCAATAATTTTTTTATCTTCATTGGAATGATAAAAAAAACAAAGGTCATTAGATTTCATTTGTTTTAAATAATTTGCAGCTTGATAATTTCTAACTCCATCCCAAACAGTTCCTTTTAGACCTGCTTTTTTTTGATCTTCAAACGACCATACCGAGGGTTCTGATTTTACGAGCCAGTAGTTCATGCAAATTTTTTTGTATTTTTAAGGGGTGTTCGTGTCAAAACAAAGCCAAACTTATCTATATAAATCAATGTTTTTTAAAATTTAGCAGTGTAAAATTAATATTTTACACCGGCTCCTTTTAAAAAAGGTGCTTCAGGATCTAAAGGCCATCTTGGCTTTGCAAGAACTTCAAGATTATCCTCAATTCCTTTTTTAAATCTTTCAATACCAGCCCAGGCGATCATAACCCCATTATCACTACAAAGTTCAATGGGAGGAAAAAAATTTTCAAAACCCATTTCATGACTTAATTTATCTAAGTTACTTCTAATGCTTTTGTTTGAAGCAACACCGCCAGATATTACAAAAACTTTTTTATCTTTTTTATATTTGGAAATAAACTCAGTCATGGCTGATTTACATTTTATATAAAGAATTTCATTGATTGTTTTTTGAAAAGAAGCTGCAAGATTTTCTTTGTCTTTTTCAGTTTTTATTTTTGATGATAATTGTAAGATTGCTGTTTTTAAACCCGCAAAGGATAAATTGCATCCTGGATGATTTAATATAGGTTTAGGCAAAACATAAGTTTTTTCATCTCCATTTTTGGCAAGCTTTTCAATTTTGGGTCCACCTGGAAATTCAAGGCCAATCATTTTTGCTGTTTTGTCAAAAGTTTCTCCAAGGGCATCATCAATCGTTGTTCCAATTCTTTTATATTTTCCAATTCCTTCGACAATTAAAAATTGAGTATGTCCTCCAGAAACTAAAAGCAAAAGATAAGGAAATTCTATTTTGTTAAAAATTCTTGCTGTGAGCGCATGAGCTTCCAAATGATTAATTGCTAGGAATGGTTTTTTTAAAATTCCTGCAATGCTTTTTCCAGCACTTAATCCAACCATCAAACATACTAAAAGACCCGGACCTGCTGTGGCTGCAACTCCATCGAGTTCTTCAAATTTACATTTACTATCGTCTATGGCTTTTTTTATTATAATATCAATCTTTTCAGCGTGTGATCTTGCAGCGTTTTCTGGCACGACTCCTCCAAACTTTAAATGTTCTTCAATTTGGCTTGAGACTACGTTTGATAATATTTTAACATTCCCTTTCGTATCTTGTTTTACAACAGCTGCGGCAGTTTCATCGCAACTAGTCTCGATTCCAAGGAATGTTAAATCTTTTTTCATAGATGTATTGAGTGTGCTTACCTGTCGCTATAAAAAGTAGCGGTAATATACAGCAAAATGTTATTAAATCAGCAAAATGTTAAGAAATAGAAAAATTATTATTGGAACAAGGGGAAGCAGATTATCGCTTGCGCAAACAGAACATTTTAGAGATGAGCTTTTGCTTGCTTACCCAGGAGTTAAAGCTGAACAACTTATTATTAAGATTATAAAAACGTCAGGCGATAAATTTAAAACAGAAAATTTAGGCATGATGGGTGGTAAAGGACTTTTTGTTAAAGAATTAGAAGAGTGTTTGCTTGAAAAATCCATCGATGTTGCTGTCCATTCTCTTAAAGATGTGCCCACTTTTTCATCAAATAAATTATCACTTGGTTGCTTTTTAAAAAGAACAGATGAGCGAGATGCATTCTTGTCTCCAGTTGCAAATTCATTTGCAAATTTAAAACCAGGCTCTACGGTCGGCACTTCTTCTGTTAGAAGATTTTCTCAATTAAAAAGATTAAGAGATGATTTAAAAATTGTACCCATTAGAGGAAATATCGACACAAGGATTAATAAAATGAAAGAAGGAATTTACGATTCCATAGTGCTTGCGGCATCAGGATTAAAAAGATTAGGATTTCATTCTGAAGTAAAAGAATATTTTGAAAAAGACACAATTATTCCATCTGCTGGTCAAGGAATTATAACCGTTCAATGTCGAGAGGAAGACTTTGCTGTTAAAGAAATTTTAAAGACGGTTAATGATAAAGAAACCCAAATTCTAGCTGAAGCAGAACGCTCATTGTTAGAAGTATTAAATGGTGCTTGTGATACTCCGGTTGGTGCGAATGCTATTATTAATGATGAAGGAGAATTATTTTTGCAGGCAGAGTTATTATCTTTAGATGGAAAAAAATCTTTTAGAGCACATAAAACTGGCATTGTAGAAAAAGCAAAGACCATAGGAATCGACGTAGCTGAAGAAATTTTATCTAAGGCTGGAGAAGATTTTATTATTTCGGAGACAAAACTTGCACATACTATTCACAAAAAGTCAGAATAGTTCTGAAATTTTAGTTAATAAATTTATTTCTAAAGGTCATCAAGTAACTAATTTTTCAATATTTAATATAAAGCCAATATTAATATCTGATATTGATTTTAAAAATTTTAGTTCAATTATTTTTACAAGTTCAAATGCAATCCATAATTTAAAAAAAATCGACAACATAAATCATCTCAAATGTTTTTGTGTAGGCGAACAAACAGCTGCAGCTGCAAAAAAGATTGGATTTTTAAATATACAAATTGCTGGTGGTAATTACTTTGATCTTCGTGATCTAGTTTTTAACACTTGTGACAAGACTAAAGAAAAATTAATTTATATTCGAGGAGAGTTTGTTTCCAATGATTTAGAAAAAGATTTTAAACAAAAAGGCTATAATCTAGAAAGTATTATTAATTATACAACAGAACCCAACACAAACATTGATCCAAAATTAATTGATGATCTAAAAAATAAAAAAGTTGATGTTATATTTGTTTACTCAAAGAGGACTGCTGACCAATTGTTAAAGATAATTTTGAATCATAACATTGTAGATGATCTAGGTAATTGTAGTTTGAATTGTATTAGCATTAATGTTGCAAATACTTTAAAAAGGTTGAAGTGGAAAAAAATTAAAGTTTTTTCACCTGGCGAAGAAGAATTATCATTATTATAAAAGGATTTTTAGTGATTATAGATGGAAAAAAATTTGCTCAAAAATTAAAAAAGAAAATTAAAAAAGAAATTCAATCCATAAAAAAAAAAACAAGATTAGCACCTGGTCTTACCGTTATTCTTTTAGGACATCATGCTCCAAGTGAGATTTATGTTAGAAATAAACAAATTTCAGCGAAGGAAGTTGGCATTAATTCTAAAGTTTTAAGATTTAAAAGTTCTATTTCAGAATCAAAATTGATCTCAGTTATTAGAAAATTAAATAAAGACAAAAAAGTTCACGGGATATTAGTTCAACTCCCTTTGCCCAATCATATTAATGGTCATAAAATTATTGAAGAAATTGATCCAAGAAAGGATGTTGATGGTTTTCACCCAATGAATGTTGGAAATTTATCATCAGGAAAAGACTCTTTAATTCCTTGCACTCCCCTTGGATGTTATTTGATGATTAAGAGTGTTAGAAAAAATTTAGCAGGACTCAATGCGCTTATCATTGGTAGATCTAATTTAAATGGTAAGCCGATGGCGCAATTATTATTAAAAGAAGATTGTACGGTTACTATCGGACACTCCAAAACAAAGAATTTAAAAGAATTATGCAAAAAAGCAGATATCGTTGTTGCAGCAGTTGGAAAGGCAAATTTAGTTAAAGGTGATTGGGTAAAAAAGGGAGCAATTGTCATTGATGTGGGTATTAACAGAATTAAAAAGAAAAAAGGTTATAAGATAGTAGGGGATGTTGAATTTAAAGATGTAGTAAAAAAAGTAAAAGCTATCACGCCGGTACCAGGAGGTGTTGGTCCTGTAACAATTGCATGTCTTTTAAATAATACTTTAAAGGCGTTTAAGAATATTAATTAATTATTTTCTAAGTAAGCGAGCGTTTTTTTTAATAAAATTTTCTACTCTTTTTTTATTAAAAGTTTTGTTTTCTTCAAAAGAAACATTTTTCATCGAGTAAATACTCTTTTTGGAAATTCTTGAAACAATACTTACGTTTCCTTTATAAATTTTTAATTTAACAGTTCCTTGAACTTGCGATCTTTTTTGATCAATAATTTTTTGCAATTTTAGTCTTTCTTTTGAATACCAAAATCCATTGTAAATTAATTCTGCAAACCTAGACATCACCGCATCTTTTTTATGTGCAGTTTCTTTATCTAAAGTAAGAGATTCTATAGCTCTATGAGCGAATAAAAGAATAGTTCCACCAGGCGTTTCATAAACTCCGCGAGATTTTATTCCAATAAATCTATTTTCAACAAGGTCGACTCTCCCCACTCCATTCTTGCCGCCAATATTATTTAAAAGAGTGAGTAATTTACTTGGAGAACATTTTTTATTGTTAATGCTAATGGGATCACCATTTTTAAAACCAATAGTTACATAAGAGGCTTTATTTGGAGCCTTCTCAGGAGAAACTGTTCTTTGAAAAATAAATTCAGGAGCTTGTTTTGATGGATCTTCTAAAATTTTGCCCTCGGTTGAAGTATGAAATAAATTGTCATCTACAGAAAATGGCGGAGCACCTTTTTTGTCACTAGGTACAGGAATATTATTTTTTTTAGCATATTTTATTAGATCGCTTCTTGATGCAAAATCCCAATCACGCCATGGAGCAATAATTTTAATTTTCGGATTAAAATAGTAATAGGCAAGTTCAAATCTTACTTGATCATTACCTTTTCCCGTCGATCCATGGGATACGGCATCCGCTTTAAATTTTTTAGCAATTTGAATTTGACGCTTTGCAATTAGTGGTCGAGCGATAGAAGTTCCAAGCAAATAAATACCTTCATATAAAGCATTTCCTCTAATCATTGGAAAAATATAATCTTTTACAAAAACATCTTTTAGATCCTCGATAACAATATTTTTAACACCAAGGTTTGTTGCGTTTCTAATTATTTTTTTTCTATCTATTTCTTGTCCAAGATCTGCAGTGTAGGCAATAACTTCTGCGTGATAGTTTTCTTGCAGCCAACGTAAAATTACCGAAGTATCAAGCCCCCCAGAATAAGCTAAAACAATTTTTTTAACTTTTTTTTTCATTATTAAATGAAATTACATTTCTTTTTAGCAGTCTCATAGGCTTCACCAAAACCGCTCAAAGAAAAAGTGTCGATAGTTTTAGAACCTTTAGCCGAAGTTGCGCTAATTTTTGCTTGAGAAGATTTTCTCATCAATTCAATCATTGCTACTTCCTCTTCATACTTTGTAAGCCAAGCAAAATTATCTTCGGTTTCAAATTTGAATTCTTTTTTATCGATTGCAACATTGACTTTGGAAGATGCTTTATAATTGTAGCCACTCGTAATGCTTATTTCATTTTGTATTTTGTCATTAGCTCTAAAACTTACAAAAATTCTAGATTCTGCTCTATTAAGATTTTTTGGATCAGAGGCTACTGGACTTGATACGGCATAACAAACTTGCTGTCCGTTAATATTAGTATTTTGTGCGGCCCAGTTTTTAAATTGTCCATCTAGTTTAATTTGAGCAAATATTTTTTGTTCAAAAGACAAAAGACAAACTATAGAAAAAAATAAAACTCTTATGGACATGGGTTTGAATATATTAATTGAACATTATTAATGTCTTTTATTACATCATTAGTTAGTGACAGATCAATACTATCAATATTTTTCTTAAGTTGCTCCATTGATGTAGCTCCAATAATCGTTGAGGTTACAAATTTTTGAATAATACAAAATTGAATTGCCATTTGTGCAGGATCGATATTGTGTTTCTTTGCAACTTCGTAATAAGCTTTTACTGCTGGCTCTGTATTTTTAGTTCTATATCTGTCAAATCTATTTCCCCACAAAACTTCTCGGGTTCCTGCAGGTTTTTTTCCACCTAAATATTTTCCAGTTAAATGTCCTCCACCCAAAGGAGAGTATGCAAGTAGTCCAATTTTTTCTCTAATAGAAATTTCTGAAAGGCCCACTTCATAACTTCGATTAATAAGACTGTAGGCGTTTTGAATTGTTATGGGCTTTGGAATATTATGTTTTTCAGCAAGCTTTATATATTGGCTAGTGCCCCATGGAGTTTCATTAGAAAGTCCGTAATATTTTATTTTTCCAGCTTTGATTAAAGAAGCCATTGCTTCCATCGTTTCAAGAATAGGCACTACATCATCAGTCTCCGTATGTTCATATTCAAGTCCGCTGAACACATTTAAAGGTCTATCAGGCCAGTGTAATTGATAAATATCAACGTGATCAATTTGTAAATTTTTTAAACTATTATCGATTGCCGCATTAATTTGTTTTTTATTTAGTCGAGTTTCTTTTTCGCCTGGTCTAATCCAGTTCATTCCAGATCTTCCAACAACTTTATCTGCAATAATAATTTGATCTCTTTTCTTTGTTTTTTTTAACCAATTACCAATAATTCTGTTTGTTGCACCGCAGGTTTCTTTTGTAGGCGGTATAGAATATAATTCAGCGGTATCAAAAAAATTGACACCCTTTGAAACCGCATAGTCCATTTGCTCAAAACCATCTTGTTCGGTATTTTGCATTGAACCCCAGGTCATTGTACCAAGGCAAATTTGACTAACGTTTAAATCGGTATTGGGTATTTTATTAAATTTCATATTTTCTTAATTCTCAAAAAGATAATGGAATAGCCTTTTTTTAAGCTTCTTGAAATGAACATATTTTAACATTATGTATTGGGTCAAACAAACATATAGGTAAAAAAAATATGAACTTAAAGTATGGTCAAACAAGAGCTACGACACGTGCAGAATCGGGTGCCATAGATCAGGGCCTTAGATCCTACATGTTGAAGATCTACAATTACATGGCAACCGGTATTCTGGTTACAGGTTTTGTAGCGCTATTTTTATTTAAATATTCAGTAGTTACAAATGAAGCTGGCTCAATCACTGGCCTAACTAATTTAGGTAATGCAATTTATAATTCTGCATTAATGTGGGTAATCGCTTTTGCTCCATTAGGTATTGTATTGTGGATGAGTTTTGGACTTGCAAAAATGACTGCATCAAAAGCTCAAACATTGTTTTGGGTGTTTGCAGGATTAATGGGTGCATCACTTTCTTCAATATTTATGGTTTACACTGGAGTAAGTATTGCTCGAGTGTTTTTCATTACAGCTGCAACTTTTGCTACAATGAGCCTTTACGGTTACACAACAAAATCTGATTTGACTAAACTTGGATCATTTTTAATGATGGGTTTAATTGGAATCATTATCGCTTCAATCGTAAATATTTTTCTTAAATCTACTCAACTAGACTTCATCGTTTCAATACTTGGAGTTATTATTTTTGTTGGTCTGACTGCTTATGACACACAAAAAATTAAAGACATGTATTTTGATGGTGGAGATTCAGAGGTAATGGCTAAAAAATCTATTATGGGAGCTTTAACTCTTTATTTAGACTTCATTAATCTTTTTGTAATGTTGTTAAGATTTTTTGGAGATAAAAGAGAGTAATTAATTTTTTATTCTATAGCCCCGATTATTCGGGGCTATAAACACTAACCTAAGATAAAGTCCCCAATTCCCGTAAATAAATAGCAACCAACAAAGAAAATTATAATAACTAAAATCCAGTAACAATTAACTAATCTATCTTTAAAAATTTTTTTATTCGTAATTTTTAAAGACTCCTTGGGTTCCCAAATTGATTTTTTAAATTTTCTAATATCATAACTATATTTCCAAAAATCTTTACTAGTTTGGTCTTGATCTCCCGTTTCAAATTTTTTTAGGTAATTTGATATGAAAATTAACAAATAAATTGAAATAGTCAGAACTAAAATTGGCCAGAATGCTTTTGTTCCTAAAATAAAAAGTAAAATTATTGCACCAGTTATAAGAATAAATGGATTTTTCATTGAATCATTTTTCTAATGATCAAGAAAATTGAAACTAATATTAGCGGTAGTAAAATAGCACCTATATAACCGTATTCATCTAACACCCAATTCAAAACAAAAAGAAAACATATAATTCCAGCTATGACAGATAATAAATAAGTAATAAAATTTTTTGTCATGCAATAACTATAATTTAATTAAAGTATAATTTCATTACATTTAAAATTATTTTTAATTCAAGCTTATTTTAATTTTTAGAGCATTTTTTTGAACAATATTTAACGAAATCCCAATTTTTTTTCCATTTCTTTCTCCAAAGAAATTCTCTATTGCAACTAGGACAAATCTTTTTTGGTAATTGATTTTTTTTTCTCAAGTTATTTAATAACTTTTAAATATTTGGTAGAATTTTTCTTTGAAATAATTTTTAATATAGAGCTTAAGTTATCAGAGCTTTTAATTATTAAGCCACTTGCATCTTTTAATTGATATTTATTTTTATCTTTTGGATTAAGTTTTTTTAGTATTTGAAAAAGAGGATTTTCAGTTGCTTTTCTATAAATCTCAAAACTAATCATAGTTTTGCTCATATAAATTCCATAGTCTTTCCATTCACCAACAGAAACCATTGAGCCATAAAGATTTAGTATTTCTTGAAGTTCTTTTTTATTAAAAAAATTTTCTTTATTAAGATTATTATTTTTAATTAAATGAAGTTTCATTGATCAGTTCTATGTTTTTGAATGAGTGACACTTGCATAATTGTGAATATTAAAGTGATTGGCAATAGTCCAAAAACTTTAAATTGAACCCAAAAATCTTCACTTTGTGTTCTCCAAACGAGCTCATTTAATATTGCTAGAAAGATAAAAAAATATATCCAACGTTTATTTAAAATATTCCAACCTTCGTCAGAAATTTTAATAGATTCATCAAATAATTTTTTTAGCAAAGGTTGTTTTAGAAAAATTTGCCCGTACAAAAGAATAAGTGCAAAAATTATATTTATAATTGTAGGCTTCATGTAAAAGAATATTTTGTTATCAAAAATAAGTGCAAGTCCGCCAAATAGAGTCACAACAACAGCGCCTAATATTGGTATTAATGGAATTTTTTTATCTATTCGATAAACAAAAAATACCGATATAATAGTTGCAACAATTAACGGAACTATTGCATAACTCATTCCATGTTTTTTGTAGAAATAAAAAAAGATTAATAGCGGGCCTATATCTAAGAAAAATTTTATGAGACCTTTATTCATTAAATTTTTAATAATTATTTATCTAATTATTTTAAACTTTAATTCATCTTTAGCAAAAGAATTTAGATATGACGTTCGTGCTTATAATCTGAATGTTATGGAGATTAATTTTAATATTGATGATGAAATAAATAATAAAATAACATTTAGTGCTGAAAGCGTCGGTATCGTTGGGTTTTTTGTAAAAGTTTTAGCAAAATCTAAAGTTGAATTTAATGATAAAAGCAAAAATACTTGGCAGTATGAGTATCGTTATGACAAGCCGACAACTAATAAGTATAGATTAAATAAAATTAATTTTTCTAAAGAAAAAGTTCTTAATTTTGAAACCGATCCTCCTCGAACTGAAGATTTAACTAAAAAAGTTCCATATAATAAAGAAGACTATTTTGGTGTAATTGATCCAATCTTTGCAGTTAAAAAATTATTTTTGATTGATAAAAAAAATCTTGATTGTGATAAAAAAATTAAAGTTTTTGATGGTAATATTTTTTATTACTTAGTGATGAAGAAAGAAAACGTGCAGATGGATTTTGATTCAGTTTTTTCTAATTATAAAGGAAAATTACAAAAGTGTATTTTAACTTATCAACCTATATCTGGCTACATACCTGGAGATCCAAATACTCCTGAGCAATTTAAAGTAGATCTTTATTTTGGGATTGTTGGGGATAACTATTTTCCAATTTATGCAACAACTAAAGGAAAAAAGGGAATTAGACTTAAGATGTATTTAGATACAATTCAGTGAGCTATTGAAATTTTTATAAGAATCACTACTTTAAATTTTAATGTTAGAGAAAAAATTAAACAAAGCCAAATTTTCAATTGGAGAAGTGGTGAGGCATCGTTTGTTTGATTTTAGAGGTGTTATTTACGATGTAGATTTTCAATTTAATAATTCAGAAGAGTGGTATCAATCTATTCCAAAAGCAGCACGTCCTAGAAAAGATCAGCCGTTTTATCATTTATTAGCAGAAAATGATGAGATCACTTATGAAGCTTATGTTTCAGAACAAAATTTAGTGGGTGATGATCCAAATGAGCCTGTAAGACATCCTTTAGTTAACGAAATATTTAAGGGAAAAAGAGGAAATCTTTACTTTAAGCCATCAAACTAGACAGATTTTTACTGCCTTAATTCAAACAATTTTAACGCAAAAGATAGACAGATTAATTTATTAAATTTTAGTTAATACCTAACTGAGTTATTTTTGATCCCCAATCTCCCTTATCTCAGTTAGGTAAACTTCTAATCTTCCCAAACATGTAGTAAAAAAATTCACTTAAATGTTTGGAATATTTAAACCAAGAACTTTTTTTAATTTAGCCAATACTAGTATATTTTGGTTAAAGATAATTTTTGCCTTAGCGCTTATTGTTGGTTTAATTTTAGCCTTAGTCTTTTCCCCAATTGATTATTTACAAAAAGACACGGTCAGAATTATGTATGTTCATGTACCATCTTCGTGGATTTCTTTATTTATTTTTTTAATTATTGGAATTTCATCATTTATAAGTCTAATTTTTAAAGTTAGAATTTTTTCAGTTTACGCAAAAAGTTTAGCACCCATAGGATTGGTTTTTTCTTTAATATCTGTTGTGACAGGATCACTTTGGGGTTATCCAACGTGGGGAACTTTTTGGAGCTGGGATGGTAGGTTAACTTCAATGTTTATTTTAGTATTAACTTATATTCTTTATGTTTTTTTATGGTCGTTTATAAAAAATTATAATTCAGCCGAAAAAATTACTAATATTGTTGGTATTGTGGGTTTAATAAATATTCCTATTATTAAATTTTCAGTTGCATGGTGGAATACACTTCATCAGCCGGCAAGCATTACACTAACTGCCGCACCCACCATACATAGTTCAATGCTGGCGCCATTACTTATAATGTTTTTTAGCTTTTGTATTTTATCGCTGATTATTTTCTTGATTAGATATAAATATGAAATTATAAATTTTAGAGTTAATAAAAAATGATTTTAGAATTTTTAAATATGGGTGGTTACGGTTTGTACATATGGTTGTCATATGCATTTACCGCTTTATCTTTAATTTCCCTTTATTACGTTTCAGTTAAAAAATTAAATTTTATTAAAAACATCGAACATCTTTATCAGTCTGAAAAAATTGAAGACGCTTCAGCTTCAGCGCAAGTAAGTAGATTTTAGTTTAATATCTAATTAAGTCCCGATATCTTCTTAAAAAATTTGTTTAAATACAATTATGATTTTTAGTAAATCTACAAAAAATAGATTAAAGATTTTTTCTTTAATAACAATAGCTACATCAATAATATTTTTTTTTATCTATAATAATTTACAAAAAAATGTGGTGTATTTTTATGCACCTCAAGAAATAAAAAATTTAACAAAGATTCCCTCTAATAAGATTAGACTTGGAGGTTTGGTTAAAGAAGGCTCATTAAAGAAAAATAGTAATACCTATGTTTTCATTATTACTGATTTAAAAAATGAAATTTTTGTTGAGTATAATGGCTTATTACCCAATTTATTTATTGAAGGCAAAAGCGCAGTTGTAGAGGGTCTTCTAAAGGATAAAAAATATTTTATTGCAACTACGATACTTGCAAAGCATGATGAAAATTATATGCCGCCAGAAGTTGCTAATAGTTTGAAAAAAAATAAATTAAATAAATAATTATGGCCGGTTATTTAGGTAATTTAACTTTATTTTTATCTTTAATATTTAACTGTTTTTTAATTTCCTCATTAATTTCTGGAATAAGGAATAATTTTAAAAATTCAAAAATAATTAATTTTTTTAATAATAGTATTTTTTTTTTATTATTAATTTCATTTTTAACTCTAATATATTGTTTTATTGTTTCTGATTTTTCTAATGTAGCTGTCTATCAAAATTCTCACACGACTAAGCCTTTAATTTATAAAATATCAGGAGCGTGGGGTAACCACGAAGGTAGTATGGTTTTGTTTATTTTAATATTATCATTATTCTCATTCATATTTGTCAGAACAAAAGTGAGTGAAAAATTAAAATTTTATACAGTTTTTTTTCAAGCAATATTAATCTTAATTTTTTTACTTTTTTTAATTTTAACTTCAAATCCTTTTGATCAGATGGATCCAAAACCATCACAAGGTCTTGGTCTAAATCCTATTCTGCAGGATCCGTTACTTGCGATCCATCCTCCATTTTTATACTTTGGTTATGTTGGTTTTTCTTTAGTTTTTAGTTTTGCCCTTGCAGGATTAGTCACTAATAATTTTGATCAATCATGGAGTAAGATTGCAAATTTTTGGATTATTCTTCCCTGGTCTTTGTTAACTATTGGAATTGGTCTTGGATCTTTTTGGGCCTACTATGAATTAGGATGGGGCGGATATTGGTTTTGGGATCCAGTTGAAAATGCATCATTAATGCCTTGGCTTGCAGCAACGGCATTAATTCACTCTAACATTGTAACTTTTAAAAAAGATAAATTACATTCTTGGACGGCATTGCTTTCCATTTTTACTTTTATTATGAGTTTGCTTGGAACTTTCTTAGTTAGGTCTGGAGTATTAAATTCCGTTCATGCTTTTGCAAATGATCCTTACAGAGGCGTATATATTTTAAGTACAATTTTACTGATTACTTTTTTTTCATTAGCTATTTTTATTATTAAGAGTCCAAAAAAATCTTTTTACGGAAAATATTCTTTTTTCCAAAGAGATAATTTTATTTTAATTAATAATTGTTTTTTATTATTTTTTCTTTCAGTTGTTTTGGTTGGAACAGTTTATCCTATTATTTTGGATGCTATTACTGGGAAAAGTATTTCAGTAGGCCCTATTTATTATCATACTATTTTAGCCCCTTTTTTATTTGTATTTTTATTTTTCATGTCTCATGGACCTCTTCTTAGCTGGAACAAAGAAGATAAATTTTTACAAATAAAAAATTTTAAAATTTTTTTTCCAATTTCAGTTGTAATTTCTTTAGTAATTATTTTTTTGTTTTTTAATTATAAAGACATTATTTTGATATTAGGCTTGTTGTTCTCATTATACCTAATTGTCTCCGTTATATTTGATTGGATTTCACAAAAAAAATTAAGCTTAAATTTTGGCAGATTAATATCTCACTTAGGATTTGGGATACTGATTTTTGCAATATTTATTAATGCTTATTTATCAAAGGAAATTAATGCAGCGATGAAAGTTGGAGATGAAATTAAAATTCAAGAATTTATTATTAAATTTAAAAGTATTAATAAAATTAATAAAGAAAATTATGAAGAAGTTTTTGGAAATTTTTTAGTAACTAATAAACAAAAACAAGTTGAACTAACTCCATCGATTAGAAAATATAATCAGCCAGTCCAGTTTACCTCTGAGACAAGTATTAAGACCAATTTTATCGTAGATTATTACTTTGCAATTAATTTATCTGAATTTGAAAAAGATAAAATTATGGTTAGATTTTATTATAAGCCCTTCATGTTTTGGATTTGGCTTTCTATATTACTAATTGCTTTTGGTGGAGTTTATCAAACTTTTAAATTGAGAAATGAATAATAAATATAAAATTATAATTCTTGGAGTAATAATCATCATAATTTTTATTCTTTTTTTAAGAGTTTTAAATTCCAATAAAACTTACCAACCCAATCAAATGATTGGTAAAAAGATTCCAGATTTTATTTTAGAAGATCTTTTTAATAAAAACACTAAGCTAGATAGTAAGATTTTATCAGGTAAAGATTTTGCTGTTTTAAATATATGGGCATCTTGGTGCATTCCTTGTCGTATTGAACACCCTTTTTTAATGGATTTAAAAGACAAAAATCAAATTAATATTATTGGCCTTAATTATAAAGATGAAAGCGGGAATGCAAAAAATTTTTTAAAAAATTATGGAAATCCTTACAGCTTAATAGGAGTTGATAAAAAAGGAGAAGTCGCAATTCAATTGGGTGCGTATGGAGTTCCAGAAACGTATGTTTTAAAAAAAGGAAAAATAATTTTTAAACAGATTGGCCCACTTAATGAAGACGCTGTTAATAAAATTTTAGAGTTAAAAAAATGAAAAAATATATTTTTATATTTATTTTTTTTATTTTATCTGCCAATGTTTTTTCTGCAAATGAAGAATTAAAAAATAAAATTTATAAAAATATTAGGTGTATTGTTTGTCAAGGACAGTCGATTTATGAATCAAATTCAGATTTTGCAATTGATTTAAAAAAATTAATTTCTAAAAAATTAGACAATGGAGAGAACGAAAAACAGATTTATGAATTTTTAATAAGTCGTTATGGGGATTGGATTGTCTTTAACCCAGGTTTAAATTTTAATAGTTTAGCCTTGTGGTTATTACCTTTAATTGTCTTTATGATTGGTGGATTTTTAATATTCAGATTAAATAATAATAAATAAAAGTAGATTCTTTATTGCATTTCCGTCAATTTTATTAAATAAAGGCTCATAAAAATGAATTCAAAATTTACTAAATTTTTTGGAATAATCTCTTTGTTATCTATCTCTCTAGTTTCAACAGCTAGATCAGAGGGTTTCACTTTTTCAGTTGGAAAATTTGATCATAATGATGACAAAACAAATGCTGGGATGTTCCAATTAGATTATGATTTTGATAAAACACTTTTTGGTTCTCCAATTGGAGATTTTAAACCTGTTGTTGGATTTTTAGTAACAGACGATAACGCAAAGTATGGTTATGCAGGTGTTAGATTAGATTATAAATTAGCTAATAATTCAGTTTTGATAAGTCCAAGTTTTACACCTGGAATTTTTGGTAAAGGCGACGGAAAAGATTTAGGTCATAATATTGAATTTAAAACACAAGTTAGAGCAGCTCTAAATTTAAGTTCAACATCTAATATTGGTATCTCTTACAGTCATATTTCAAACGCTAGCTTAGGCGATAAGAATCCAGGCGCAAATAATTATAGCATCAGTTTTCAAAAAAATTTCTAAAACTTTATAATGTCATTAGCTAGATGCTTTAATGTTGATGATTTTAGAAAGTTAGCAAAAAGAAGACTTCCTTCCCCAATTTTTAATTACATTGATGGCGGCGCAGACGATGAGGTTACTTTAAAAAGAAATACTTCTGCATTTAATGATTGTGATTTAGTTCCAAGCGTTCTGAGAGATGTAAGCTCTATCGATATGTCCACAACTGTTTTTGGACAGAAAATTGACATGCCATTATTTCTTGCACCAACAGCAATGCATAGATTGTATCATCATGATGGTGAGAAAGCGACTTCAAGAGCAGCAGAAAAATTTGGAACCTTTTTTGGAATGTCGACAATCGCAACAACTAGCATTGAAGAGGTTGGCAATTTAACAAGCGGGCCAAAATTATTTCAATTGTATATTCATAAAGATAGAGGCTTAACGGATAATTTAATTGAGCGATGTCAAAGAGCTAATTTTAAAGCGTTATGCTTAACAGTGGATACTATTGTTGCAGGTAATAGAGAGCGTGATCATAGAACTGGATTTACAACTCCACCAAAATTAACTTTGGCAAGTTTAATAAGTTTTGCATTACATCCTGAATGGACTTTAAATTATTTAATGCACGAAAGATTTAAACTCCCAAATCTTCCGCATACCGAAAAAGATGGACAGTCTATAGAAACTTCAGTGATCAATTATATTAATAGCCAATTTGATCCTACAATGAATTGGAAAGATGCTGAGTATGTTGCAAAAAAATGGAAAGGTGCCTTTGCTATAAAAGGAATTGTATCTGTAGAGGATGCAAAAAAAGCAGTGGATATAGGCGCAACAGCAATTATGATTTCAAATCATGGTGGAAGACAATTAGATGCCTCCATGTCACCATTTGATGTTCTTGCAGATATTGTTGATGCTGTTGGAGATAAAGTAGATATAATTTTAGATGGTGGAGTTAGAAGAGGAACTCATGTTTTAAAAGCTTTAGCACTTGGAGCAAAAGCATGTTCATTTGGTAAAGGTTATTTGTATGCATTATCTGCAGGCGGCCAACCTGGTGTTGAAGCAATACTTAGAATTATGCATGCTGAAATAAAAAGAGGAATGACTTTAATGGGTTGCAGAAATGTAAAAGAAATTACTCGAGATAAAGTAATTTTTAGAAAAAGATGAAATTAGCAGATAGTCTTTTTAAACTTGGCACAGAAAATGCCTTTGTTGTTCTTGCAAAAGCAAAAGCATTAGAGGCGCAAGGAAGAGAAATAATTAATTTAGGAATAGGTCAGCCAGATTTTAGAACACCAAAACACATTGTTGATGCTGCAAAAAAAGCCTTAGATGACGGTTTTCATGGCTATACACCGGCAAATGGTCTTTTAGAATTAAGACAGGGAGTATCACGTCATATTAAAAAAATGTATGGAGCAAATGTAGATGCTTCACGAGTCGTTATTATGCCCGGTGGAAAACCCACGATGTTTTTTGCAATGTTAATGTTTGGTCAGCCTGGTACAGAAATTATTTATCCTGAACCAGGATTTCCAATTTATGAATCAATGATTAATTACACAGGAGCAAAAGCAGTTCCAATGTATTTAAGTGAAAAAAATAATTTTTCTTTTAAAGCCGAAGAAGTTTTAAAATTAATAAATGATAAAACTCGTTTAATTATAATTAACAATCCACAAAATCCAACAGGTGGTCTCATTGAAAGGGAACAGATTGATAAACTTGTTGTGGGATTAAAAAAATTTCCAGAGGTCGCAATTTTGAGTGATGAAATTTATAGCAGACAAATTTATGATAATAAAAAAATGCCATCTTTTTTTAATTATCCAGAACTTTTTGATCGATTAATTGTTTTGGATGGTTGGAGCAAAACATATGCAATGACCGGCTGGCGTTTGGGCTGGAGCGTATGGCCAGAAAAAATTATTGAAGATATCACTAGATTGTGCGTGAATGATCATTCATGTCCTTGCGCCTCAACTCAAATTGCAGGTCTTGCGGCATTAGATGGCCCACATGATTTTTTAGATGAAATGATGAGTCAATTTAATAGAAGAAGAAAATTAATTGTGGATGGCTTAAATAGTATTAAAGGCATTACATGCAATAATCCCGGCGGAGCTTTTTATGTATTTCCTAATATAAGTGGAACCGGAATGAACGGCAATGAGTTTGCTGATAAATGTTTAAATGAAGCGGGAGTTGCAATTATTCCGGGTGTTAGTTTTGGTAAATCCGCAAAAGATTTTGTAAGATTCAGTTTCGCTAACTCTTACGAGAATATAGAAAAAGCTTTAGAAAAAATTAAAAAAACTGTTGTCAAATAAAGTTTTTTTTTTGATCTCAAAGACCTATATATATCAATCAAAATAATATAAGTTTCAGATATGTCCACGCTAGCAATGCCACAAATTGATCAGTCAGTTTTAAATGATAGAGAAAAAATTGTTCGTGATTTAAAAAGATTTACTAATCCAATAAATGTTATTGCTGATGCAGAAGGAATAGTTCCTTACGAAACAGATGCTTTAACAGCATATAAACAAAAACCAATGGTAGTGGTCCTTCCAGAAAGCACAGCTGAAGTTAGTGATATTTTAAAATATTGTCATGAGAATAATATTAAAGTTGTTCCAAGAGGCGCTGGAACAGGATTATCAGGAGGAGCATTGCCTCTTGCCGATTGTGTTTTGTTAGGATTGAGCAAATTTAATAAAATTTTAGAAATTGATTTTGAAAATAGATGTGTTGTGACTCAGCCTGGGGTTACAAATTTATCTTTAACAAAAGCTGTTGAACACAAAGGTTTTTATTATGCCCCAGACCCTTCAAGTCAAATAGCTTGTTCAATAGGTGGAAATATTGCCGAAAACTCTGGTGGAGTTCATTCTTTAAAATATGGAACAACAACAAACAACGTTCTTGGTGTTGAAATAGTTTTGATGGATGGAACGATTATGAGATTTGGTGGAAAAAAATTAGAGTCAGAAGGTTACGATTTGTTAGGAATTATTACCGGATCAGAGGGATTGCTAGGCGTATTAACAGAAGTAACTGTAAAAATTTTAAAAAAACCTCAGTCAGTCAAAGCTTTGCTATTAGGTTTTCAAAGTGTTGAAAACGCAGGGCAATGTGTTTCAGATATTATTTCAGGAGGAATTATTCCTGGCGGCATGGAGGTAATGGACAAGCCTTTAATTAAAGCAACAGATGATTATTCTAAAGCTGGTTATCCTCGAGATGTTGAAGCTATTTTAATTGTTGAATTAGATGGAACTGAAAGTGAAGTGAACGTTTTAATAAAAAAAGTTGAGGATATTGCAAAGAAAAATAAAGCAACTTATTTACGCATCAGTAAAAATGATGAAGAGAGATTAAGATTTTGGCTTGGAAGAAAGGCGGCCTTCCCAGCAATTGGCGATATGTCGCCAGATTATTTATGCATGGATGGAACTATCCCTAGAAAAAAATTACCAGAAGTTTTAAGAGAAATTACTAAACTTTCACAAAAGCATGGCCTAAGAGTTGCAAATTGTTTTCATGCTGGAGATGGAAATTTACATCCATTAATCATGTTTGATTCAAATATAAAAAGCGAATTAAAGAGAGCTGAGAAATTTGGAGCTGATATTTTAAAATATTGTGTAAAAGTAGGTGGTGTTCTTACCGGCGAACATGGAGTTGGAATAGAGAAAAGAGATTTAATGTGTGAAATGTTTAATGATGAAGATATTCAGCAGCAACTTCATATTAAACAAGCATTTGACGACAAATCTCTTTTGAATCCTGGAAAAGTTTATCCAATCTTACATCGCTGTGCAGAGGGTGGAAAGATGCATGTTCATAAGGGAGATATAAAATTTAAAGATATTCCAAGATTTTAATGTCTGAAATTTATTCGCCAACAAGCGAAAGTGAAGTTGCTGATTTTATAAAAGATTGCAACTCACAGGAAATTCCAATTGAAATTATAGGACATAATACAAAATCAATCGGCAGATTGATCCAATGCTCTAAATCTTTACATTTAAAAAATTTAAGCGGAATTATCGAATATTTTCCAGAAGAACTTTATATTAAAGTCAAAGCAGGAACTCCTCTTGCCTTAATTGAAGCTGAGCTTGATAAAAAAAATCAAGAATTATCATTTGAACCTTCAGATATGGGATTTTTATATGACGGAAGAAGTAATAAAGGGTCTGTAGGTGGAGCCGTTGCTTGTAATTTATCAGGATCGCGAAGATTTAGAGCGGGGGCGTTAAGGGATCACATTTTAGGATTTCGGGGAGTTAATGGTAAGGGTGAAATTGTAAAGTCAGGAGGTACAGTTGTTAAGAATGTCACCGGTTACGATGTTAGCAAATTAATTACCGGATCTTATGGAACTTTGGTTGCCTTAACTGAAATTGTATTAAAAGTTCAACCAAAGAATGAAGAAACTCAAACATTAATTGTTCATAATATTAACTTAAAAAGAGCTTTAGATATTTTTTCAAAAGCCATGCAAACGTCCGTTGAAATTTCTGGTGCATGTTTTTATCCGGCAAAAGTATTAAAATTTTTTAAACTTAACGATTTAGACACATCAACATCCATTACAGCAATTCGTCTTGAAGGACCCAGAATCTCTGTTTTAGAAAGAATAAATACTTTAAAAAAATTATTCGATGAGTACAAAAAAACAATATCGGTTCTTGAGCATTATCAATCAAGAATTTTTTGGAAAGATACAACCGATTTGCAGTTTTTTAATAATAGTTTGAATGTGGTTTTAAAAATAATTTTACCACCCATTCATACAGATCAGTTTTTAAATCAATTTGAAAATGATGAATTAAAATACGTTGTAGATTGGGCAGGTAATTTGATTTGGATTGAGATACCTGAAAATGATAGCGTATTATTCAGACAATTAAGAACAGAGGCTGTGAAACTTGGTGGACATATGACTGTAATTAAAGCCCCTAACCACGTGCGTATTAAAGAGGAATTTTTGACAACCGTTGATGAGAATATTAGAGTTTTGTCTTTAAAGATCAAAGAAAGTTTTGATCCAAAAAAAATCTTAAATCCAGGAAAGATGTATTCAGGCATATAATGCAAACTAATTTTACAAAAAAACAGCTTCAAGATAGCAACATTAGTTCTGCAGAAGGGATATTAAGAAAATGTGTTCACTGTGGTTTTTGTAATGCTACTTGTCCAACTTACCAAATCGTTGGCGATGAACTAGATGGTCCACGGGGTAGAATTTATTTAATTAAAGATATGCTGGAGAATGAAAAGCCAGCTAATGAAAAAATTACAAAACACATTGATCGCTGTCTATCTTGTTACTCTTGTATGACTACTTGTCCTTCAGGTGTAAATTATATGCACCTTGTTGATCATGCGAGAAATCATATTGAAAAAACTTTTACCCGACCTTTTTTTGATAGAATTATAAGAAACTTACTTTCTAAAATTTTACCAAGTCCAACCCTATTTAGAATGATTGGTTACTCTTCAAGACTAATTTATCCTTTTAGATTTTTATTTCCAAAAAAAATTAAAAATATGCTTAAGTATATGCCAAATTCTTTTCCAGCATCCAAACAGGAAAATAAGGAAATATATTCACCCTCAGGAAAAATTTATGCAAGAGTTGCTTTATTAACGGGTTGTGTGCAGAGAGTTATTTCCCCACAAATTAATGATGCAACGATTGATATTTTAAACAGACATGGTGTTGAAGTAGTTGTACCAAAAAAAGTGGACTGTTGTGGTTCATTAAACCATCATCTAGGCAAAGAAGAGCTTGCTCATAAATCTTTTATAAACAACATTAATTCATGGTTTAAATGGTATGAAGAGAAAAATCTCGATGCAATTTTAGTAACCACTTCTGGTTGTGGCACTACCTTAAAAGATTATGCTTATATTTTTAGAGACCATCCTGACAAAGAACTTAGAAAAAAAGCAAAAATAATTTCATCGCTTGCAAAGGATATAACTGAATATTTAGGAAAAAATATTAAATTAAATTATGTGAAAAAAGATAAAAAATTTAAGATTGCTTATCATTCAGCATGCTCAATGCAACATGGGCAAAAAATACACAAACAACCAATGGATTTATTAAAAAAAACTGGCAATGAAATAGTTGAGATACCAGATGGTCATTTATGTTGTGGATCTGCTGGAACTTATAATTTACTGCAAGATGAGATGGCCGCAGAACTTTTAAAAAGAAAAGTTTCAAATATTGATAAAGTAAAACCTGACTTTATTTCAACTGGAAATATTGGATGTATGACGCAGATTTCATCTGGAACAAAGATACCAATTGTACATACTATAGAAATTTTAAACTGGTATACAGGTGGGGAAAAACCTAAAGCAATTAATTTATTATGAAAAAGAAAATCTTAGTCACTAAGAATTTATTAAAAGAAACAGAAGAACGTGTTCAAAAATTATTTGATGCAAAACTAAACAAACAAGAAAAACCTTACACGACAGAGGATATTGTTGAGTTATCAAAAGATTGTGATGGGATCTTATGTTTTGGAACAAATAAAATAGACGGAGCTGCCATTGCTAAACTTTCAGATAAAGTAAAAATTATTGCAAATTATGCAGTTGGATTTGGAAATATCGATGTTGAAGCTGCAGCAAAAAAAGGAATTGTTGTAACTAATACTCCAGAAGTTTTAACGGAAGCAACTGCTGATATTTCTATTTTGCTTTTATTAGGAGCCTCAAGAAGAGCCTATGAGGGTAGAAAATTTGCTGAAGAACAGAGTTGGACTTGGAAAACAGATTTTTTACTTGGCAAACAAATGTCTAATAGAAAATTAGGAATTCTTGGCATGGGTAGAATTGGCAGAGCAGTTGCAAAACGTGCTCGAGGCTTTGGTATGGAAATTCATTATCACAACAGAACTAAATTAGCCTCTAATCTAGAAGAAGGAGCAATTTATCATGACAACATTAAATCGTTATTTAATAACAGCGAATTTCTATCTATTAATTGTCCAGCAACTAAAGAAACTACAAATTTAGTTAACGAACAATCCATTAATTATTTACCTGATGGGGCTGTCGTTACGAATGCTGCAAGAGGCGATATTATTGATGACAATGCTATGATTAAAGCAATGAAAAGCGGGAAAGTTTTTGCTCTAGGCCTTGATGTTTATAATGGAGAGCCTAAAATTAATCCTGAATATTTAAAACTAAATAATCTTTTTTTACTTCCTCATCTTGGAAGCGCAACCGTTAAAACAAGAATTGATATGGGAAATAGAGCAATCGATAACTTAGAAAATTTCTTTAATAATAAAAAACCTAAAGATCAGGTCAATTAAAAGTATTTAGCGGCTAAGACTATTGAGTCTTCATAGATAAGTTCACAAGCTACCCATAAGATTGCAAGCAGTCCAATCCAAGCAATCCATTTAAATTTTTTAATATAAATAGAAATTAAATTTGCAAGTGTTGCCATAATAACAATTGAAAGAGTCAGTCCAAACATAAGCGCCCAGTAATGACCTTTAGCAGCACCCGCAACTCCTAAAACATTATCCAAACTTAAAGTGATATCAGCTAAAGCAACTGTTAAAATTGCTTTGCCTAATTTCGATCTTTCAGTTTCTTTGACTACAAACTTATTATTATCTTCACTTTCTTTTTCTTTAATAACGTCTTGGTAAAGTTTGTAGACAATCCAAAGTAATAATAAACCACCAATTAATTTTACCCCTTGGAATTGAAGTAAATAAGTAACTACTCCTGTAAATACCAATCTCATTAGAATGGCTACAAGGGTTCCGTAAATTAAAATTTTTTTTCTTAATGAACCTTCAAATTGTGAAGCGACCATCCCAATTACAATGGCATTGTCACCAGACAAGATTACATTTACCAAAATTATTTCTAGAAAGATTAAAGTTTCTTGAGAAAAAATATTCATTTGTTATTTAACGATCCCTATTTTATTTAATTAATTTAATATTAAATAACAAAAGTAAATTTATATTTTTTATTACAACCAAAAGTAGTGTTAATTGATCATTTATATATATTTTTAAGATATTTTTTTTAGAGACTCTCACATTTGTTTTTGCTTTAATCGATCTCAGTTAATTAACTAAATAAGGGAAAATAAATGACAAAACTAAAAGACGAAGTTACGTCATTGGAGTCTAAAAAAACTTCAAGACGTAAGTTTTTCAAAGCTGCTGCAGCTACAGGTGCTGTTGCCGCTGCTTCTCTTGCAATGCCAAATATTTCGGTTGCGCAAGGAACTGTCACTCTTAAAATGCAAACAGCTTGGGGCCCTGCAGATGCAGACCCATTTTTTGAGATGGCGAAAGATTACGGTAAGAGAGTAGAACAACTTTCTAACGGATCTTTAAAAATAGACGTTATGGCTGTTAACTCAGTTTTAAAAACTGCTGAGATTGCAGACGGAGTAAGCACTGGCGTTGTGGATGCTGGTCACTCTGTTACAGCTTACTGGTATGGTAAAAATGCAGTTTCCTCATTGTTTGGAACAGGACCTTCTTACGGATTCTCATCTCAAGAATTAATGGGATGGATTGAATACGGCGGAGGAAGAGCATTGTATGATAAAACACTAGCAGCAACTAAATTAGATGTTGTTGGTTTCTTCGCGATGCCAATGCCAGCTCAGCCTTTTGGTTGGTTTAAAAAAGAAATCAAAAGTATGGCAGATTTAAAAGGTATTAAATACCGAACAGTAGGACTTGCTACAAACGTTCTACAAGGAATTGGTATGACAGTTCTTCAATTACCAGGTGGAGAAATCCAACCAGGAATGAAAACGGGTCTTATCGATGCTGCGGAATTTAACAACCCTTCATCTGACAAAAATTTTGGTATGCAAGATGTTGCTAAATTTTACCACTTAGCAAGCTTCCACCAATCACAAGAGATGTTCGAGATAACTTTTAATAAAAAGAAATTTAATAGTTTATCTAAACATCACCAAGATATTTTGAGAATTGCTGCAGAAGCTGCAAACTCAGATAACTATTGGAAAATGACAAAAAGATACGCCGATGATTTGATTAAACTTCAAAAAGAATCGGGTGTTAAAGTTGTTGTGACTCCAAAAGATGTTTTGGCTGCTCAAATGGACTCTTGGGATAAAGTTGTTGCTGAATTCAGCGCAAAAGATCCTCTGTTCAAAGAAGTGATCGACTCTCAGAAGAGATATGCAAAAGTAGTTATGTCATATCTTCTAATGAACCAGCCTGATTATACTATCGGCTTCAAAAAAGCCTTTGGTGATCCAACTAAGATAACTTGGTAATCAGATAAATATTTTAATAAAGGGCGCATAACTTGCGCCCTTTATTTTAAGTTTGACTTGATAACAAATAGTATTAGTTTGTTTTGAGTTTTAAAAAATTAAGGGGGATTTTTTGAAGGCCTACATTAACTTCGCAGATCAATTTGTCGTTTGGATTGGTAGAGCATTTGCTTGGTGTATTTTTATTCTTACAGCAGCAGTGATGTACGAAGTTATCATGAGATATTTTTTTAATGCTCCTACACTTTGGTCTTTCGATTTTACAATTCAAATGTATGGCGCTGTGTTTATGATGGGTGGTGCCTCTGCTATGAGCACTAAGACACATGTTAAAGCTGATATGTATTACAATAAGCTGTCAGAAAGAGGACAGGCAATTTTAGATTTAATTTTATTCTTCTGTTTTTATGCGCCCGGGGTTTTTGCGCTTACTTATGCGGGTTATTTTTACGCAAAAAAAGCTTGGCAAGTTCATGAAGTAAGCTGGAATAGCCCAGCACAAATTCAAGTTTATTTTAGTAAAAGTTTAATTCCAACAGCTGGAATACTTTTATTGATTATAGGAATCGCAGAAATTTTTAGATGTATTATTTGCATCCAAGAAGGAAAATGGATGGAAAGAGTAAATGATGTTGAAGAAACTGAAAAAATGATTCTTAGAAAAGTTCAAAAAGGAGAGAATGTGAAGGATTTAATATCATGATGAATTGGGCAGCAAATATCACTGTTGAGAATTGGGTTGGTTTATTACAGGTAACTCTTTTTGTATTTATTATTTTACTTGGTTTTCCAATGGCATTCACGCTTCTTGCGATGTCAGTTATTTTTGGTTATTACGCTTTCTTTGATCCAAAATTATTTGCAGAGTCTGGAATTTTCGCCAATAGAATCTTTGATTTAATTGTAAAAAATGCTTTTTCGACCATGGAAAACCATGTGTTGATCGCCATACCTCTGTTTTTATTTATGGGTTATGTAGTTGAGAAAGCCGGAATTGTTGCAAGATTATTTAATGCTATAAGAGTTGCAACTTATAAACTTCCAGGTTCATTAGCAGTTGCGTCTTTAATTACTTGTGCAATTTTTTCAACAGCAACAGGAATTGTTGGTGCTGTTGTTACTTTAATGGGACTACTTGCTTGGCCTGCAATGGTGAACAACGGTTACAATAAAACATTTGCATCAGGCGTTGTAACAGCCGGAGGATGTCTTGGTATCTTAATTCCACCAAGCATCATGTTCATTGTTTATGCAGTTGTTGCAGCCTTATCTCCCCTAAGATTATTTGCTGCTGCGATGTTACCAGGTTTAATGCTAGCCGGACTTTATATAATTTACGTTATTGTTGCAGCGTCATTAAATCCTAAACTTGCTCCAAAACCAAAATTAAGCGAAATACCCCCAAGAGCAAAAGTATATAAAGACTTAGCAGTTTCTTTTTTACCTTTATTTTTGATTATAGTTTTAGTTCTAGGAACTATTTTAGGAGGACTTGCAACAGCATCAGAGGCTGCTGCAGTTGGAGCTGTTGGTGCAATTGGTCTTGCTTTCTTCTACAGAACTATGAGCTGGAACATGTTTAAGGATTCAGTTTATTTAACGGCAAGAACTTCGACGATGATTATTTGGTTATTCGTTGGATCATCATCTTTTGCTTCTGTGTTCGCATATCTTGGTGGACAAGATATTTTTGATGCTTTTTTTAAATCACTAAATCTTGAAGCTTGGCAGTTTTTAGTTGTTACTCAGATACTAATTTTTGTACTGGGTTGGCCATTAGAATGGACAGAGATTATAATTATTTTCGTTCCAATATTTTTACCTCTAGTTAAGTATTATGGGATCGATCCTTATTTCTTTGGAATTCTTATTGGTCTAAATTTACAAACTTCTTTCTTGTCACCGCCTATGGCCATGGCAGCTTTTTATCTAAAAGGAGTTCAGGGTGATAAAGTAAGTTTAAAAGAAATTTTTAAAGGTGGATATCCTTTTATTTATATGGTGATACTTTCAATGGTGATTTTGTATTTATTCCAGCCATTATCTACTTGGTTACCTAACTATTTATTTGGTCAGGGCGGTTAATAAAAATAAAAAAATTTATAAAAAGCAGTAGATGAAGCCATATCTTTTATCTGCGAAACAACTCATAGACAAAGTTAAAAAAAGCGAACTGTCTTCAGTTGATGTCGCAAATAGTTTTATAGAAAGAATAGAAGAGTTTGAAAAAGATGTTCATGCTTGGGCATTTTTTGACAAAAAATCTTTTTTAGAAAAAGCTAAAGAAGCCGACGATTGGAGATTGTCAGGAAAACCTTTAGGACCACTACACGGGCTACCAATTGCCATAAAAGATATTTTCAAAACCGACGATATGCCAACAGGATACGGCACTCCCATAAAAGAAGGTCAGCGTTCTAGGAATGAATCTGAGGTTGTTAGATTACTAAAAAACGCGGGTGCTATCATTATGGGCAAAACTGTTACAACAGAACTTGCATATTTTGATCCTGGAAAAACTACAAATCCTCATGATTATTCAAGGACTCCAGGCGGTTCTTCAAGCGGATCTGCCGCGGCCGTTGCCTCATTTATGGCGCCTGTTGCAATTGGCTCTCAAACAAACGGGTCGGTTATTAGACCTGCATCTTACTGTGGAGTTATTGGTTACAAGCCTTCTTATGGACTAATTTCAAGAAG